>Ga0209700_100424_pt1 | contig 77371 bp, 34 predicted proteins | sample SiratroredBW_FD_187528 | JGI IMG/M metagenome (GOLD analysis project Ga0209700, IMG submission 187528) | Root nodule microbial communities of legume samples collected from California, USA - Siratro red BW (SPAdes) (version 2) | ecosystem: Host-associated > Plants > Roots > Nodule | place: USA... | reverse complement strand
TTTTTTGTTTTTTTTTTCTTTTTTTTTTTTTTTTTCATTCTCTTCTACAAAACTACGTAGCATTGAATACTACACGTATTCAATAAAAAATCTTAACCACCGTCATTTTTCTTGTTCCACCGAAATCCTGTGACGCTCCACGCAACCACTACATTAGCTATTAAACAACTTTTTATAACTGAATTAATTAACCTTGTATAAAACTAAACCAAACTATTTTGTTGCTTTAATTCCATAAAACTGAGCCATTAGAGAATAATTTGGTTCACTTTTTTTTTTAATTATGAGGGACAAAACTTCGTGTCTTCACCTTTCACCAATTAACTCTCCAGAAAGAAAATATTATATATTGGGAAGGATTAATCTCAATTTGATGAAACACAACTGATATTAAAAAATGTTTAACAACTAAAGATATATCTTTTGCCTAAGTCTTTTATGAATTTGGTGTGAAATTGATGTTTGCCAAACAACTTTCTCAATCAATTCTCTTCGGTAAGTTTTCCAATCAGTTTAGCAAAACCATTTAATCAAGTGTTTAGCGAAATATTGAAAAAATTAAGAAAATTATTATGTTTAAAATACAATTAATGATTAAACTTGTAAAAAGTACTTCATTATTATGATGCATCTCTATTTAAGTTTAAGATATAAGTATCACATAATATTTTTTTTGTAAGAATTGTTCTATGAGATGATGATTTATTTTTTAATCTTATAAATTAAGCTTTCTTTAAAATTTACATCACGTTGATATAATTTAATGTAAATATCTTATAAGACTAATCTCTTAAACTGAATATAAATTTTATAATAAAAACATTTTAAAATAATTGCATTAAGATGACATAAAATTTAAAACTATGTATTTTAAATAAGATTATGGATTATCAAAGATTCTTTTAAAAGTACGAACAGCCAAATAAAATATATATAATTTATAATACTCTTTAATTAAATAGAAGTTACAATAATTTTTTTAAAGTAATGTGATATGATAAACTCATAAGAGACAAATTAAAAAGCCTTAATAAATCTATGATTATTTTTGAAATTTTCTCTCTATTACCTAACTTATTTTTTGGAAACTTTATTATTCATATCTAACTCAATATTGTTGAATTGAGAGGGTAGGAAACATACAAATTTTTATACAACTAAAATAATGCGTGCAGTGTTTCATGAATTAATTAATGTTACTTTAACTTAGAATACACTGTCTAGCTATAAATGTTTTGCCATGATTTTTGGATCTCACTTAATAGTCGCAGAGGCAGGGGAGGTGGTTATGGCCTTAAGGTTTTTTTTTTTTTTTTTTTTACTGCTTAATATAACATTGCATGATGTAACATTTTGCATTTAAAAAAATTATCAAAGAGAAAAATATAAAAAACTTACTTCTAAAATAAGTTGATTTATTACATAGGTGATTTTAAACAAATAAATAAATAAATATGTATATTAGTTAAATCAATTTCAGATCGTGACTTTTTAGTTTATAATATTTTAAAAAAATTAATAGATTAAAAATTAGTTTAACTTATGATATATTTCACGTTTTTATTAAATCAAAATAAGAGTTACAATAAAAAAGATGGTATGTATTAAATTTCCTTCCTTATCTATATGATGATTTATATAATGAAAATATATAAATTATTATGAAAAATAAATTGAAAGATAAAAAATTAAAAAAGTTTAAAAAATCGACGTACTAAAGTAAATAAATATTTTTTAAAAACAAAATTTTGAAAAATATATTAAACATTTAGTTTTAAAAATTTCAATCAGATAGTGACACCTAGAACTTACTTAATCTGTTGGCAGCATGCTAAAGACAACTTGGGAAAGACGTGAGTAGTTGCGTGACGTACAATGAGAATTTATTTTTAAGGCCATGGATTTATTGATTCCAACTGATTTTCATAAAGTGAATGCATGTTTCAACCGACACATATTCAGAAAATTGTCTATAAATACTTTAAGCGACCAATAAAATAATTTTTTTAATAAGTCGAAATTAATTTTAAAATAAAAATGAAAGAAAAATCACACAAGAAACTTTTTTTATCTTATTCTTTAAAATATTTGTTCAATCGTGTAGTATGAATTATATTTTCCCTTTAATGAATTTTATTTTTAATTTAGGAAGATTATTTTAATTTCAAGCAATACAAAATATATTACGCGAACCGTTGAATTGATGTAATCGTGGGACTTGTGAAATTCACGCACGCAGAACTGGACTAGTCCTAATGTTTCTAGAGGACTCAACCATTTCTGCATCTTCCTTTTATGGGCTAAGATTTTTAAAGTTCGATAACAGTTCTAAACAAAAATATACGGAATAATGGCGTACTAATAACACTTCGTTCATTAACAACTAATTGAGCAATAGAAGAACGTGATAAAGAAGTTGAATCAAACCATGGGCAAAACACCATGGGCTTCTCTATATAAATCAAATACTGAAATTTGGACTGGTTGTTAACAATAACAATACTTTGACGTGATTCTCAAACAAACTGAACACAATTTTTCTATCAAGTTCAAATTGTCTGATTTTAAATAATTTATTTTCCACCCATCATTTACCAGGTTAATCTTTAGATTAAATAAACCAATCTAATGTATAGTTTTTAGTTAGTTAGGTTTTAAAACATCAATCTATTTATCATTCAATAGTAAAACTATCTATTTAAGTGAGTCCAATTCATTCAAACTAATCCAACTTAAACTAACACTCTTCTGGTTAAACATGATTACCTCAATTGGGTGACTAGATAGAATTTTGCTCAACTTTTAGTGAATATGAGGCCGAATCAACCACTTACTTCTTTTAAGTATAAAAATTTAAAATTATCAAAACAACAGCAACATTTGTAAAAATCATTAAACATGATTAAAACAACATGTAATTCACAATAACAAAAACAAAAGAAAAAAATATAAAAAGTTATAAAAAAGATTACAATTAAGGGAGTAACAGAAAACGAGAAAAAGATAAATTTTTAAAAATATATTTTAATTTATCTTTTCAATTTATACTCCATATGAGATAAATAAATAAAAACCAGTTAAAATTATTAAATATTAAAAAAATAAAAAATTGATTGAAACTTAAGTTAGTCAATAAAAGTGATTATAAAGAGAGTAGTTATGACTTCGAAAATTATTTTTAAACAATTATACATTCCAAGTCAGTTATTAATATATTTATTAATAACATTTTGTCAACATAACAAACTTATACAGCCTTCACATTTTATTTTATAATTTTAGAAGGATTTATACGTCACTACCTTTCAAAATATGCATTCACAAACTTTCTTCTTATTCCCTTTGGGAGTATTTTATTGTCAATCAGAACGAAGAAATATTTATAGTTTATACAATTAATATCTCATCGTGGCTCTAGAAGATTTGGATCAAGTGGAAGAAGAAGCGCAATACGGAACTTGTTCATAAATTCGCGAAAATGGGGCAAAATAGATATATTTGTATTTTAAAAAACCACAAAAATCTCCGAACGGTCACAATAGTCTTTGTTCTACAACTAATCCGCGCCCGAGTAAACCATCACCGTTTCTTTTAAACGCAAAGGCTCATAATATACTTGAGGTTAAACATCATAAAACTAGAGAAAATCTGCTCCTACGGGCTCAATGGGATACTCAAATGATATTAAGTTGCAACTGCTATGTGTCCCATACAGACCACACCACACATAAAAATCGAAGTCAAACATTAAAGTCATGGGCGAAACTTAATATACAATGAGCGGGGCCAAACGAAGAACTACATGGAACGAAAAGGCAAAATATTTTCCAACCAACGGGGCAAAATCTATTTTCTTTTCTACTGCACGAAAGAATCTTTCACTTGCACCAAAAACCCAGGGTTAAGGACACAGCAGGCCAACACGACCATTAGTTTCCAAATCGACCTCTTCCCCATGGGAGCCTCCTATTTCCATTTCCATTGCGCTGCACAGCATTATTCTGCATCGACAGAACTCTCATTCTTTGCTCCTTCATGTTTGCAAACAGCGAATCCAGCGTCTGAGGCTTTTGCTTTGGCATTATATCAACATTCTCCAGCTGCTTCTGAGGGGAACGAATTGGTTGCTGCTACAAATTTACGAAAGCAAGATATTACATTACAGAACGAACAGATAAATAGCACAGACATCAATCTTGAATACTAACAAGAATACAAGTTAGAAAACACAACTAGTCAAGAAATACCTTAGCAGCAAAGCCTCCATTAATTGCCCTTCTCTGACCTACCGGAACTCGAAATCTGCAACGAGGAAAAAAAAGAGGGTAATCCAGGTGGGGAAACAAAAAATATTCAAAGTACTCCATCAATGAGTGAGTAACATCAGGATGTCCAGCACGACGAACTATCATTGTAATCGAAACAGACATCACTCAGTAACCTCTCTCACTAGAGAAGTTGGGTCACTTACCATCAGATTCTACTATATCCAACTATAAAGAAAGAAAAAAGTAACTTAAGCAAAAAGACAACACTGGTCACATAGTTGAAGAACATCTCTGTCAGTGAACAACTTTCAGATTTTCCACAGAAGCCCACCAGTTGCGACATCATCTTGGCATTGTACTGGCACCCCACAATTTATGCTGCCGTATTAAACTTACTATAACCAAGAAATGGATATTACCATGGAGGCTGTCGTATATGTCAATAGAGCACTTAAGAATTTAAAGCTTCCACAAGTATAATATCAGTGTAAAGTAGCAAGAAAATTTATCTGCACGGTGACAAGTATAGCATTTCCTCGGCAAACCACTGTATGACACCTCTGCAATGGGCTAAAAGCTCGAAACAAGTATTAAGACAGTGATCACCAAACCCAGAAGAACTCCCCATTGATTTACTTGAATGCCAATAACAAAAAGTTTCCATCAATGCCAAATCCACGAAAAGAGTCCAGATTCTTGATCACAACTTTTTTTTTTCTTAATCCCACAGAATGAACAGAGTTCTTTTCAAATCTGTGGCCAATGGTTGAAAAAAACTACCTTATGATAATGAGTCAACAGAAAAATATTAAAGTGGCTTGATGCAATTTATGGAGGACCCCTACTGAAAAAATGATCCAGTATTTGCATTGCAGTGCACGAATCCTTGCAGTATTAGCTTAACTTGGGAGAAACCATCAGTGGATAGACCCAATATAATTTCAAAGTGGAGAAGTTTTATAGCAAATAGATAGATCAGCAAGAATCAAAGCCCAAGCACAAGGGATATTGACAGCCAATAAAAAGGTAGCAATTCTCACAACGAAGAAGTCTAAAGGAGACTGACCATAAATGTAAGCCCATCCATTCAAAATGGTTAATTCTCAAAAAAACATGCTAGTTACTTAGTGCCACAGTCACTACACTTGTTTCTAAACAACTGAAATAGTGCATAGTTGTTTTTTTTTTCCACGTGAGTCAGCCACTAACTATTGACAATTAATTGTCCCAACATTTTGTGCATGTGGCGGTACAGCAGTACCCTTCTCCAAACTAGGATGAGATACTTGATAAATAATGTTATGCTATCTTTTCTAGCAATGTGTTCACTGGATCAGACTCCATTTAACTAGTAACTCATTTGCATCACCGGCTAACCCAACCAATATAGCTCCAAATATCTAGCATGAACATCCTCAGTAACATTCAACACAACCCACTCAAACCATGCAGGAGTTCGGACAATAGTTTTATGAGATTATAATGCAACATTCAATTCAGAATCCCAAAACATAGCTGGCTTGCATTCATGATGTATAACTTGCTCCTTTTGAAGAGAAAAAAAATCTTAGATATGGAAGGCACATTGAGTTGGGCCATGCTTTACCTGCAAAATCATTTTACAATGTATGAATGCCACAACACAATATCATCATGCAGGGTTAATTGTACACAGTAAAAAGACATCATAATACAGTTCAAGAAAATAAATACCTTGTTTTATTCCAGTTAGCCACCCTATTACGGTTAGGAACTCTATTCTGCAGAGGAGCAATAGCAGCTTTTCGTGCAACTTCAACTGCAGCAGGAAATTGGTTCCCCTGGAAATTAGACCTTCTTTTTGCAATAGCCGCCTGATAACAGTATTTAAAAACAAAAAATTTGAGACAAGTACATAGGCATAATATAAGAACTTCAAATAGCTATGTTTCAGAAACCAATGCACCTGTCTAAGAGAAGATCTTGATTCCATATAACGCTGGACCTTTGCAGACTTATCTTGAGTGAAATTGTTTGAAAACTTCTGAGGTTTGTTCTGTAAGGGTATAAGAAGAAAGTGAAACGGTAACCTCCACAAATATTTCAAAGCAACAACACAAAAAGAAGTGGAAAACAATTTTCCAAAACAAATGAATACCGGAACTCTTCTTTGCTTCTTATTCTTCGTATTTTTAGACATTTTGATTATGTCATCTACCAATAACAAAGAACGATATATATTAGATATGTCAGAAAGAGTGAGAAGAAAAGCCATCACACAAAAGGTTCTTTTAAGCACACCTAATGTCATGTCCATCTTCTTTTCTGTAAGCGCAATTGCCTCGGTAGTAAGAGGTTTGGCTGCCATCTAGTACTGCACGGAGAAATTTAGTTCAACACAAACAAGAGATCCGTTAAAATAAGAACTTAAAATTATCAACCAAAGAATAAACCACCTACCAAGAAGTTCATAAAACAAGACCAGTTATGAAAGAAACTAGGGTTTATCAAGAATTTCATACAGGATTCGTCATGAAATAGTAAAGAAGCAACAAACATCGAGTACATACGATATTAATCATCAGAAGGAGAAAAAATTAGGCCAAAGGAATCAATAAAACACCAAAAATAGAGGAGAATGAGCAAGTAACACGTTCCGCTATGGAATTCTAAAATAAAATGAACACATAATTCAATCGTAAAATGAAAATCAACAGAGATAGCAGAACAAATCAACGTGATGCCTCCTCCGCGACACCGTCAGAAAAACCCTAATATCAATAATTACACATCCATGACTCTTCACAAAATTAAAGAGATTATCATTCTGTATTACTTTTCTCTCGGGACGAACTTTCTATTAAAAGAACATATATCCGATTCATAGCAAAATTAAAGTGAGATTTCAACTTTTTATGAGAACGATGTGAGCAGAAAAGAGAATGGTTAGATGGAGGAGACTTACTCGTCTGCGACGGTGGAATTCAACAACTGAGGCAGAGTTGCAATCGAAGTTTGTTAGGGTTTTCGTCGGCACTCAAAAGCAACGCAAGGAAAGGAATACAGAGAAAGGGGAAGAAAGAGAAACCGAAGGTAAAGGGTTTGGAAAAGAAGAGGGTGCGATATTTATGCTATGGAGATGCCTCACACGGATCGCGTTATGTGCTATGTGGGGTCCTTGGAAACAAGGGTTTTGTGTTAATCTCACCCGATTAAAACGTGACATGTGGCATGCGATGGGTTATATTAAGGATTAATCGGGTCTTAATAACAACTATCTTTCTCTATTTTTGGATTGATTACTCTGTCCTCCGCTAATTTTTAATATTACTATAGAAATTAATTAGAAAAAAATGTATATTTAAAGAAAAGTATTATTATATAGCTATATAGATTCTCACAAAAATAAAAAAAACTTCTATAATAATTTAAGAAAAACGGCATTAAGGAAAATGTCATTAAATTTTACTAAATGTGAGATTTATTTGATCTCATATTAATGGAAAAAATATATTTAAATTACATGTAAATAAATTTGTTTTCAAGATAGCATTTTTATAATAATTGTGATATTTTTTCCAATGTAACTAAAGTATATTGTTGAGATAAAAAAAATCTACTATTATTCAATCATAATTATCATTTCAAATAAAATTATAAATTATTTAATAACTTTATAAATCATTAAATTAATTTTTAACTTATTGATAAAGTAAATTATGTTACAATGATGATATATAAAATAATTATTTGTATCTCTTTATCACTCATTTATTGCTTTCATATCTTTTTTTCGTTTCCTCCCATGAAATTTACTATGCGATCGATAAGATTATTCAATACAAATAAGTCTACAATATAATTCGTCACAAATTAATTGTGTTTGGAGAGTCATTTTAATAGTCCAAACCAAACTATTTTATCCTACATATTTAGAATGATTTTTTTGTTTATTTTACGCCATTAATACATCAAAGAAAAAAATCTTAACAACTGTAACCTTGAAACAACGTTGATACTGGAAGAGTTTTGTGTTTGTCACGAGCCCGGCACTTTGTTATCCCCCTGTATTTCTCTCGATCAATTACTCTGGCTTCAGCAAAAATCTCAGCTTTTGCTGTCAAAAATAGGGTCTACCAGAAAACCAAACTCGGGGCTTGTTGATCTAAGTTTCTTGAAGTGATGGGAAGATTTGGATAGGTTTTGATGAGGTAGCATGTTTGTTTCATTTTCACTTTTTTGCATCCATTGTTTGCCGAACAATTTCAACGTCGTTTATTTATCTACACATTAAAGTTAATGCACAGCATATGTCAGATTCGTCAATTTAAATGACCCGTCAACAAAACCAACCAATATCTCTAACTGTTTCAGTCCGAAGAACACAACTTTAGATCCCATTTCAAAATCCTAAATTGGAAGATCCTAAATTGCAAAGTTACAAAAATTTTATAACGAATGGATCATCCTAGTACTGTAATGAGCTGAAAGTGACAAAATAATCAGTCTTTATTCAATTACTGCTATCTCATATGGTATGTACAAGAAAAAAAAAAATGTAAACGGATTAGTGTCATATGTACTCGTTAGCTTTCAAGCCATCTTAAATTCACCGAACAGGTGCAAAATGTGTTACAACTGTATTGAACTATTGGGTTTTGATGTATCAGATTCCAATTTGCAGTCAGAACGTAAAGTTGATAACCAGGAGTCCACCTGAAAGAGGTATAACGAGTGAAATACGTAAACTACTTAGTATAATCGATAAAATAAGGATGTAACTATTTACTAGTTGGTCTGACACACACCTGTATTTTGGAACTGCTTGAGCATTCATATCGTAAACCTTGGCTAGTTAAAATATAAAAGGCGTCCCTCGTCTCATCATCTTCACGCTTAAAACTCGGTAGTTGCTCTATCTCAACAATATCGGATAGAAGTATTGCGTCGTGAGGACTTAGATCTGCCATTTATTCCCTTCATCAATAGTTGTAATTGAAAGCCAATCATCTAAATCTAGATCATAAATATATTTGATAAAGCCAAACAATTCTGCACAGTTAGCTTTGTTATAGATTTTGGAAAATATCTATTGCACTCTTGCAAGGGAGGATCCATCCAAGAGATTCGACACCAGGAAGTTAATTCATATACAAGACTATAATATCACCTTTAATCCAAAACTTTAAAACAACTAATTTGTAGATTTTAAAAGAAAATTTTAAAAGAATAGCCCATTATATGACACAGGAAATTCTCCTGACAATCTATCTAAAACTGAGTTGGTTTTTCAAATGAGAGTGTGAAGGTACATCCCATCTTAAATCTTATTGAGTTAAAATCACAATACACTTTAAGTCATGTAAGGCTGCATGACTATGAATATTAACTATGAATATTCATAGTTAATATTCAGGTAAGAATATCATGCATTTAACTATGAATATTAAGTCACTTATCAGTAAACAAATATTAGTATGTCTTGTACTACCTGTGATAATCTCATAGCGGTTAATCCATTACTTGAGAATCACATTGACCCGCACAACTCGGTAGCGAGCCCGCATAACATGGCTTAACTAGTAACTGAGTTAGTTGTTTACTTCTTATGGGCCATGTAATGGACTACCCAGCCCGCATAACATGGCTTCACTAGTAACTGAGTTAGTTGTTTACTTCTTATGGGCCATGCAATGGACTATCCAGCTCAACACAGTATAAATACTACTTTATTATTCCAGGAGTACCTAATCCAAATCTCAATACTCTATGCTTATTGATCATTTACTTAGTCATACACTAACTTGAGTGTCGGAGTGTCTTTTACAGGTAAATCTCTTTTTAAGTCCTCGAACAATCAAGTTCAGACATCCGAGTTGATGGTCTTCAAAGGATGACATCCGAGCTTTATTGTCCAAGAACTTGAAAGGAGATCCACTAACAGAAGATACTCTAACACTCAAGTTAGTGTGTGAGTGATTAAATGATCAATAAGCGTTACATGATCCATAAGAAGTAAATAACTAACTCGATTACTAGTGAGACTGTGTTATGCAGTAGGTGGTTACCTAGTTGTGCAGGTGAATGTGAGAACTGGTTGTTGTTGGGTTACTCAAGATTCTCGAGTACTGGATTAACCAAGCTCTGATATCATTGAGTGCGGGTAGTACACCATATCAAGTACAATACAAAATCAATGACAGAGACAAAAGATTTTCCTCATTTGACATCTTGTCATTGAATATACTTTACAGGATTAGCATTAAATACTTGCAATGAAGACCAACACAAACACCCAGAGTATACAATTTCAGTAAAATATATTATGTGGTAGAGAAATAAAAAAGAATGAGTGAGTGAATGAAGTTAAAAAGAACACAGATTCATTCCCTGAAAGGAATATAAAGATTGAAAAGCGAAATAAATATGAACACTGCAAACTAACAAGAGAAAAATATACAGGGAATAAGCATATATGTTAAAGATGTTATAGCAAGAACTACAACTTAGCATAAAACATAGGAGCTGGAATCAAAAGGAGAAAAAGAAAGGAATAGGGAGAAAACAAAAATAAATAATCACATTACCTGTACACAACAAATATACGAAAAGACATGCACCATGAAGAACAACAAAGCGAGGAAGCCAATCGTCTATGTCAGTGTCATCTATAGGTGGTGGTTCTCCTGGAAGTGTTGCCCATCTCTATAGATAAAAACTATAAGCAAATTAATACTAAGCCTCTGGGTAAACATTAAATAGATGCAGAAACTGAAGTAAAGTAAACCAAAGGAGGCTATTCAGTAAGTACTTTTCGAATATACAAATAGCCAGATAGACGAGCTGACCGCAAGGTTTCATGAATATTTTCCAACCTGTGAGAAACAGAAAGATTAAAAAATTACTGATATAGAAAGCACATTTATGACTCTTAAAGCATGTAAGAATTCCCCACAGAGGAATGTATTGGATTAAGATTCAACACTGAATTTCAGTAATCGTTAAATGTAGTAATTCACTAATTTCAACTCCAAGACTAGTAGATGCCTCTCTTACAGCTTGAAGAATCAGTACTAAGGAGTGACATGGGGAAAAATGAAAGACTTACCGAGCTTTCAATTGAGCTTCCCGATCTTCTATATCAGCAAGTTCTGATCGAAGTGACTCTACTTCAGCAGCTGTTAACACCACCTACAAAATATAACTTGTCCAGGTAAGATGTAACAAAACATTCACCAATGACAAAAGGTGCTTACAAAAGATTCTCAATGCAAACCTTTTCCTGGCCACCATTACCGGAGCTCCATGACAGCCTCGGAAAAGTAAACAATTTGAACATGGAAACTATCTTTAATGTTCTTCAAGTACACAGATGTCAGGGTAAGCTATACTGAGTGGTTGATTTGAAAATACAATCAAACACTCCTAATGAATTTCTGACTAGTTGCTTTCCCCTTTTCCACCAGGATGAAATACCTAAAGGATTTAACAGTTCCAGATGTTGGAAATCGAGAATGATTAGGGATGATCTTTACTTCCCAAGGAGCATCATCCATTAAAGAGACCTGCAAGAAGTGAAGATAAATCCATATCAGAGGAAGAGTGGAAGACAGTAATAATAAGTGCAAAATATGAATTATCCTGATACATGGAACAACGCCAAATCAGATATAAATTGAATCCTCTGCTGACATCACCATTTGCATCACTTTTCATAACCAGACAAATGTTAAAAACCAGTTATGCAGAATTTAAAAGTCTCAATTCCTTTTTCTTAAACCATGTGAGCATAACACACCGGCCAGAACTAGAATAATACAAGGACGGTTCCTGAACATAAATTAAAAGGGAAAAAAATGGCTAAAACTTCAAGACATTTTCACCTCCAAGAATTATGAACTAACACAAGCTAAGATGGAAGTTATTTCATAGGGTTAACACTTAACAACAGTATGAAGAGGAGGATATTATCTAGCTAAGCATTGAAACCCACATATTGCATGCAATTTTCTCTCTTAACAGCAAAATACCGATTTCCCCAAACTAAAATATATATAAAAAGATCCCCCTTTCACCTTGAAACGAAAATAGAAATCTCAAAAATAAATGAAAAAAAAATATATATATATATATATATATATATATATATATATATATATATATATGCAATAAACAGTGCGAATTGGAAGCAACTGACAGGCACAACGATCAAACTAGTTCATGTCATATTTGCTGATTCAAACCAAAATCTCAATCAGCAAGGATCGAATATAAACTCGTGTATTATGAATGAATAAGTTATTTTGGTTGGGAAAAGAGAGTGAAACTTGAATCCTAATTAAGTTTGAAGATTATTGTTTTAAAAAATAATAATTAGCAGAAATAAATTTAAGAATATAGGAGAAGAGAGAAAATAGTTGGTACCTTTGGTGAGAGGAAGAACAGATGAGGAAGGTAACAGCAAACGGATTTCACCCAAAAACCCACAACTAGGAATGGTTGTTGTGTCGTGGTGGGATACTTTGTATACAACAGTTTTAGTTTTTTAGCTGTTTTCACCCGAGTACGCTTCTCTACGTTCGTTGTTAACAACTTGTTAAACAAGACACGAAACCACACTTCTGCAAATACCTGCTTTATGTCGTTTAAGGATGATATTATTTAATAATGGGTTTTTTAATCTTTAAAACCATAATATAAGATTCTATTTGAATTCGATTTAAGTACCATATTTATCTCCAAAATATTACCAGATTTCTTTTTTTTAATCACTGATAAAAAAATCCAGAAACCAAAAATAAAAATATTTAATTTGTAACCGAAAATAATAAATAAACAATGTATATTTAATTTATATTCATACATCAGTTATAATAAATTCGATTGGAAACATGCATAAAATATTTTTAGGATGAGAAAGAAGATTCCATAATAATTTAAGGATCTGTTGAGAAAATAAAAGATTTTCAATAACTGCAATTTTTTCAGTAACTACAAAACTAAGAAAAATTTATAAAAACCAAAAGAGAAATTTGGTAATATTTCAAAAACTAAAAATATGTAAGTATTATAATTGTTAATACGGTTAAGCTTAAATAATTTTATATTTTTTATTATCATTTAAAAACAAAAATAATTTTCGCTTAACAATTATAAAACTAAAAACGCTTAAAATTTAAAATATCATTTCATAATTTTAAGAATTAAACTCATTAACCAAGTATCATATTCAACTAATTCAATTATAACTTTCCCAATGAACAACTCAAATGGATAAAGATAATTTATTTAGAAGTACTGTTCTCGTACAAAAGTTTTTTTTAATAGTTTTATTTTTAGATGAATTTTATACCAAAGGTCAGCGCATCGGTTAATTAATAGTTATTAATGTTTTTCCTCAATACAGATAAACAGTGAAAATACACATTACCAACTAGAATACATGATATATGGAGGTGAACTTTTGGTAATTATTATGCGAACTGGTTCTGCTATCTAACCATCATGATTAGAGCATAGTTGTAATTATAAGATAATGCGCGATAATTAATAAATAAACTATAACCAGGAGTATAATTAAGTTTAGTTGGATTTATTTTCTAAAAGGGGCTAATTTGAAGTCTAAAAATAGGTAAATATTCTGAGACATCATAAATTCTTAAATACTGATAACTTAATCTATAATTAATAATTAACTTGAGTGTTTGAATAATTAAAAAATAGTTAAAATTAATATTATAGTTAAAATGTAAAGGATTTATACAATCATACCACTATTTCTATTTATATATATATATATATATATATATATATATATATATATATATATATATATATATATATATATATTGTTATGATAACTTTAAATGTGTGAGTGTCATTTATATTTTAAAAAAGATAACAACTTTGTTTTTGAACAAAATAAATTTAGGTTTAACTAAATAAAATTCCATAATTCTAACCATTAGGATAATTCCAAAATTATTCTTAATAATTGTAATTACTTACTTTATGGTGATAAATAAGTACAACAAAGGAACTCTTACTCTTAATAGTATTGCAACCCCAACCCCAATCAATTAATGTTGAAAGATAACGAAGACATTGATGAAAAATGAAACAAATTCTTATTCTTCTACCAAATAGAAAAAAAGAACATAATCAAAAGAAATGAAAAACAAAATCAAAGAGAAAAATAACACTGAATTAGGTAATTACATTTAAAATCTAATTTCATGTGTCAAACTATCTACTAAGTTATTACTTCCTTAATAATATATGTTAAATATAGTGGACTTAATCTATATTTTCTATTAGTCTACTACTATTTTTATCTATAAATAAACAGTTCATATGTATATATTTTATACAAATAAGATTAATTCATAATTATTTTATTCTTTATTTTAACAATATCAATAATTAAAGAAATTGACCAAATTAATCATTTAAAAAAATACTAAAAACAAAATTAAATAGAAAAAACAAAAGATTAAATTATCTATTTATGTTAGAAATCAAAAGTAATATTAATGACCTGTTTATTTCAGCCCATTTGTGACGATGAAAAGTAAGAAAGGATGGAAAGTGAAAAAAATGAGAAGAATGTTTTTGATAAACTAAAACTTTCCACCCTTAAAACTTTCTTCAGTGATATGCGAAGAAAGTTTACCTCTTTCTTATATAATAATTATTTTAATAAATTATAATTAAATAAAATATTAAAAAACTTTATTTTTTACATTAAAACAATAAATAATTTAAAAATATACATAATAATTAAATTTGTAATAAATAAATTCAATAAAATTATAATAAGATAATTATAAAAAAATATTAATATTAAAAAATAATAAAATTATAAAATGATAATAAAATTAATAATAATAAAATTATAATTATAATAATAATCAAAATAAATTTATAAAATAATAATGTTATTGATAATAATAACTTAGTTTTTTATCTTAATTTTAATTTTATAATAGTTGATTCTTTTTATAATTTCATCAACTAAAATAATAATTTATTAATTATATAAAAAAATTAATTATATTTAATTTTAAATTAATTTTAATTATAATTTCATTCATTAAAAAATTATTTTATTAACTATACATATTACATTACTCACAAACTTTTATAAATTTTTCCTTCTTTTCTCACCATCCATTATTTCATCCAAACAACCAAACTTTCCTTTCAAATCCATTTAAATCCATTTTGTCAAATTCACTCTCTCAACCAAACAAAACATAAATTAAATATTGAGTGTAAAATGAGTATTTTTATCATCCATTAAATTTAAATGTATATCTAGTTTATATCCATACATTAATTAATTATGATAAATTCACATGTCATCATTCGATGGAAAATATGTGATAAAATATTTTTAGGCCGATAAAGATTCCATAACAAATTAAGATCCGTTTAGAAAATAAAAGATTTTCAAGAACGTAATTTTTCAGTAACTAGAAAGTTAAGAAAAAAATTATAAAAACCAAAATATAAATTAATAATATTTCAAAAGGTAAAAGCATGTAAGTATTTTATTTTTAATATGGTTAAGCTTAAATAATTTTATATTTTTATTATAATTTAAAAATAAAAATATTTTTTCTTCACAATTGTAAAACTAAAACCGTTTAAAATTAAAAATATCATTTCATAATTTTAAGAATTAAACTGATTAACTTAGTACCATATTCAAGTAATTCAATTATTATTTTCCCATGGAACAACTCAAATTGATACGATAATTTATTTAGAAGTACTGTTTTGGTACCAAAGGTCAGCGCCATCGGTTAATTAATAGTTATTAATGTTTTTCTGAATACAAATAAATAGTAAAGATACACACATTAGACAAGTCAGTAGATCAAAATACTAACTACATAACCAAAACTTAAAACTTCTTTTCTCTCGACTCAATATTCAATTTGAACAAAGTGAAAAATTAACATGGTGCACAGTCTTAATCCTTTGCGTATATCAATTATTGACGATTAAAATCGGTGTATTGTTTATGCCAAAACTTGATGACAAAAAGAACAAAAAGAACCATCAACTTTGAATGATGAATTTTAGAACGAGCCGCCCAACTGCCACAAACACAACAGAAAATGTTTCTATTAGTATAAAAAAAATCAACAAACGAGAAAATCATTCTAGAGAGATACAACGAGGATTAATTCCCCGATAATCACAAAAGAACATCAATGATCAAATAATTAAAAAAATGTTCAAGCAGAATGCTAGAATTATCTCAGAAAAGAAGAAACCACAGGCCATGTAAAAGGCCTAGTAGCAGATAGCAATAATTCATGTCAGTCGTGGACCAGATAGGAATCCAACCTTTTTCTAGAACCAAAAATCATTTGGTTTACATGCAAAGGTGACAAATATGAAGATATGAATGACCTTGCAAGGAATTTTACTTACCAAAACTGCCTCCATCTCCTCTTTGGACATGGGAGTTCTCTTGGGTTGAAGAGAGGCCTTCCCTCCAGGTGTGAGTGAGGCTTTTGAACTGATAAAGAACGGCAAACTGCCATCAGTTTTTGAAGACAAAGCTTGAGTCTCAGATGCAGAACCTGCAACGAAATTTATAAGAGAATTGTACAATTGAATTATTGCCTCAACACGGAAACTAGACAACAATTGATATAACAGTCTTCACAAATATCTAACTATTATGAATAAGAAACAGTTAAAGAAAACTCCAAAATTACATGATAACCAGTTAAGGTTTCTGATAAACCAAACTTGGTCGCTAGAATAGTGCCTTTTGACAAGATTTATCAGCAGAAAAAGGAAGAACCGAGTTTAAACTATCGGTGTCAAATATTATGCTTAGATAATAAATAATTTAGTGATTGCAGGTTCCTAAGTATGGTGGTTTCTGATATAAAAAAATGATTCAGTACTAGTTAATTCCATTTCTTAGGATAGGTAGATAACTGCAATTGCTGCGGCTTAAGCAGTTATATCTGTAAACATATTAACTAGTTGCGAAAAACAGAATCGCAAATTATGCAGAAAGTTCTGGAGCACTTTTATTTTGGGAGTAATAAGCTGAACTTTGCAAGCAAAATAGAAACAAAGAAGTCAGAAATCTGGCAACTTCCAACCAGACACTTTACTCTGCTAGGTACTTTAACCACATATAAGGAGTTGGACCATAATAATAACACTACAATAACAACCCTTCCTAACAATGAACTGGAAAAAATTGTCTGCGTAACATTGTTCTACACATTGGAATGCACATCATTAGCATGAGCATAAGCGTTCTTCAATGGCTTCTGAGGTGCCTCAATATTGTTAAAGTGGGCAGAGAACATTTTTGGTTCATCGTGATAACATTGATTAGAGTTGAGACTTAGACAATATAATTTCATCAAGAACCACTAGACTCTCTCTTATTAGGTAAGTTTTGATGATAACAAATATAAATGAAATTTATTAAAAGCTTTACATGCTACTATTCTATGTTATGAAGCTTCTATTGTGTGTTCTGTGAAGTTGTAGCATCATCAGACATTCTAATGGTAATTCTCTTCAAAGCAAGACGGTCTAACAGTTTGATTGATCTTTATTCATTTAATGTTTGCACTAAAAAGCCGTAATTACAAACATTATTTCTATATTAAGAGAAATATATATAAGGAATAAGTTTTCAGTGGAACTGTATAAGGAGTTTTTTCAAAAGAGAACCAAATGTAGCACATGATAAACTAGTGTAAACTATTGGGTTGTTAATCGCCTATTGGAGTCCCCTACTAGAACCAGCCTATTCATTCAATTAGATCCAAGATTAACATCAAAGGATATGGACATATTCTATGCAGAAAGGTAGTAAGCGTGGATAACCACAGGCTCACTTGTGCTGAAAGTTAATTTCTCAATAGGAAAATGGGCACAACGAAACTCTATAACCAACACTACCAAAAACTTAAATTAAATGGAGAAAACAAAAGCTTCAAGAATGTGTTGTGGTGGCATTCACATCCAAGAATTCTAAAAGCGAAATGGTTGTTGTAATTTCTCTAATTCAATAACACTTCAAATATTTTCTTTTCAAAATAAGTATATCCTAACTTATTATTTTCAAAATATGGGTATCTCCCACACATTCGGTATCCAATATACGTACTGTATTCGCGTATCAGAGGTTAATTTCCAATTAAATCGATTAAATAACAACATAATGAAGATAACAATGGCAAAACCCTACGAACATGAAAATCAGGCATTTTACTTAATCTCGAATTTATCCAGATAAGAAATCGAAGTTTTTTCCCAAAAGCGAAATTTAAATCATAATCACAATTTGGTTTATGCTCTGTAATTATATGATCTGAATGAATACAAATTGGACATTGAATAGCAAAGAAAAAAAAAAGCGTATACCAGAAGGCTTGGGATGTCTCTGAGGAAACTTGATGCGAGGAATTCTTTTCATAGCATGACCTGCACCCATTGTTGAGTATCCAAAACAAACAACAGGTTTGTGGGAGGGAAAAAAATAACTTGCAGAGCTCCTGATTCCAATTTTCACCAGGTTTTCAAGTTTTACTATAATTAAAAAATAAATAAATCTTTTTATAGTAGTTTTTAATATATATACAATTTGTTGTTACTATATTAGTGGAAACATGTGTCTTTTTGGATGATTAAAAAAAATAAACAATATAACTTCTTATCGTAATTATTAAAATAATTTTTTTATTAAATTTTATAAAAAAATATATTCATAACAAAAGTTATAAAATAATTTTTTTTATTATAGATAGTTTTAATAGTAAATACTTAATAAAAATTTTAAAAATTAATCACAAAATATAAAGGATAAAATAATAAAATAAACTATATAACCTTTTTTATTTTTTTTTTATTTTTTTTATCTTTTGCTATACGAAAAATAAAGTTGACATACATTCTTAATTTTTTATTTTTCTTTTTAGTAATTTAACTCTGATATTAGTGAACTTTGTAATCATAAGTTGGTTATTTAATGGATTAATCTGATATAACTTATTTGTTAATAAATTTTAAAAATATATGATTATTAATATCTTGTTTTTTACCATTTTGTAACATTTTTAGTTCATATAAAATTTTAATGTAACGTTTTTAGTGGAACTGTTAGATTTTGTTTTTTTTTTATTATTATTATTATTATTTGCATTCTATCCTTAGTAGTTTTTGTTTTTGTTTTTAGTATTTAGTCCTAATGTTAGTGAATTTTAATTTTTTAAACTAGTGTAATTTTGTTGTGAAATTTTTAAAAGTATATTTTTTTTCTTTTTCTGGATGTGAGTAAATCAATAAATAATACATAGATTGCAATAATCATTGTAAGTTGTTATTGTTATGTGAAATATATAAAGATTTTAATTAAATGAATGAAATGGTGTAATCAATATACTATTTTAATTAATTAATTAAAGGACGGTTCAGCAGATTTGCAAAAAAAATTATTAATTTAAAAAATAAAATAATAACAAAGAATGAAAAAAGTATAAAAGATTTTAGGTGAGATTTGTGAGAGAGGAGAAAGAATATTTTCATATTTTTAAATAATTAATTTATTAATATTTATATTATATTATAATAAAACAAATATAATTATATTATATAATATAATAATAATACTTATTAATATTAAAATAATAATAAATTTAAGAAATTTATAAAATAAAAAAAATATTAACGAAAATAAAAAAAAAAATATTAGTAATAAATTTATAAAATTATAATAAAAATAACATATTACAATATTTTTTAATTAAAAAAATTAAAATATCTATTATTTTTATCATATCACTCTCAAGCTTTTTATTCAAATTCCTCAATTTAACTTTCTACATATTATCATCTCAAATTCACTTCCTCAAATCACCTTCTCAACCAAACATAACCTAATTGATTAATTAAAATTGTTAGATTACCCTAAAATTTTAGGGTAATTAATTCTTTCACATTTTTCTCTTGTGTTATAATGAAAGCAATTTTGTTGAATATATAATGATTCAAATTAATTGTCGTTAAATAATTAAAATAAATATAAAGTTAATTTGAATGAAATAATGTTACCTGCTATGTTACTTTGTGAAGGAGAAAAACAAAGTTTGAGAATTTTTATAAAACAAACAAAAAAAAAGTAAAAGTAGTTTGAGAATTTTTATAAAATTAAAACAATGATTATTTTTATAAAAGAAAAAAAATAACGAAAGTAGTTTGAAAACTTTTATAAATTACAACAATGGTTATCTTTATAGAAGAGAAAAAAAAAAAAGATAGGAACTAGTTTCAAATTTAGATTTAAATAATTTAAATTTTTATTATATAAAAACCATCTATTTTATTTAACTACTTTACATAAATTTCCTTCAAGTAACTTTTATTCAGCAGGTAACAATTATTTTATTTAAATTAACTTCACATTTATTTCAATTATTTGATGACAATTAGTTTCAATCATCACTATACATTGAGAGAATTAATCACCATAAAATAGTGAAGTAGTAACTATTTTAATTAATCAATTAATTAGTCTCTTTCTACCATTTTATATAATCTTAAATGAAATGGTGAAATAGTGTTACCATCTTTTCACAATGATAACCTCTAGAGGAATTTATCTAAGGAAAAAAAAGAAAAATTACATTATTTTAAAAATTTTAAAAAAAATTATACTAATTTAAAAAATTTACTAAATTAAAACTGTTTAGATAGATTGTTCACTATACACGGTTATTTAGAGTTTCAATTCAATACCACTTTTCTATTAATAAATTTCAGTAAAACATGTTAGATATACACCTTATAGTTAGTGGATTAAATAAGTTTATCGTTTTCATTTTTAAAAAAATGCAACTTTCTTATTTATTTTTCTCTCAATGTCTTTTTTTAATATAAACATGTTAATATATATATATATATATATATATATATATATATCATAAATATTGAAATAAATAACATCTAAATAATCTAAAAAGTAAATTCAATATATCTATCTCAAAACTTAAACTTTAAGTAGTCAAATATAATTTAAAGTCATTTTTAAACTCAAAATACAATACAAAATCATACAAATACAAATTGTTATCTAAACTTAAATAGTTGTCGTTTATTGTTTTTGTATATAACATTAAAGTTAGAGTTTTCACTTGAAAAATTCAAGACATATTTAAAATATGTTAGCTGATAATAATAAAAGATCAAATAAAAAATAATTAAATTAATTTTACATAGTAATAATATTATCATCTAGTAGTTGAAAACCATGCAACTAATTTCAAGTTAAAATTAGTGTCTCAACATTTTTAAAGAAATAGAATAATGGTATTTGTTTAACACTTGATAGCCAATAACCAATACCAAAAGTAAAATCATTAAGAATTATAGTGACTGAAATGTTAAACACGTCATAAGATATCTTAAACAAAGTTAGATTATGATCTAAACGACCCCTATCGATCTAATAACTCAATACAACCAACTTACATAAAATTCTAAATTAGGATTACTCTTTACCTAAATAAAATTTCAACTCAGATATTCAAGAGTCATTAACATATTGACTCAAATAATAAACATATTCTTGAAACATTATAATATATCAATGACATAAAAAAATGTAAAAAATAAAATAAAAAATAATACAAGATGTGTTGAAGAGGAATTTTCAAAATTAAAAATTTACACAGTATGTCCATGACTTACTTATCATTTGTAAAATAATGTATCATATATATTTTTTTTCTTTACTCCATTTTTTTTATTTGTGTTGAATTATTATTAATCTACATTAGGTGTTTTTTTTTTAATTATTTTCTTATCATAAGTTGGTCAATTTGATTCTTAGTAGAACGTGTTTGATCTATAGCAAAATTTTAGTTCATGTTTAATCAAATACAACTTAAATCCATAATATACTGGATTAGTTCATTAACTTGAACCCTTTATCAACTCTAACTCCACATGATATTATCATTATAGGACTAAAATAAAATAAATGTTTATTAATGAAAATTAAAACATATTTGAGTGTTCCGGATGATGGTTGGCATCATCGTATTTATCCTCTTGTGACGTTAACATTTTCTTTTTATGTTATTAAACTAGAATAATGTTTATTATTATGTAATAACAGATAAATAAACATAATTTTTCTTATACTGATTATTAGCAATTATCATTTTTACTGATATGTTTTTAAACAAAGGTATGAAAATATCGAGAAAGATTTAAAGTAAATTATTATATTTTTAATTCATAAAAAGTTATAGTTATTTTAAAAATCATTTTTACATATATACACAACAAGGAAACTTTGAGAGCAATGATAAATTCCACAGCATAAAAATTGAATAGTTAGTGTTTTTAGATGCGAAACCTTTAGTTATACTTTACTTTGATTTTTTATATACTATTTCAATTGAATACAAAATTCAAAAAGTTAAATTAGTCCATTAGATATATCAATACCAAGGGATGAATATTTTGCACATTAAAAATCTATTATTAAAATAAAAATATATTCATGTATCATTAAATAAATTTTATTTACTTAAATTAATGATATCTTTCCATAAGAACTATATCATTTGTAATTGAATTTCATTTCGGATTATAAATATTTGTTTTTTTTTCACATTCTTTGTTGTAAAAAAAAAAAAAAAAAAAAAAAAACAAGTCTTCTGATTTAGTCAAAATATTTACCAAATTAAATTTTTAATTAAAAAAAATACGATAGTGAAATAATAATAATTTGTTAAAGAAACTATAATTGGTTGCATGACTAATCTTGCATGACCACATACCATAACAGTACTATATTTTTCGTTCCACGCTACTGCAATTTTATCTCAAAAAATCCAAACTGATTATATTGATTTATTAGAAAAATAAGATTATTTTAATAAAAATTCCAAAAAAAATATATTTTTATTTTTAACAAATATATTGACCTAGTCTGTACTCTTGCTTGATCCAAACCGGTTCCATGGTTTCTGCGTTACCCATTTCTTGTTTCACTGTCTACTGTCCAAACTCTCGTATTCATTAACAAAGACAGAATACGAAAGGTAGAAAAAGTAATGCACACTTTTCATGTAAAAAAATATTTTATAATTCACCAATTTATAGATGAGTTTTCAATACGTTTAACAATTTTCATGAGTAACTTTTTCGAAAGAGTATTCTCTCTAACACCATGCATAAATTCCGTAGATTATTTTATTAAATTAGATTCAAATTATTTAAATTAGACACGGTATTCCAACTTTGCAAAATAGAAAAAATTTGATTAAAATCAATCAATCATTTTTTTTTAAAAAAAATTAATGGTTATCAAAATTAATAAATACATTCCAATATGATAACCAAAATGTGATGTGATTAAATTTGTAAGTTGAAAGATGATTTAAGTTGAACGAGTCTTACACGATAAGCAATTAAGAAAATTAAGAAAATGCAAATGAAAAATAGTGAAGAAAAATAGAGCCTTAAACATCACTTTCATTATGCAAATAGAAGATTAGATGAGACAGATAAATGTCACTCTCTTGAACTGGCCAACATCTTCAATTTACCTCGCAACAAGTCATCGACGCAAAGGACTAAAGTGCATTCACTTAAATTTATTCAAATAAGTTCTAAGAAATATTTGTCTTTTTCTTAATATGTTTGACAAAATCCAAACAACACAGTTTTTTCTATTATATTTTCACTTATATTCTTTTTCTTTCACTTATAATCCAAAAAAATTAATATGTAAGTGGAGCCTACCTTTGTATTTTTAGTATAAAAGAACATCATAGGTGGAGGGACCATATTAAACTTAACTAATACACCTTTCTTTGCATTGACGCAGAAAATTTCTGAAAATAAGTCATATATTAATGTGACACTTTTTTCATTTTATTTTATCTCATTCAAAATTTTCCTACACATATTAATCAGTTAATCAGTTTCATAATTTAGTCAATGAAAAATTCCATTTAACTAGACAATTATTACATTTTCTATTAATAAAACATTGCAAGATGCCTAACTTACGGTCCGGGCTCACTCTCTCTCTGCTTATCAATTTTTTATTATTATATACTATTGTCTGTGTTGAATATAATTAAATATTTTTAGTTATTATTTCATTAATACCATCTATTAAAAGTTTAAATTTATATTCTATTTCATGATGTATTTTTTTACACCTCTTTATTCATGTGTATAGGAAGTAGTAAGTAATTAGTTTTTAAGTTTTTTTTAATTGTTATATTTTTAGTAATTTTTTTAATAGATAGCCAAATTTAAAATTGAAAAATTACAAAGAATATTTTGAAATTTTTTATTATTTTTTGAATTTATGATTCGCAAACTCACAATTATGTGAATGGACCATGTTTATCCTGACTTATTTTGCACACTAGACAAGTCAACACATTCTCATCTCTATTATCCAACTAGTAATAAATAAATAAAATTAATTTGAATATATGTTAATATAATATTGAAATAAAATTGATTTAAATAATTATGAAAAGAGTTAATCCACACATGAAAACGAAAATAGAGGAACTATAATATTATTGAATCGTAAATTTCTAAATATAAGAGATTTATTAATTGTTTCCACTGTTATTCGAAAATATAGCTATAAATTAATCCAGTGTTCCACTCCTCCCAGTAGCCAACTTCCTCTGATCTCTCTCTGCTACCATAAACATGATGCACACCATGTTTGCGTGCCTCAACAGAAAAGTAGAACAACAACTCAAAGGCACAGAGGCAGTGTACAGAGACGAGTTAATCAACAAAAAGAAACCTTCCGGGGCAAGCAACAAAGTGAAGAAAAGTGTTCGTTTTGCGGATTCAGAAGCTTCCATTTTTGGAGAAGAGATGAAAGAGAAGAAGGTGGTGAGTGGTAATGAATCAGGAGGAAAAGAGGCGATCAGAGTGAAGGTGAAGATGACAAAGGAAGAAGCAGCTCGGTTGCTGTCAAAATGCAAAGAAGGAGGAGTTCTCGAGTTCAAGGATGTTGCACGTGAGCTTGTTGCTCTCCCAATAAACCGAGTTAGGGTTGTGTCTTCTTTGCACCAACGTTAAAATTCATCTCATATTATCAGATTCAGAACAATATATATATATATATATATATATATATATATATATATATATATATATATATTTCTATGCATGATTTTCTTGATGAAGACAGGATATGCAGCAAATTGGTGTCATGCAGTTATGCATGGTGCTGAATTTGCTGAGATCACTCAACAAAGTTTTGTTAGCTCTATCTTTCTGTACAGATTACTGATATTGTATTAATATAGGACTTTAGTTGTTTTGGTTGGGTTTTTATGAACTTTTCTTGTATTTTTGTAACACTATTCTAGCTCTAGTTTTTTGTATTTTCTCTCTTCTTTCTAAGTTTGTATATTAATTAAGGTATTGGCTTCTTTTATGTTTTTCTCTTCTTTCATTTTTCTTTATAGGTTCTTTATGTTTCTTGGGCTCCTTCCCTTTTTCTTGTTTTCTTGGCTTTAGTAACATATATAATGAAGCAAAAACCCATCTTCTCATTGAAGTGAAAGGATAAAAAACACCCTGAAATATTTTTTTTTCCTTTGATTAAGAAAGTGTGAAGTTTATATTTTAACTTGATAATCTGCTTGTAATAGTTTTAGATATCTGCTGCTGTCGCATAATTTTAATAGTAAGCTAAGTTTTCAACAGTACAAAATAGAGAAAATTACTAAAGTAATAAAGGCATCGTGTTATTGAATTTCTTCAAGTTTTGGGTTTGACTAGAGCGTTAGCAAATTACCTTCACGAAAAGTTAGACAAACTTGCGTTGACTAGAAAACTGCGAGCAATCATAAATAGACACCTTCGACAACTTATAACTTGGTTGTAATAATTTTGTATTCAGATCACAGAATGGATGGAAGTTTTTTTACGGATCGAAAAAAAAGAAGAGGAAATACAAAATTTGGAAGTTTGAAGTTTCTTAATTGATCACCCACGTCCATGTGTTGGTCCTGTCATTAATGGATACTGCTTAAATTCCATCTACCCCATCTAACGTGTTGGTTCAGAGTTATTATTATTAGCATTTATTACGTTTCAATTTCTCATCCGTGACACCCACATCACTAAATGTTTACACTTTTATTGCTTAGGAGAAAACAGATGGATTAAATGTAGAGGATATATTAATTAAAAATCTTTTATTTTTTTATATGAAAAAGAGGCAAATTTTTTAAACTAGTATAATTTTTTTTTAAATTCTCAAAATAGTGTATTTTTTATTTTATTTCCCGATATAGATAAATTGTGCAGAGATTGCACGATATCATTGTGAATAAATCATTGTTCTATTATTGCACGATTTAATTTAAGATATATGAAATGATGAGAAGATAATACAATTTAGTTAAATGAATGAAATTGTGAAATAAAGGTAGGATTATTTTAATTAAGTAATTGATTGATTAATTGAAATCGTTAGGCTACTGCAAGAGTTTAGGATAATTAATTCTCCCACCTTTCCTCTCCTATTTTTGGTTGTTGTATTGGGTTGTGCATATAAAATTAAATTAAAATTAATTCATATTGATAAAACTCTTTTTGAAATTTTGATGAAAATGAAAATGTAGTCATTGAAATTAATTAATTGTCATTTAAGTAATTAAAATAAATGTGAAATTAATTTGAATGAAAGAATATGAAGAAAAGTTACTCCTTTAATTTGAATGGTTTATATATAGAGAAAATTTAAATTATTTAAATTGATTAGTTTTTTAAATTTATTTACATTTTTTCTTTCTTAAAAGTACTTACTTGGACTTTTTTTTTTCTTTTATAAAAATTCTAAAACTTATTTATATTTTTTTATTTTTTAAAACTGCTTATGCTCTTTTTTTTTGTTATAAAAATAATCATTGTTGTAATTTTATAAAAATTCTCAAACTACTTCTGCTTTTTTCTTTTCTTTTATAAACATTCCCAAACTTATTTAAATTTTTTTCTTCTTAAAACTACTTCCAGTCTGATTTTTTTCTTTTATAAAAATAACCATTGCTGCAATTTTTTTATAAAAATATAAATAAGTTTCAGAATTTTTATAAAAAAAAAGAGTTCAAGTAAGTACTTTTAAGAAGGAAAAAAAATGTAAATAAATTTTAAAAACTAATTAATTCAAATAATGTAAATTTTTTCTATATATAGACCATTCAAATTAAAACAAGTAACTTTTCTTCATATTCTTCCATTCAAATTAATTTCATATTTATTTTAATTACTTAAATGACAATTAATTAATTTCAATGACTACATTTTCATTTTCATCAAAATTTTCAAAAGAGTTTTATCACTATGCGTTAATTATAATTTAATTTTATATGCACAACCCAATACAATAACGAAAAATATAAGAGAGGAAAGGTGGAAGAATTAATTACCCTAATTAAAATCGTACCTTTATTCCATAATTTCATTCCTTTAACTACATTGTGTTATCTTCTATAGATTTCATATATCTTAAATTAAATCATGCAATAATAGAACTACAATTTACCCATATCAAAAAATAAAATAAAAAATATACCATTTTAGGAATTTTAAATAAAAATTAGACTAATTTGAAAAATTAAAGACAACCATGTTCAAAAGTATATGTCTAAACTACTATTGCATTTGCATGCTAGAGTTGTGGTGCCTGCACACTATATAATAATATTTAACAAAAAATATAAATAATAATACTAATACACCATTATAAACACCAATGGAATATATGTATATATCACTGTTATTGAAAAAAATAAGGTTTTAAGTAAATGGGCTTAAAAAGTGTAAGGCCCATATCGATTATATGATCTGATGAAGCCCATTTTTGTTTTTCTTAAGCCTAGTTGGACTGTTAATTAGTTTACTTAAAAGACTGTCATTGTATTAGTTAATTACTCAAATAGCAAGAAGTTCAGAATACTTTAAAAAGCATTATATTATGAAGTTTCATATAAAAGAAGACAAAAAGAAAACTTAGATAAAATGTTATTTGTTAGGAATTAATTAAATATCAAATCATCGAATTTTATATAATACTGTATAAATTATTTGACAATATAAAATCATTATTTATTTAAACTATTAAACCACAATTATTTCAATCCTAATGTTACTATTTCAAATTATGAAAAAGAAGCAGCTATGAAGCATTATTATAATTTTAATTAGATGTTAAGATGATAGTTTGCTTATTAAAGAAATTAAATTAATTGATATTTACTATTATAAATATTAATTAATATGTCCTTCTTTAGAAACTGAAGCACACATGCATAGTAATATGGTAATTACATCTCCTGTATAATTATGACATAGGAAGACATCATTTACACATAAACCTTTTATTTTATTGTTTTCTAAAAACATTCTATGCATTGAAACATGGGAGTTTTTTAAGGATAAATTTTAAATATAGATATTTATGTTGAGCTATTACTTTCCAAAAGGGTTTGAATTGGCTTGGGATAAAGGCTACCAAAACCCTAATCGGTTATGTTTCAGACCTATAAAGAAAATACAGATATTTAAGTTTGAGGCGTGTTTTGCAAAACTAACTAGAAGAAAAAAACTATTTAGAAATAAATTTTTAGCTATCAAATAAAATGGTTGCTAATTGTGATCAAAATAGTCACCAAATTAAATTTTGGTTGCTAAATAACTACAAAATATAAATTTAGTGACCAATTAAGTCAAAATAATTGATATTTAACGTTATCTACCAAAGTTTTAGTGACCTATACTATTAAATTCTAAATTGGTATATAATTAAGTTAGAGACTAAATTAGAATATAATGGTGTAGGTCACTAAAACCTTGGTAGCTAATGTTAGATATCAATTATCTTAACTTAATTGGTCACTAAATACCATCATTATTTCTATTTTGTAGTTATTTAACAACCAAAATCTAATTTGGTGGCTATTTTAGTTATAATTAGCAACTATTTCATTTGGTAACTAAAAATTTATTTCTAAATAGTTTTTTTTCTTGTAGTGACTACTCATAAACATAGTTGATTGAACAGATGGTGTTTAATTAATAAACTAATTAACAAAATAAGAACATATTATTTTTAATAGTTTTACTATAAATTAGTATGAAAAAATCAGTAGCTTAAAGGAAAAAAAAAATTATAGTGTGAAAACAACCTAAGAAAAGCTCTTTGTATGAATTAAATACAATGTTAATTTAGTAAATGTTAAATCAACATGCTGGCTTACGTTGAGCAGGTAATGTCAAAACAATATTCCAGTGACACTTTACCATATGTTATATATGATGAAAGTTTATGATTTTTCAGATTTAAAGTTATATATATATTGATTTAAAGTTTCAGATTTTCATACTCTCCATGTACTCAGCTAAGTTAAGAAAGTGAAAATCAGAATCAATAAACAACCTCACACCAGAAAATATTAAAGAGCATCACACCATCTACCAGAGGAAGATCCATTACAAAAAATTTGTAACCAAAAAGCAATCCTTCATCAATTTCTACATCAACCAAAAGAAACATACATCTACGTACTTCTAGAAGCATTTGAAAAACTCAAAGTAAACAAAAAAGAAACCAAGGAAAATCCTCAGTTAATGTCTGAGTACACTAAACAAAGACACAGAAGAAAAAAAACTGTATCGAATTTACAGATGAAGTTGTGGTTTGGCCAAGGCTAAGAAAACGATGAAGTGGGTATGGTCTCCATCTCAAGCATTTCAGGAGCCTCCATGATGCTATCCAAGGAAGGTTTCCACCCCTCAACTTTCTCTTCTCTCCCTCTTTCTATCTCCGCCACCATTTCCTCCAAGCTCACTCCTTTTTTCTCCTTGAGTTGAAGTATCAGCCATTTCAGCTCCTCCTTTGTCAGCACAACCTTCATGCTTAGACCATTCTTCCCTTCATTCACTTTCACAAATCTTCTTCCTCTTTCTTCCTCTTGCTTCTCCTCTGCATGATCTCGTTGCCCTATAGAGTGTGTCTCCATGCAGTTGCCCATGATTCTGGAAGCTTTCAGCTTTGGCCTTGATTTTGAATCTGCAAGGTTCTTGGGAGATTCCCAACAATGTAAGAGTCTAAAGAAACAAACTTCTCAAGTAGCTATTTAACAAATTAAGAAAATCTGGTTCACGGATTCTGAGCGAATAGGGTTCACGGATATTCTGTAGACACTAATAGACTCTAGCGAAAATCTTGTTCGTTATATACATATTCTTCTTGTTTGTTCTTGCTGTAAGAGTGACACGTTACGTTATTTGATTAAGGTTAAATTAATAGTTTGGTCTCTGTTTTAAAGTATTATTATTATTATAAGTATCTTCCCATTTGTCAAAGTTTCGTTTTTGAAAACTTATCACTTGTTAAAAAATGTAACTAAATAAGCTCAACAATTGGGGCTGCTGGCGGTGACCTTCACATTTGAATTATTTATTTGTCTGCAGTACCAATTTGTGGGAACGTTAATTTTTTTTCTTCTTCTGTATAAATAAAGCCATACCAAAATTTATTTCTAAAAAATCAAATATAGTTAGCAAAGTATTCCAACTCCATTAACTACAAAAATTAATTGGTACGGTGGAATATTCAAGAATTTAAAATCCAACTTAACTTTGAAAATATAGTTCACAAAATGAGATTTCTTTTATGACATTATTAATCAATATTAGATTACAATCACATTATTAATTTCATTCTAACCCTGCAATTTCTTTCAAGTATTCTTACTTCTGTTCTAGTCATGCCCACCTGAAGTCAATGACAAACACCAAAATCAAATTATTTCTAATTACAGTTATGCTGCCAAAAACAACTATTCGATTCAATGATAAAAAATTACGTTGATTTTCCACACCTTCTGAATTTTGAATGAGTAAAGCGAGATTGGAGTTATATTAGATCAACTGATCATTTTGGTTTTAAAAATAAATTAAAATATAAAAAGTAGTCTAAATTTTGAAATGAAATATTTTATGTATATCTGTTTTTATTATTGTGACATATAATAGAGATAACTAAAAAAACACAAAAAACATCAGTATGCAACTTTTTATATGATTGTTGTTTAGCAAGTAATACTTGCATTTTTCAAAAGAAATCCGGTGAAATTGTCTAAATCTTATGATGATTAGTTAATTTCATCTATTTTCTTTAATAATCTGCTTGGTATTTTTTAAAGTTTTATTTCTTTTATGAGAAAAGAAAAACAAATTTGGCCAAATGACAGCTCTAAGGTTTAGGTGAGACATGACTGGTTTAGTTTAATATATTTGATGATAACAGTAATAAACTATAGAAACACATGCACAAAATCCTATTCCTGACGCGGACAGGATCCCCAAAACCTACTCTTGTCTCTGTCTAAAAATGTCCGTTGACAAAGTTTACGTTGGTGTTGGGTTCAGCCAATGGGCAAATCTGGACCAGAGATTTAGGTTACCCCACCTCAAAATCGCAGTGCCCGCAACTTCTCCAGAATACACAGAAATTGAATACACTCACCAGAAATTGCCCTATAAGCTTCTCATATCAGTAACGAACATAATATTGCACCAAGAGAAAAATGACATAAGAATTAAATTGGTAATTTACATGAATAATTTTGAAGTTAATTACAATTGTACTCGTAACGAGATTATTATTATCTGCATGTTTGAAAATTGTCCGCACAAATTGGACATGTTTAATGTTGGAGTTCAAAATGCATGCTTCAGCGTCGTTTAGAGTGTTTAGGAGAGTTTCTTGTAAACGTGTACATGCATTTTGTTATTTGTCCAACAGTGAGGAGGTAAAGTTTTCTTTGAATTTGTTTTTGGTCAAATGTGACATATTAAGAAATTGGTTTCAAAATGTGATGATTAAAAACGTGTTTATGGTTTGGCACCGTCTACGCCTAAGGGAAGGTCCAGCTCAGTATGGTATTATGCCAAACGGAGTACATTGCTAAGGTGGGCTCATTGATGACGAAATTCAATTTTCAATTACTGCTGGAGATCGTTGTGGTTGTTCACATGGGTTTCAGAAAGAGTTGTTGACTACGCTTTTTTTAAAACAAAAGAAATTTTCTTAGCCATTTAATAAAGGGCACTTTCAATTGTAAAAGAGAAAAATGGAAATAAGAAGAATGCAGTGGTACAGTAGTACAGGATTCGCTAGCAAATCGATCGATCATTGGTTTGCGAGTAAAATGCGTGTATATACGCTCGTTTATAAGCTGGACGCGCGTCGGGTTAAGTTGGTGTTGCCCAATCCTACCATGTTATCGTATTTAGGAAATAAATTATAGAAAAGTAATAAAACGAAAGAGAAAAAAATGTTATTGTATGTCATTTAATATAAGAGGAAATGAAAAGAAAGAAAAAATATCATCTTGTTTAATTGGTTGACAAGGTGTAGTCATTCAAATTTCAGTTCCAACAGCAGACCTTCATTCGATGAGGATCCGATCAATTGTGTCGCCACCAACACTGGGAACAACCTTTGGCATCAGCCCCACCATCGATTTTGGCAAGACCATCTCGATATGACGGTCGATGACTAGAAGCGATTGTGAATGAACATTCTTCCTTAGCAGAAAATAAGTTGAATTTTGTTGAAACTTTTCAACGACTAAAGCTTTGTCCTTAAATTGTTGTAGCAATTCAAGGATTGATGGTTGTGATGCACAACCCAACAGAGAGTGCCTGAGGATAGAAAAGAAAATCATGAGAACAACATTTATATTTGTTCCAAATTTCAGTGGAAATATTTGCCAAGCTTTATAATCCAAACAAGTGATTTTATGTTTGATTGGAATTTAACTGCTTCCAATTATTAGACTACTCTACATTTAAAATTCTATATTTGACAAACTTTCATCTAAACACCAAGTAAATGTATTCGTAGAAATGACAAGATGTTTAAATGCGTTCCTTGAATCGACACTTTTTACAAGTTCTGGTTACTGGATCACCTACATCTATCCATGCTTCAAATTTGTTGTCCCATACATGAGGTTATGGAAATGTAACATCAACTAAAAATATAGTCGATATAATACTATTAAAATTCATCCACTTACAATATAGTTTTACAAAATTGGATTAAACTTTTAAGATGAAATTCTAAATAATATCCACGCACTCAATCCCTAAACTATAAAACTAGAGCATAAAAAGCTTCCAACTCCGGAATTCGTAAATGTCTACGAAAGAGTTAAAACAATTCATTTTCATGACAGGACTCGCTTTGGGAATGTTAGAAGGGGGCATGCATTTTATCATTACTGCATTCCCTCGAAGTAACTTAATAAGTTTTTGGGTAAATTGTGTTTCGGATCCTTGTAAAATAAAAAAATAAAAATAAACTCCATAGAGTGGAAAGATATTTTTGTAGGTCCTTGTTAGCAAGGATGTTATAAGGCTGGAGTTAACCACCACTGCAATCCTCTACTCCGTCAAATAAAAAGCTTCCTCCAACACACAAGTCCCCACCATGATTTTACTCCACTACTGCTCTGCCAACCTCCTCCACCATCTTCACCAACGACGACCTCACTGCCACCACCCACAACATCGACCCGGAGCGAAAAATCAACTAGCACGAGTTCGACAACATATACCTCACGCAGCTCCATAACGGGCGCCTTGTAATGGGAGAAGTATCTCCACAGCATCACGCCTCTGCTACGTTCTGAGAGCATCAAAGCGAGGCCTTGTGAACGCCAAAGTTTTGGAGTTGTCAAAACACCTTCATCTGACCATGACAAGGTGGAGGAGTCGTCGACACTGAAGCCAAAGAGTGTGGTGAGGTTGTTGGCCAAGTCATGTTTTTGTCTCACGCTATTAGTAACGAAAATGCAGAATATACGTTTACATTTTATGAAGACTAAATTAACAAAAAAAGTTAAGAATAATTGCATTAATTTCACTATTATCGAGGAACTGAAAATTTACCCTATGTTTTTTATCTGCATTGACTTCTTAATAAATGAACCAAAACCAAAAACTTTTGTTGATAGAAACTTTAGTCTTACATTAACCTGAGGAACCAAACGAGTCTAGTAAGTTAGAAAAGTTGTTACAAGTAGCATTGTAATATAAATATCATAAAGTATGCAGGTTTTAGTTTCGAACATTAGATAACATAAATAAACTCTTTTACTGTCTGAAAGCTTCGACTGACACGTCCTTGAACAGCCAAGATAACACACTCACTGTACACGACGACGCTTATTCTTAATCTCATCAAAAAACTGGTGGACATCATCAGCAGTAATAGGCTTTGACGAGTCTGCAGATTCCTGTCACAGAATATAAAATTGTCAATCGCAAAACAACTATAAAAGGCCATGCACCTGTCACGTTTTGCCTATAGAGAGAACTCGGGTTTACCTTTCTAGCATTCTAAACGAGTGATCAAGCGAACAAACAAGATATAAGAAATCTAAGCTACATCAAGTAACATACCAGGAAAGCACGAATCCCGTCCTTCATCTCTTCAATACCCTTCAAGATCTCAACTTTCTCTACATGTCCAAGTTTATTAAAAAAACTTAACTCGGCACCCTCTTGTTGCTGCAATTTTTCTTCTCTCTTTAGCTTGGCCATTTGCTCATATTCCGCAATTGAGTCTTCCTTGTCGAGTAGAAAAGCTATGCGCTTCTGATTGTAAAACTCCACACAATTATTGCATTTGCATAGAGCATCTCTCCAATTCTTGGAAAGGAACATTGGTCTATTAGGTAAAACGGGGGAAGCATCAACAATGTTAACACCAAGGAGACAATTCTCTTGCAAATTGGTTCTTTTTGGGCATTGATTTGAAACAATACTGCTACTAATACTTTCCCCCCCCAGAGATATAGACTCAGAATCGACTGTAGCTGGTGCTTCATCAATTTTGGGAGAATTGTATGAAGTTTCACAAATTGGCTTTTCAAGTCGGCGAGTTGAAGGCATCTCTTCCAAAACAGCTTTGTCCTTTTGGACAGTGGCATCTGTCTGCTTTCCGGCTGCCCATATATCTTCAGGATATAATTTTAGAAAGAAACATAGCTCGGAGCATGCCTTACAGATGAACTCATCATACATTGGCTCACCTTCCTCATCTTTGGGAATCTGATGTATACAAAGAACAATAAAAAATCAAGTGCAGAACATAAGGAGTTATTGACATATCACAGTTTCACAAATATAATTTTCCTTAAGACCAATTCACCAGAAGTATAAATATCATAAAGCTTTGTTGAGAGTAAGTCCAGAGCAGTCTTTTAACGAAAGGCTATCACACTCTATAACAGTCCAACTCAAGTATTGTTTCTACTTTACAAGGAATACATTCAACAGAGACATGCAGCATTTGGATGGGCAGGACATCCAACATTTAAATAACAAACAGGAAAAAAAAAAAAGGAAACATGTAAGTTTACATCCTTATAGATATACCTTAGTTTTAGACATATATGGATTATTATAAGCAGGAACTGATACTATGATTAACCTAAACCTTGGCAACTCTGTTTACAGAAAGAAGGCCTTACATTATTTAATTTCAAATAAGCATACATATATCACTCAACACCAAGTACAAAAACACAATAAAAAGATTAAGAGAAGCCAAAACACCACATTCTAAGATACCAACCTCGGTAGAAGACTCAAGTCCAAGATGCTCCTCATGAAACCAGTCCTCACACAGGCAGCACTGTATCATCTCTACTTGTTCTTCAGCATCCGGATCTGGATAAGGACGACCACATGTGCAATATGAACCTTTAAAGTTGTGATTGTATGAATTCCCAGCGTTCTCTACATCTTTGTTCGGGAAAATTTTGCAGTAGAATTCACCAAATTTTGAATTCCCACAATCACATCTGAAGTTTCTTTTTGTCCACAGCTCCACAATCTTCAGAACACAGCAAAAGAAACCATAGGATATCAGTATGGGTATTGATCGACACAATTAAATTGGTTTTATATTCAACTAGACTAGTGAGTAAAAGTTGAGCTATTCCACATAAAATGTATCAGGCCCAGTATCATAGAATTCCCAAAATAAGTAACCCTGTATTAATCTTAATCATGTATGCAGCAGACTCTAGTTAAAATAATTAGAGTACAAGACAAATCAACAACTATAAGTTTGAGGAAAATAGTTTGGGTTCACCAGTGCAAATTAGACAAAACCAAATAATAATTTCCTCTCAACAATTGTCCTCACCAAACCATACATACGAATGAACTCACACAAGTATTACTATCATAATTCCAGGTCAACTAGTAAACATTATTACAAAATTCATATCCATTTTCATATCTTTACTAGTGGAATTCAAAATTGTATAGTCCAGAAAAAAAGAACTACCTGATGACCATCATGGCATGACAATGAACAAGCTGTGCAAACTCCAGCATTCCCCTCCGGGGTGCAGGTAAGGCAAGAGAAAATTGCCTGCCTTTTCATATATCCTTTGTTAAAAGTACACTCCTTGCCCTCATCACCCCCTAAAACTAAATCAGCTTCCTACAAATTAAAAGAAAAAAATAAAATTATTAAGAGTCAACATTTCGATCATACCACATTCTGAGTAAAGTATAACCAAACATAACATCAATAAAGTCAGCATTAAGTCGAATGAATAGCTTCTGCCTGATCACAGTTGCTTATTGAAAACTATCACGATTACAGAAGACTATCCCTGCAAGGGAACCAATGCAATAGAATTAAGAGAATTGGCGTACTCCATTTCTAGTTATCCAGAATATGTAGGAAAGCTAGCCATCATCGTTATACAATATTGGTATCAAAAACCATATTTGTGCTACATAGGCAATCGTTAAAAGAATAAGGGATAATTGCAAAATAATTCCATTTCAATTGCAGTTGTTAATCACGTCCTTTAAGAGTATCTCTATAAACCAAATATTACAAAAACCCTAACAAGTGACTTTCACGTTACTCAGACAGGAAGACATTTCAAAATCCCTAATTTAGTAATCAGTTTCATGTTGCTGGTTAAAGGACAAAAACTTATGTAACAATAGCAGAAATTGCAAAAGCAAAACATTATGACGCAAAATTCATCACCGTAGGTCCGTAACACAGATCATAACAATAAGTTTATCAACCAAACGAGCCGCAAAGTAATTATATCAAATAAACAAACTCAAATAACACCATTTCGTATAGATATGAAAGTAGAGCAATGATGTAGGAAATGACTTACCAGCTCCCGTTCCTCAACTTCATCGAGGTACTCGCCGATTGTAACGGCCGGCTCACCTTCTTCGTCAAATGCACCGTCCATTTCTACTCCGCAAACCTTTGGTTCCGGTTTCGGAATTTCACGATCCGTTCCTGGAACATAACAGAGGTAGAGATTAATGAAGAGGAACTAAAATATAAGCATGTACAAAGACAGGAGGTTCCTTTCGCGAAAACCAAGCATGGATCCCTTTGAATAAGAAACCCTAGATTCCACGAAAAACAAAAGCGTAATTAAAAACACAGGAGGAAAATAGAGCGCGGAATAAGCACTAATTCACCAAATTTTACGAGCGAAACGCGTTAAAGGAGTGAGTGGTGGAATTGCTGAATCAGGTTGCGTTGAAGCGGCGGAAAAATAGTACGGACATGGTGGAGGAGGCGCAGAGAGAAAGGTACTTAGGAGTAAGAAGGAGCACAGCAAAAGGAATACGTGCGTTTTGTGATTTATGTGGTGAGAGAAGGGATTTGGGCTTTTATATTGGGTAATGTGTCGCAAGGACCATACGGACATTTTCCCGCCATATATCCTCATAGATGCAGGGATATTTGGAGCGGACTAGTATTCATTCGCAAATTACATCCTTCCCTCCAAATTACAATATAGTCCCGTTCATTTTCAAATTTAAATTTCATGTATTTTAGTTCATAAAATTTAACGTTGTGTCTGGTTCTGTTGATTTACTCTAGACCAAGATGGATGTGCGTGAAAGATATTTGTTTGTATTAGGTTATATTCGAATGTTAAGAAGAAAGATAGTGACAAATGTAATTAGATAAATGTGTACTCAACTTTATAATATACAGGATCATTATTTATGATTGGAAAATATAGAGATTATTGAATACTAAAGAAAGGTAATTATGTTATTATTGGTGTGAGAAAAGCTAATGATGTGCCTTCACATGGTTGTAGCTTCATCAGAATCAAAATAAGTTTGTACTGTATATATCAAAATAAAAATATCATAATCAATTATTGTAATTAACATAATCGATTATGATTATATCTTTTAATGAGATAATCTATTATCCAAGATACATAATTATTATGGTACTTAAATAATCCACTATCCTAGTATGCTTGAAGGAATGTTTTTTTTTTTTTATTGTTTGAACAACTGCTTTCTACACGAAGTTATTGTAGTAAATGCTAACCATTCACACTTGACAAATTTAGACACCGCTAAAAGAAAAAATCTAAAATCACTGGTAGCAATAACGCTTGCCAGGTGCTTGATGAATTATTTAAGCCAAACCCAATTTCAAGATTCTTAACTTGAGAGATTAAACTCTTTCTCTGATCATCTGCTGCGGCATTGCCTCGAACAATTATCAGTGGAGTTCTTAAATAACTTATCATATTATAAAATATACATTTTAATAACGTGTAAGTGAAAGATTTGATAAATATAAATTATTAAATGTGTATACTGTGGTAAAGTTGTGAAATATATTTACATAAATTTTAATTTATTCATTCATAAATCAATTTCTTATATATAAGTTTAGGAAAAACACAATCATAAAATTAAATATCAATACATATCTAAATATGTAAATATACCTAAATTATACAACAATAAACTATTTACACCTTCTAGTTCATTTAATTTATAATTTGTTTAGGATTTTATTTGTTTACTTATGTAACGATTGTGAGACTGTAAATTGTTTCACTTTATAAAGATTGGGTGTGGTGGAAAGGTGAGGAGAAAAGTGAACTGTAAATCATCCAACAATAAATAATAACACGTGTTACTTCAAATCCCTCAATGGTTTTATCATGGATATTAACTTATATAAGGTATCAATGTTTTTTTTTTTACCACAATGGGAAAATATTGGATCAACACCCTTAACTATACAGTGATGAGTTTAGGGTTTAAAGAATTATGAGTTGTATCAACAACAAATGATAGCAGGCACTACCTCAAACCCCTCCATGGTTTTATCATGGACATCAACTCATATAAGACATCAATGTTTCTTTGTTTAACCATAAGGGGAAAACATTGGATAAACAACCCTAACTATATAGTGACAGGTATGGGTTTAAAGAACTATGAGTTGTACCTGACCCCACAGGAAATAAGGTATTGTTCGCTTTGGAGCTTGGTTGCTAACTACTAAGCGTCCGTTGAGGTCCATTTTTTTTTTTTAAATATTAGGTGTGATAGAGAGGTGAGGAGAAGAGTGAACTGCAAATCATTCAACAATAAATTATAGCAGGCGTTACCTCAAACCCTTCGGTGGTTTTATCATGGATATCAACTCATATAAGGCATCGATGTTTTTCTGTTTAACCACAAGGGGAAAACATTGGATAAACACCCGTAATTAGAAAGTGACGGGTTTATAGTTTAAAGAACTATGAGTTGTATCCAACCCCGCAAGGAGTAAGGTATTGTACGCTTTGGAGGTTGGTTATTGACTTCTAAGCGTCTAACGGACGTTTTTATTTTCTTTTTTAAAAATTGAGTGTGATGGAAAGGTGAGGAGAAGAGTGAACTGCAAATCATTCAACAACAAATGCTAGTAGGCGCTACCTCAAACCCCTCGATGGTTTTATCATGAATATCAACTCATATAAGACATTGTTTCTTTGTTTAACCACAAGGGGAAAACATTAGATAAACACCCCTAACTATATAGTGACGGGTTTAGAGTTTAAAGAACTATGAGTTGTATCCGACGTCACACGGAGTATCTATCATTTATCTTAGTGTTTTTTTACTCATGTACTCTTAAACATCTTTCTGCATAGTGACTTGAGCATTTGAGAGTCTTCTGCAGGTGTACTCTCATTCGGTTCAATGTCTTCAACTCGGTTGTCATCAATACTCTATTCGATTTAACATCTTTAACTCAGTTGTCTTTAATATCATTACAGACAATCTCCTCTCAAATCAGATAAGAGTAAATAACATTATATGTTATAAAATATTTTTCTGACATATATTGTGTGATCTAATTTTGTGTAATAAAGAAAAAAAAATTCATCGTAATCTATAAGACAATTGAGAAAAAATTTAAAAAAAAATGTATTTCCTCTTCTCCTACTTTTTTTTGTCTGTATTAAGGTATATAGAATTTTTTAATAAATCTGTTTATGTGACAGAGTTATTACATAATAAGAGATATATTTTTTCTTATTACAAAATCCGGTTTTGTAAGAACAAAAGTTATTTCATTATATAAACATATTTTTTAAATAAAAAAATTTCAATAACAAAACTATTCTTGGTAAAATGAAAAATGACATGTATGAATGTCAAATTAAAATAATTGATATGTACGCACTCCCAAGGGTTACAATTAAAATCACATCTCATTAAATATTATTTAAATATAATATAATGACAGGAAAAAATTTGATTCTGAAATCTAAAGCAGCTCTGACATATACATCTTCTAGACTCCATATCAACCAATAGTCAATGCTGGAATTCATGTGGGTTGGGAGTTCTGTTCAGAGAAACCTAGGCTAACCACCCACAACTACATACCAATATTTTCTTAAACTTGAATAAACATTTAAACAAACAGGTTAGATATTGAATATTATTTTTCTATATTTTTAAAATTTTTAAAAATATTACAATTCAAATATAATCAAGCCTAATTCATCAATTATTAATAACTATTTATGTAAATTTAAAAGTTCTTAATTTTGAGTTTTGACTTACTTTTTGTTGTTTGTCCTGTCCAATACAAACTCGAGCTGAGGATAAATATTTAATTATTAAACTTTTTCACATGAAGTTGATTTTATTACCATCAATGAAATAAAATCATTGGCATACAATTATTATAATTTTAACTTTTTGGTGTGTTTAGAATTTATATAAAAAAAGTGTAACGAAATCTTATGAATAATAACAAGAATAAGTGATGTATATATATATATTTTTTTTCAACCATGATATGGGCTGAATAATCTCACAAGTTACTTTTAATTAGAATTATTAAAACGAACTTGTATCAACAAATTGATTAAAGAAACCCATATAATAAAATTGATTATCAACTGTTTAACAATTTTTTAATAGAAATAATTATCTGGAGATTAAGTATATTATAATTGACTCGCATAGTTTATTTTTTTTAAGATAATAAAAGAAACCATAAATATAAAATTGAACTATTGTGGTCAAGTCAATAAAATGAATGTATCTACCCATATAAAAAATAACCAAATGTTTATTATTACCTATATTTTTAACCCACTGACAATGTTAGTATATTTACAAATAGATTTAACCACAATTACCTAACCAAGTACGTCAATCCTAACATTTATAAAGACATTTTTTGTATACATATTTTGAAACATAAACAAATCTATTATAAAAAGATACATATTTTCATTGAAAATTTTGCATGTTTTGTTCCATTTAGTAAGCAAAAGTTTTAACAAATTTTAAGAAATGTGTTCAAATTATCACCTACAAAACAAACAAGCAAAAATGTATACTAAAAAGTGGTTGCTTTCAAAATAGTTATAAACAAAATATCGATGATTGCATTAATATAGTAGAAAAGTTATAATTTTTTTAAATATTTAGAATAACAAAGAGGATATTATTGTTCATTATAAAAAGCAATCCCGCGCACTTTAAATGTTTTATAAAAGTTACGAGTTATAAAATATATAATTTGTAATTAGTTAGTTGAACAATTAAATGAGACAAATTAAATAGTCAAAATATCTGCAAATAATTGTTTTAATCCTTTCGACTCGAGATTTTTAGGCTTTAGTACTTGATAACTAAGCTTATATCTAATTCTGTATTCACAAACTAGTATATTATAATAGCTATTTTCAATTATTAATTTATATAGGTAACTATTTGTTTTGTATTAGTTCCACAGTATTATAAAGATAAGACTTATTTTTCATTTTCAATTTTTACAAACAATATGCTTTTAGGTTTACAAAAAGTTATGAAAATTCGAGATCTAATTATATTGATTATTTTTCATGATTATCTATTATTGAAATTGTATAATGACTTAATTCGTTAAAAGAAGTCTAAATATTGATTTTAAACCTTATTTTCCTACAATAAAATGCAATTTTTAGATGGTTTACTTAATAACATTTACATAACACATGTTCCAATAATACGGTGAGAAAATTCTATAAAAAAATAAGATGTCACTTGACTAATACGTATTCATATTAACAACTAATTCAAATTGATGTAGAAAAAATATATTGCATAATATGATTATTAAAATTGAGAAACACACGATACTAATTTTGAATATGATAACATAATCAAAATGTTTCACCCGTCTATATATTTACTGGGCTGACAAACAGCATAACTTCCGAAGATTGAGTTGTTATCTTTTAAATATATTTTTACTATTAAATGATTTATGTGAATCTTAATAACACTTTTTTTTATTGTTGAATAAATATTATTTATTATGTTCGATAGTCGAAAATTAAAGCTTAATCATGATAGTTTATTTTTTATTTCATGATATTATAAAATATTTTTTATTCAGTTATAATATTATTTTTCATATTTAAAATAACATTTTATAAAATTTAAATTATTTTGTAAGCCTTAAAAAATTAAAATATAAGTAAAAAAATTATTAAAATACGAGTCACGCAACACTCTTACATCAACACAAAGAAGTAAAAAACAAATAAATCTAATATAAACAAATAAATAAAGCAAATTAAGAACTCTATATTCCTTGCCTTGAAAAAAACTTTTTAAGTTGACTTTCACCTTTTCCACCACGAACTTGGTTTATTCCAAAGGTAACTACTGAATGTCCCTTTGGTTGATTTGAAAACCCATTAGCATCTAGTTAAACAGATATTTTGTTCTCTTTCAAGAAAAAAAGGGCCCAGATCTATAAATCACGTAGCATTCAACATGGAAAGGAGAGAAAAGAAAAGGTTTGCCAGTAAATTAATCACAGAACATGACACTTTGCCAATAGCCAAAGAAAATGAAAGTGTTCAATTGCATTTATTTCTATTTAGCTTCTAACACTATATTATATGTAAGGCAAAATATCACACCACCTATAATTAAACCTTTCCCTCTTCAATTCACACGAGAATTATTGCTCATGCCTAATTGCCATGTTGTGTCTGGTAGTGTTCATCATGTTTCTTCTCCCTCTCAGAGGGGAATCAACTTGCCCCACCAATTCATGCGGCAAAATCAAAATTCAGTTTCCGTTTGGTTTGAAACAAACACAAATCCAAGCCAAAAGTTCTAATCGCTGCAGCTATCCGAGATTCGAAGTTTCCTGCGACAACAACAACCGAACCATTCTGAGCCTCCCAGGTTCGGGCGATTTGGTGGTGAAAAGCATAAATTACATGGCCCAAACCGTTAGCGTGAACGACCCCGAAGGTTGTCTCCCGAACCGTTTCTTGCAGAACCTGAGCCTTTCTCTGCACCCACCGTTCACGTTTGAGGCAACCGTTTACGACCTAACCTTCCTTCGTTGTCCTTCCAACATGACACACTCCGTTCCTTCGCCACCAATTTCATGCCTCTATTCGAACTCCTCCTCCTCCTCTGTGACATTCTCGTGGTGGCCTCTTAATAGCACGTTAAGTGACAAGTGTGAGGTGATATCCTCGGCGTTTGTTCCTATTCCAAATCCCGACACGACATCGTTTTTCATGCCCGATCTCAACAAGGATGTCGTGTTGAAGTGGAACGACCCCGCGTGTGGGGATTGTGCTGGTCGTGGCCAAGTTTGTGGGTTCACCGCTGACACCAAAAACACTTTACAAGTGGGGTGCTTCATCTCTGCTCCTAACGAAAACCAAGGTACGTCGTCGTTTTTCTCTTCTTTTACTATGTTCCTTTTTTCGTTCTAGTACGGCTATGCTCTGAACTAAAGAGAACCAAAAAGTTTTTGTGGCCACGCTTGATGCCTTCGCTAATTGGCACAGTGTGACAGCTTAGGTACGGTGCCGCAATGGGAACAATTAATGACTTTGGAATATATTTATTATAAACCCTAAACTAATATTTTTATCATTTTTTTATTATGAAAATATATACATTATTTAGTTGAAAAAGGCATAAATAACTGTGGAAATTAGAATTATGCTTTTTAAAAAATACCACTGATTAAAGTACTCAAATTCCATCGTTAGAGAGAAGTAAAGCTTTATAGTACAAATGAAGGTTTGTGATTAGTTAACTATAAAAAAAACGTCGCATGTGTCCCTGCATAACCATTAAATTTTTATTTTCATATTATAAATCTGGGTGCTCACTGAGTAGGAGAATATTTTTTATTTTTTTTTGTTTTAATTAAGTTAAATGAATTTCCATGTTAAGTATTTTTTAATCTTTTCAAGTATTACGTGATATTTTGTAATTTTAATTTTCAATATTGATATACTATATTAATGTAATAATATATTCATTCTGAAATAAATTATAGTTTAAGTTATTATAAATTTCATAAATTCTAAATTGAATTAATTTTTAGATCTAAATCTGATGTGTTATATTTAATAATGACGGCGTGTATTTATTTAAATAATTTAATTACATATTTAAAATAAATTATAGCTTATATTATTATAATTTTAATCAGTCCTAAATTAATTTAATTTTTTATTTATATTTTTTTCATTTTATATTAATAATGATGATATACATTTACTTAAATAGTTTGTTTTTAAAACTAACATTATTTTTTTGAATAAATAAGGTGTGTTAGGGAGTTTAAATATAATTTTAAAATTATTATCACATAATTAATGGTTTTTTATTTATTTCACAATTCATTGATTATAATTTAAAGATTCCAAAATAATAGATTTTTTTGTCAATAGTAAGATAATACACTAAATTCTTTAATTTTTTTATATAAGAATTAAAAATATATGTCTCATGCACTAAAAGTTATCTGCATAAGTACACAACGAATAAATTGTTAACTTTTTACTATTGGGCTTTTTCTAATGACAAAACAAGTTTAAGTTTAGAAAGGAACAGGACTGGAAATTTTCCATACTAATAAGAAAGAATCATGTAAACATGCAAACGACTCTTCAGTGAGCATGAGTTAATTTACGTTTATAGATTGACTAATTTGCTCGTAATTAATATGTATCTTGTATAATAGTCTGACATTTTAAATACAAAAATTACAAGTTATAGCTATTAAAGATAAAAAATATAATTAATCTAAATAAATAAACACTGTCAGAATATAATTTCAAAACAACCAAATGTCCAAAACATAAAGTTAAAAAAATTACTGAATTCGATAGGAAATAGTAATTTTAATAGAAAAATTAAAATCAATATATGAAGAGGAAATCAAATATATAAATGTAATCAAATAGTTATTTAAAAATTCAAAATTTATCAAATATATAATGGGGATTTCTCGTGTAAACAATTTTTTTTTACTCCTAATAATAGTTTTAAATTCATAATATAAAAATTTTCACTGATATAAAAAGTGAAAAAATATAAAATAAAACACGGTGGACCAAAAAATAAAAACAGGAAAGAACAAATAGATAGTGTGAATAAACTCTCACATAGGCAAAAAAAACCACATTCTACTTAATTAAGAGTGTTTAGGATGTTTACTTTTATGTAATTAATTTTTTTAGTGCAACCTAACTTTAATACAATATATTAATTGTCTTATTTTTATGTAATAACTAAATATGTGTAAAATAAAATAAAATATATTTTATTTATTTGTAACATAAGACAGAAAATAAAAAATGGAGACAGATAGGTAAGATAACAGTTATATTTTTGGTTTTATAAAATAACGATGAAAATAACTTGTGGGAATTTATTTATTTTTATAGAATTTTGTGGACAAATTCTTCCTGCACCCCCATACCCTCTTTCTGCACCCCCATATAATTTTTTTATTCCACAACTGCCCTTCATGAAATTACATAAATACCCTCATTATTTTTTGAAATTGTGAACCGGATGGGGGGTTCATCCGGTTCTCATTTTAAAAAAAAAATACAAACCGGACGACCTCATCCGGTTCTCAACCCAGCAGATCGGAAAATCCTCAAATTCGCCGTCGACAGCCCCCAAATTCCAAATCAACTACTCTAATCATCAATATCACCTACTAATTGCTAATAAACATCACAAATTGGTTACCTAATACTTCTATGAAGGATTAATTAAAAGATTTTGAATAACGAATGGAAGATTTTTCGATCTGCTGGGTTGAGAACCGGATGAGGTCGTCCGGTTTGTATTTTTTTTTTAAAATGAGAACCGGATGCACTCCCCATCCGGTTGTCAAAATAGACAACCGGATGACCAGGCCATTCGGTTTACAGTTTTTTGAAATTGTAAACCGGATGGGGGGTGCATCCGGTTCTCATTTTCAAAAAATGTAAACCGGATGGCTTGGTCATCCGGTTGGAAAGGGGATGAGTTTTATTAAGATAGGGGTATTTATGTAATTTCATGAAGGGCAACTATGGAATAAAAAAATTATATGGGGGTGCAGGAAGAGGGTATGGGGGTTGGAGGAAGAATTTGTCAATTTTGTGTTGCTTGACTCAATTAATCCATAAAGGTTCAAAATTGGTGTCTGATATCGTTTGACGGACTCGTTCCACGTAGGTCTTTCAAGAAGCGCCAAATATGGCTTGACGATAGGAGTGGGAATACCTGGACTCCTATGTTTAACTGGGCTTTGCTGCTTTATGTGTAGCAAATTCGATGTGTACACCCATGGTCACCGGGCCCGGCCCAGCATGGAGCTTCCAAGCTCCATTATACGCTCCTCTCCCACAATGGGCCTTAATGGGCCGGAAATTGAAAAGTTCCCTAAGACTCTCATTGGTGACAGTGGGCGCTTACCCAATTGGAACGATAACACGTGTCCAATATGTCTCTCTGAATACGAGCCCAAGGAGACTCTGAGGACCATTCCTGCCTGCAACCATTATTTCCATGCACACTGCATAGATGAGTGGCTCAAGATGAACGCCACGTGTCCCTTGTGCAGAAATTCACCCGATCCATCTTCCACCGTTACCCCTTCTTCTTCTTCTTTTTCTTCCACACATATCGATTCCTCTTTGTCATAGGTAATCCAATTGCCACGTGTTAGAGTTGTGTAGCACAGAGTCTTCAGCTGCTATCTTTACTGTCATATACAATTTTTTTAGTTTCTATTATTGGTATATTTGAATACAATTTACACAAAATTTTATGTAATAGATAATATATTTTTGTTATTGTCTGTTATATTTTATAATAAATAATTAACAGTTATAATGAACTTCAACTTGGGGGTGTAGCTCATATGGTAGAGCGCTCGCTTCGCATGCGAGAGGCACGGGGTTCGATTCCCCGCACCTCCATTTATTTTAATACTTTACAAAACATGTTATTTTTCAAATACTTAAAAATGATTTTTTTTAATAGAAAAAAACAGTACTATGAGACATGTTTTATGTTTGAGTTATTCATATTATCTACATATTAATTTAAGTTAGTTTAATTTCATGATTATTCCATTTTGCCGCCTCTTGTTGGCAATGATGATCTTGTTCTTATCTTTGAAGTGCAGAGTCCATGGCGGTGTGCCCAATTTGTTTGGTTATCCAAATCCTTTATCATTCATTGTTGGATAAACTACCACAGCACTGTTTATTTATTGCCCTTAAAGGAATCACAAAACAAAAAAACATCTGCAACTTTACCTGCACAGATAAAAGTAGTACCAAGTTGACACGAATCAAAATATTTCAAAATTCATGCCACTTTTACTTTAAAGAACAAATGAATAATGGAATAATTCTTTCAACGATACTTAATGCTTGATTTGTGTATTCTTGTGTAGCTTACTTAACACTGCTGATAAAAGGCAAACAAACTCCATTCTTAAAGTTGTATCCTTGTAATGTGCAAGAGAGAATTAGGTGGTTAAGTCACTCATCACACTATTCTTCTAGTCTTAATTATTAAATTCTTGAACAATAATTCAAGTTTTTTATGACTCATGACTCAATTCTACAATAATTCAAGTTTTTAATAAATGATTTATGCAATAATTCATTTTTTTTTTTATGAGTTGTGACCTCACCGATTCTTTCCTCACTAATTTGTTTCACACCAGACAAATTTATAATATGGTATTTACGTAATGCACTATTATGTTTTATGAACTGTCGGTGGATTAGGTGTTGATCGAAGTCTCTGCACGGTCAAAAAAGACATGTGTTTTCATATCTAAGAATAAAAAACAAAAACATAATTTTTTGTCCAAGAACGTGTTTTACAAATAAGGAAAAAGTCCAATACGCAACCTGTGACAAGTGTGGAGTTAGGAGTATTAATGGAGTTCGTATCAGTTTATATATATATATATATATATATGAGTTGAATTATGACTCTGAGATTTATCGAATTCATATATTTTAAATTATAAATCAATTATTTTTAGTATATTTGTTTGTGAAGAAAACATAATAATTGATATAATATTTCGAGATATAATTATTCGAGTAGAAGAGAAGTTTGAAATATATAAAGAAAACATTTAAGTAAATAATTGTAAAAAAGTTTAAGTATTTGGAGTGACAATGAAAAATATATATAGAAAAAGAAAATCACAAAGTCGTTAACTTTTTAAAATCCTTTTTATATATGATTTTTCTCATAACTCGATACTTATCCCATTCCTTGTCTAAAGTTAGGTATCAATTTCCAATAACTTATTTGAAAACTAACACAGTCAGAAGAACATCAGAGTCCACTTCCTCTTCTTTTAATTTACATTTTAGTTAATTTTGAACAGATTAAAATGAAGAGGAAAATAAGTATCATCAGCATTTTTCTCTTTCTGATTTCTTTAATAAAAAAATATAATAAAACATTGAGTAAATATTTAATGAATTTGACTTTAATTTTAGTCCTGATTAAATGTTGATGTAATGATTGGTGAGATGATTCCATGTGTTTCTAAATTTTCTTTGATTCTCTTTTTTGTTGTCGTTATTGTGAATTTGGTTATTCGTATTCCATTCCCATGTTCCTTATTGTAAGGACACGATGGCATAAGCTCTAGTGCCACATTTAATATGCTAAACAAAAGCGATTCAACCGTGGTTAAAGGACCTGTTGCTATTTTCATAAATTACACCGATAAAATTATACTTTCTTTTTTTAATATTTATGTTATGTCACTCTTTATTGAAAGATATTTTTATAAAAAATTTAGAGTTAGAGTTATTTTTATAAAAGATATTGTAAAAAGTAATTAAATTTGTATAAAAAACACAATTAACATAATGTTAGAGTTAGGTAATTTAGTTAAGAAAGAATGGTTAGGTAAAATGAGTGGCATGAGAAGGAGACAGTTGGCTGAAGTGTTGTGATGATTGAAGACAGTTGTCTCGCTCACGTTCTCAGCTACCAACTCACTCACCAAATTTTACGTTAATACATTTGTTGCAAAGGTTCCTTTCAAAATTTTGCATGAATTCGAAACTAAATTTCATGCTAAATTTAAAATATACTTTTTTTTATAATTTTTAAACAATCTAAAATTTTACTTGTTACAATTTATATTATTTAAATAAAAATATTTAGTTATACTCAACTCACAAATAATATTACAAGACAGTGACACAACACATGTATACAAGTTATATTATCGAATTTAAGTGTTGTCATCGTAATTTTTTTTTTTTAAATTTAACTTTAACAAGAAAACATCGGATGCAACAAAAAAAATGATAGTTACGTAGTTTGAGTGTTGCAAAAAATTTAGGTTAAGCTACTTGGTTGAATCTATGGCATGAAAACCTAATTAACTACTAACGGATTTGGGCGGTGAGAAGATATTGGTTTCGTATTTCTTAGGTTGAAAGCGTGTTTACTCACGCAAAGTTCTTTCGTTCTTTCTTTCCTTTCAATTTCTTTTCATTTTCCTTTCATGGGTCCATTGCATGCTACTTTCATATGCACCAATTCAAAACCTCTTAAACCAAACCAAATTTCGCAATCAATTCTCCTTTCAATTCACACTAAACTACACAAATCTTCTTGTATTATCTATTATTATTAAGAAAGTATCAAAATTATCTAATTTATTATGCAATCAAATCAAAACATCAATAATTATTGATATTTTCTTTCTCTTTCAAAGACTTTCCGGTCATATTTATCCATTTGAACTCCACTTGAATTTAGAAGTTTTGAGAAACACCACGCGTGCACGCTTCCACCCACTAAATTAATCTTTTGTTAGATAAAATACACACAGAAAAATATAAAAAGTCAAGTGATTGGGATAAGATTGCGAAATTTGTTTGGCACAAGTTTCGAATTAGATAATGGGACTATAGTACTTTCCACAATAATCCAGAAACCGCCAATGATATAGTGAGCAAAATATAAAACATATAATGAAATTAACAAATACACTGATACCATAAACACTGATGAGTTTTGGACTTTGACTCTTTTGGTTGGGATAGTTATCCTCATGAATTCGATAGAATCTTCTCCACAACAATACAAATATTTAAACAATTTACCTTTTTCCTTTTTCCAAAGCACGTAACTTCTACTTTAAGAATTATGACTTTCATGATATACAAATATGTAATCAGGTCGGTCTACAGATTTCACGATAATTAAACTTAAAAATATATAGAAGATTCTATTATATTTGAAAACATAATATATATATATTAAATAAATAAACAAATGTGTAGTTTTATTCAATATGTTCTATCTTATTTAAAAAAAATATAGTTTTAGTATTTTTAGAAATGTTAATTTTGTTTTCCAACTATATTAAAAATTTGTTTCGTTATATATATATATATATATATATATATATATATATATATATATATATATATATATATATATATATATATATATATATATATATATATATATGTATATTTATTATAGATGTTGACGGTTGCACACACGTAATATAGCCAAAATCTCTGTCTATAATGAAAGATTAGTCGGTATAGGTAATTCATGTCACATATAAATACTCAGGTGTCAAATACATTATTAAAGCATTTAGTATTACGTTTAGAAAACTGAGAATAAAGAAGTAAATAATATTTGAGATAAGAATTAATACAAAAAATAAAGTGATTAAATTTAGATTAATAATTTAAAATATTACTATAAAAATAACGTAAAAGTTTAATGCTTTCGTGGGTAATTAATGTTTTTTAAAAATATAGATAATGCTGTAGGATGCCAAATCCAAGAATGAAATCCAATTTTTAATGAAAATCCATTTTTTAAATGAAAATCAGATATATACGAGTTCATTATTATTTTAAAGCTTTTAAGGGAATGCAAAACAAAATGTTGGATAATAGCAGGCTCACTAATTGCTAATTGAATAATTGACATGCCATTTTTATCATTAGAGTATGTATTGTCTTTTAGTGTATATAAATGTACGATTAAACATCCAACGTACTAATAATTATTTTGATTTATTAAATTAAAAATATTAATTAACTAAATTTTAAAAACATTTATATAATTAAAAGTGTTTTGATAATATATAAACAAGTTTTAAACTATTATTAAATAAAATTAAGAAAAAAATTAATAAGTAGATCAAGATTCAATCTATTTTATCATGGTGGATTAATTCATCCCGTTTTTTTTAGAAGTTACCTATTTTACCTATCTTACCATCTAAACATAATTGTACAAAAAATAATTAATATTACCTCAACAATAAATAATTTACTATAATTTCCTTTAACATAATTAATAAATATATTTAATTTAATTATATCATATCATATTTATAATTGAATATGGTACTATTATATGGTAGATATGCAAATCAATATCTTTAATCTATTTTATCATAATCGTTTTCTGTCGTATTTCTAGGAGTTAAAAACAGGTCAAAAAGAAAAACAAACTAAATTTACCTATTTTGTTAATATTATCTAAACACAACTCTAGAGGAATTAATTAATATTATCTTAACAATAAATAATTTACCACAATTTTCCTTAACACGCACTCATAAAATTAATAAAAAAAAGTCAATTCAAGTCACTGAAGAATGTCCCAAAAAAATTACTAAATCAACGTAGAAATATTCTAACAAAAATAAATTTACCGTGCCAATTTTTCTTGATTTTACGTACTTTATTAAATTAATATCATAAGTTTACGTCAATGAAAATGAAACTGCGACCGTAATAATGATTCAGTTTTTCATTTCATTAATATTTTTCACGAGTCTATTTTTATTTAAATGTGTTTTTTTATATAGATGTTTTCTGACTGATGGATACTTGACATCGTTATACGAACTCGTTGGTTGGTTGTTTTTTTAAAGTGAAACATCTTGTAATATACACCAACAAAAATTTTGTAATTTTTTCATAAAGGTTAATTTTATTCTGTGTATTACAATTTTCCACTTCATTTTTGTAATGCATTGAAAAATACGGAACAGCTAGAAAAAAGTGGGTGTACCGTGTACGAATGACACGTGTCATGGTTAAATCGCGATCAATTAAGAAATGTTAACCAAACCAAATAAACAATTAGGGTAAAATTAGGATTAAGAATAAGATTTACTTAACCTGCGGCGGATTAATCTTAAGAAAGCAATGATTAAAGGGAAATAGTTATGAAAGAGAAAAGAAAGCAATGATTATGGGAAACGGCCACACTGGAAAGCCACGTGGCTGATCTGTTGTTCCCTCCATAAATATTCGCATAAACCATTCCAATTCCAAATTCAACCAAAGTAGGAAACACAACACAAAACAGCACATAACTTTCCGAACGTGTCACACAATTCTCGCCTTCTCCAAATATGGCATCTCGCGTCAGCATTGGCAACCTCACCTCCTCCACGCCACCGTATCTTATTAATTCACCGCGTTTTCGTTCACCACACAAACTTTCAAACGCTTCTTCTCACCAAAACGCTGCGCATCACACCATGCTCAACAAAACCGTTCTGGTAACCGGCGGAGCCGGTTACATCGGCAGCCACACCGTTCTCCAGCTGCTCCTCGGCGGCTTCACAACGGTCGTCGTCGACAACCTCGACAATTCCTCCGAGGTCGCCATCCGGAGAGTCCGCGAGCTCGCCGGCGAGTTTGGGAATAACCTATCCTTCCACAAGGTGTCCATTCTATTGCCTCTTTTGTTCAATTTCGAATGTTTTCGTCGCTTTATCGTGCTCCGAGACTGTTTGCTCCGTGGCTTGGGTTTTTTTTGGGTTCGGAGTTTCGTCGATTTAGGTTTAGATTTGTGAAATTTTGGGGTTGCGGTGGGCTTGTTTTGGGCGTAGAACGTGTCTGGTTGATTGAATTTTTGCGTGTTTTAGAGTATTTAGGATTTGGCGCTATGTCGGTTTCGAATTCAGCTGAAAAGTTCGTGATGTACTTTTTTTGATGTGATGTGATTTTTGGGGACGCAGGTTTATTTTTGTTCTTCGGTCATAACGGATGTTCTAGACTGTTCTGGTGGTTTCGTGACGATGTTTATTTTGTTTTACAAAATCCGTGTTTTTCTCCAAAGTTATGGCGAATGAAACCAGAGAGGCCGAGCACTTTGACTGCTTAATTTTACAAGCTTTTTGTTTAATTATTTAATTATGGTGATGATGGATGACCGACGTTTTTTGTTGTATTTTCGCCACTGCAGGTGGACCTGAGGGACAGAGCTGCACTAGAGGAAATTTTTGTTTCCACACAGTAAGTATTACGAAAGAAGCTTCTTTCTTTTTTAATTTTCTTTTTATGCTAAGTAGAGTATGACAGAAGTTTCTTTAATAATGATAAAAAGATTCACTTGTCGGTGCATCACATTCTCTTTGGGAGGTCGTTGATCTAGGAACCTTTTCTAATCACTTTTTTTTTTTTTTTTTTTTTTTTTTTTTTTTTTTTTTTTTTTTTTTTTTTTCAGGTTTGATGCTGTCATACATTTTGCTGGACTAAAAGCAGTAGGAGAAAGTGTGCAAAAACCTTTACTATACTACAACAACAACTTGACGGGGACAATCACTCTATTGGAAGTCATGGCTGCTCATGGATGCAAAAAGGTAAAATTCTTCTTGATTTTTTAGTCATGCATCCATGATAGAGTTTAACTGTACTAAAAAAGTATTCTTAATATTCTCAAAGTTTCTTCAGTGGTACCCGGTAATATTGTTTGCTTTTTGAATAGAGTTCCTTCTATTGACAGATACAACATGTGTATCTCCAATTAAATTGACGCAAAACTACTTGCATAGTATTTAAATTGATTCAAGGTACTTCTAGCCTCACTTTGGATGAGATGTCCAAGAAGGTTAGGAAGGTTAAATAGTCTTGGGTGAATCAAAAGATTTTAGACTAATAAAGAACGAATCTTGGCGGTGGAATGGAAGTGTTCAATGATTGTTAAGGTGAATGTATTACCAGCCAAAAAATGATTAATATAAGAGCTTGATTTGACAACGATCGAGAAAAGGATGACAAAAAGTCGGTTAATGTGTGGTTTGGATATTAGAAAAGAAGGTTACACGAAGCGCCGATGAGTAGTAGATTGTTTAGCCTTCTGAAAAGGATAAAGAGAGAGTGAGAGACCAAGGACGTTGAAGAAAATTATTATAAAGGATTAAATGGTTGAATACTATCCCTGAAAATTAGGTTTCGAATTGAGCTCAGTGGCTACATGTGTAGTGGGGAAGTATAAGCCTGCAGGTTACCATTGCTTCTTTACACAGTAACTCCTTGAAGTGTATTGCGAAGTTGATCATGCTTTTTATTGTGTTGGCTCTGTATTATGCTTGTTTCACTCATTTTGCATCTATTCAAATGGTTTCAGCTTGTGTTCTCGTCTTCAGCAACTGTATATGGTTGGCCAAAGGAGGTTCCATGTACAGAAGAGTTCCCTCTGTCAGCGATGAACCCATATGGTCGAACTAAGGTATGACTACGAGTGTTTGTTGGAAGCTGAAACTTGGTTTTGATTTGAATTGTGTTTTCACCGTCTGATTTTGTGGACTTGTACGAAATATCATTTATTACTTTGGAATATTATTTTCATTTAAAAACAATCCCCTATCCTCCAAATTTCCTGTAATCCGCTTGTCTTTTACATCTTTCTTACATAGGTGTCGTCCATTGGTATCTGATAAGATTTTTGTCTTTCAGCTTATCATTGAAGAGATTTGTCGTGATGTACACCATGCGGAGCCAGATTGGAAAATAATATTGTTGAGGTATTTCAACCCTGTTGGTGCACACCCTAGTGGTTATATTGGGGAGGATCCTCGAGGAATCCCAAACAATCTGATGCCATTTGTTCAGCAAGTAGCAGTTGGCAGACGGCCTGCGCTGACAGTTTTTGGAAATGATTATAATACAGTTGATGGCACTGGGGTAAGCTCTAACTTATCCGCTGAAAATTTTCCTTGTAAGGACAAAATTGCATGAAGCTTCACTCAATCTTATCCTGACCTGTGTTTCCTTTGATTTGATATTTTTTTTGTTCTTTATATAGTCACACTTCATGTGCGATGTAACATATTAGACTATTTTACATGTACAATTTTTCCCCATCTTCTCTTTTGAATTCCCCTGATAAAATTTGTGCTCAATTAAATCACTTTTCCTCACTGAATAGTTTCTGTTGGCTGCTTACATTTATTTCCCAATTTTTGAGGTGTACGTTTAATTTCTTCACCAAGTATTGTTCTTTTCATTTCTCTCAGGTTCGGGACTATATTCATGTTGTTGATTTAGCAGATGGGCACATTGCTGCATTACTTAAACTAGACGAACCTAGTATAGGTATTATTTCAAAATTTTCTTTATCCTCAAGTATCTAACTTTGTCAGCCCTGGTTAATTCTGAAGCAGTCTTAATGTCCAAAATTTATGGCGGTAAATTTTTAGTTTAATTTTCATGGTGTGTTTACAGGTTGTGAGGTTTATAACCTGGGAACAGGAAAGGGAACATCGGTTTTGGAGATGGTTAGGGCTTTTGAAACAGCATCTGGAAAGGTAATAGAATCTTTGTCCTCTAAGATCGTTTCCATTTCATATTTAGTTTATATTCCGATAACCTAGAACAGCTTGAACTAAGTCATTTTTATATGGCTTTAGCTATTCTCCAGTGTATGTATATAACTAATCCTTAGTATTATTCATTTGTTCAGAAAATTCCTCTTGTGATGGCTGGCCGTAGACCTGGTGATGCTGAAATTGTTTATGCATCCACTAAAAAGGCGGAAAGAGAGCTTAAATGGAAGTAAGTTTTAATTGGCTTTCTAATGAATGTTCATGACATTTAACTGACATTTTAGGCTTTGCCTTTTTTGCTTTTTAATTTTTTTTCTGAAAATAATCTTGCTGGTAATCGCCCTCCTCCTCCTCCTCAATATCGTGGCTAAATAATAAATGCATAATATTTTTCAACTCAATTATTTCTCTTATGTGGCAGGGCAAAATATGGCATTGACGAGATGTGCCGTGATCAATGGAATTGGGCTAGCAAAAATCCTTACGGCTATGGAGATCAGGAGGACTCAACCGATTAACTATAGAATACACCGGCATACTATTCTGAGCTCTCCCCCACCGTAGTCCGTAGGCATTGTGAAATTAGTTTTCCCAAAAGCTTTTCTCTAGTGGTATTAAGTTGACAAAGTACTTGTATTATTATGATTCATAGTTACATGGTAAATAAGTAGTGGTTTTACTATACTGTAATTTAAAAGTTCTTTAGGTTCCTTCTTACAGGCTATTGATTATTAGATTCAGGCTATTACAGCTCATGTTCTTACAGCTCATGTTCCACATGAGCTGCATCCTGTTTTGTAAATCTAAAATCACATGTTCGTTTAAAGGGTGACTAACAGGTATTCTTACCTCATTATTCAGATTGTATTTTTTAATATTCCCTTTAGCAATAAATAGCATTCTATGAAAATTTGAGTTATCTCCCATTCGAATTTTCTGGTTATCACTCACATGTGCCCTACTATTGACAATAATAGTTAATCAGAAGTAACACTGTTACTTTGCAAAGTGCAAACAACATCTGGTTTAAGGATCATACATTTAGAGAAACATTCCGTGGTATTTAGAAAGTGAGCATGTATTCGGAAACTTGTTATAAGGAACTATTTTATTCTGGTCGGTATTCTTCAACTCAGGTATTAACAACATTTCGTACCACAAACTGAAAAAAATCGAACCAGGACTAATGGACTATGCATCTTCTTTCTCAGAAGCAAACTAGTTTTCTGATGATATCTACGGAGGGAAACTTGTTAATGAAAATTTAATAATATACACATTATGCAGTTATAAGATATTCTATAGGAACTACACATCGTTTAAGTCATGATTTTTCACACATAACTATTTTAAAAGTAAACGTATTACTTCTGAAAAATAAATATACTTTTGAAATTATTTTATACAATTTGAAAGATGAAAACATCTTATGTAAATATTGTTTATAGTTTGCTTTAATATTATATGTAAATCAACAATATGTCACCTTTACTGTTCATTGGATAGTATTTTGAGATTACAAACTTAGTTTTAATAATTAAAAGATATATGTGCTGAATTTGATCACAAAAACTAAAGCAAATTATAAATTAAAACAGGGTTGAACAGGATAAAGGTTAAAATAAAATATAAAAAGCAAAAGCAAGACTGCGTATCTAGAATATGAAAAAAAAAGCACGTTTAAGGTCTTCAATTGATGGATATAGATATGATAAGAAAACAAAAAATGCATAACAAAGACATCCATATTTCTTGAACAAATCACTTTTTGAGTTCACTAATCTCGTTAACATCCTTCACAGTTCTCCTAATAAATTCATCATTTTTGAGGAAAGGCCTGCATATAATTTTATTGGTATTCTCATCTCTAGTTTGTATGTGTATCTACTTCTTTTTATATTAATATTGTATGCCAACCATATGGAAATTTTTACAAGTTTTTAATTCATACATTTTTTTTGACAAATAATGTAAAAGTATTAGCCTACAAAACAACAAAAGAACATATCATAAATATACCTTTCCAGTGAAAAAGAAAAGTTGTATCTCCTGGATCTGGTTCAATCTGAAGAACTGTGATCGTTGCAATAGTAACCAAAGAAAAGAGAAAAACTATGTGAGGAGAGATCTAAAACGTATTATTGAGAGTCCAGAAACTATCAATTTTCAGACATCAATAGTACAATTATTGTACGAGAAACCAAATATAGTTTTGGAATATTAACTTCAAAATTTGGAACACATGCATTGGACAACAATCTTAACCATTTAGGACAATATTAGTTAAGGTCTATTCTCTTGCCATAATGGTAGCATGAACTCTCTCTTGACCAGTCATTTGTCATTTTTTCTCTCTTCATCAATCATATAATTATTTTAGATAAATAAAATGAAAAGTAAAATCCTATGGACAGTGAATGTACATTCTGAATTGTAGAAGTTACACTTTGCAAAGAAATAAAATATTGCTGGATTATAACAAAGTTATAGGTAATCAATAGCGTATTTATAATTTAATAACACCCAATAATATTGTTAGTATTATAATTCTATGAGTATCACAATTCTCTCTTTAATATTGTTAAAGTATTCTAAGATGTGATTCTATTTTTGGATAATTTAGAAATTTGTAAGAATTTCAAGACATATAAATGATTTTGTTTTTTTTTCAAGGAAAACATAATTTTGAAAAAATTAAAAAATTAAACATTTTATTTAAAACTTTACAAAAAAATTAAAATTAATTTCAAAAATTGTGATAACAAGTATTGTTTTAGAAAAAAAAAATCACAAATTGTTTATAAGATGACTTCGTATAAGAGAAAAAAATATTATTTAAATTAATATTATGTTTAAAACATGACTTTTTCACTTTAAATTTATTGTTTCGACTTTTCAATTGTATAATTTTTAAAAATCTATATAATTCTGTAATACCACAAAAATTACATTGTAACAAGAAGATTCCATAAGCTAAGATTACTGGTTGTGATATACGGGTGTCAGGCCATGGTTCTCTTATGTGGGATGTTCTCATCACTTATATTATAAAATATGAACCATTAGCATAAAAACATATTTAATTTTCTCCTCAATTAATTTTCAAAACAAATAATTAATAATACGTTCAGGTCTCATACACATAGTTTTTTTTTTATCAACTTTAAGGAAACAATAACATTGATTTTTTTTTTAAATGTAACCAAATTAAACGTTTTACTAATAATAAGACTAGATTGAAAAAAGAAATTGAAAAAAAGTGATAAAGCCGTTATAAAATATTAATGTTAGAAAAAATGAAGTTGGAAAACTCCAATTGACCATAGTCTTGCAGCTCCAACGGTACACATTCCATCAACCAAACGACCCCACCACCACAGTATAAAGTGGGAATTCAAATTTATATTCATTTAAATTTGAAAATGGGAGGACTCAAATCACCATAACCATAATCTATTTCCTTCAACCAAATGAAAATAATAAAAAATAAAATACAATGATACAATTTTTTAGTGGTCAAGATAAAATCGTCACACTTTTATCATAATTTGCCGATAATTTGTTAACTCATCACATGCTGTATCCAGTTCAACACAAAATAAAAAAACTAAACAAGTATGGTAAGATAAATTATAATAAATAAGTTCTAATACTTACTACTAAATACTCTATTTAACATTACTTTACCCACCAATTTAGAAAAATTAATTAATAAATCTATTAATTAATTAGTTAATAACCATTTGTCGGAGAATGTTCCAACGGTACACAATATCCGCGTGACACAAAAACTCGCGAGTTGAAGTAAGCTATATGAATATGACTCAACGAGACACGGTTCAGAAGCTCATTCTTACAACACAATCTCTCTCTCTCTCTCTCTCTCTCTCTCTCTCTCTCTCTGAAGTTGAAAGAAGAACACTGAACACTGCAATAATCAGAAATTCAGAAATAATCGGTGAATGGAAAACCTAATTTCTTTGGTGAACAAAATCCAGAGGGCTTGCACTGCTTTAGGTGACCATGGCGAAGCAAGTGCGTTACCCACTCTCTGGGACTCTCTCCCCGCTATAGCCGTCGTCGGTGGCCAGGTTTTCAAACTTCAAATTCAATTCAATTTCTTCTAATTCTCTCTAATAATGCCTTTTATTCTGAGTTCGTTTGTGTTTCTTTCAGAGCTCTGGAAAGTCCTCAGTGCTTGAGAGTATCGTTGGCAAGGATTTCTTACCTCGTGGATCAGGTGATTATGCCAAAACAAACTACATTCTCCAAATAAACTCTATGTAAATTGCTTACACGTGTTTGGAAATTCATGTGATGTGGTGCATGCAACGCACGTGCAGGAATTGTTACTCGGAGACCCCTTGTTTTGCAGCTTCACAAGATTGACGAGGGTGGCAGAGAGTACGCTGAATTTCTTCACCTTCCAAGGAAGAGGTTCACCGATTTCGGTACTTAACTATGTCCTATTTCTTTGTCATTGCTCATTACTTGCTATCTTTCGTGAGTTGGTGTCTGTTTTTTTTTTTGTTTCTCGATGATTGATGATTATTGCATTTTTTATGTTTGGCTTTGTATTTATTTGTGTCAATGGTAATATCATTTATGCAGCCGCTGTGAGAAAGGAAATTCAAGATGAAACAGATAGGGAGACTGGACGAACAAAACAGATTTCAAGTGTCCCCATTCATCTTAGTATTTATTCTCCCAATGGTATGTTTGAATTTCTGTTTTCTTCATTATCTTCTGTTGTAGTCCACATGCTTTCTTTTATCTAAGTTTTTAACTTACTGTGTTCGCTTGGACTTGCAGTTGTTAATTTGACACTCATTGATCTTCCTGGCCTTACAAAGGTAGCTGTAGGTAAGCAAAATTAGACGTGTCTTTTTTGTCATTGGTTTTCTGTAACAACCCTGTGGGGATCTGGGAATGTTCAGATTTTTATTATGGAGGTTGGAGAGTGACATTCTAACAAATGGTTTATGCAAAATACAGAGGGTCAACCAGATAGCATTGTCCAAGATATTGAGAATATGGTTCGCTCCTACATTGAGAAGGTAGTGTCTTTTTCCTCATAGGATTCTGATGGAACAAAATTGGCAGGACAGCTTATTACATTAGCTTTCCTGCCACAACTTGTATGATATAGCTTCTCTAGAAAATTGATTGCGTTGAGTTTGTCGATTGTCCAAAATATAGCCACATTTAGTTTTTCCGTCCTTCAAAGATTTCTCACTGCGAGGAACATACTTAAAAGATTTCTACATTTTTTAAAATGTGGTATACTGAATTTTATGTTAATCTGCAGCCAAACTGTATAATTTTGGCGATTACACCAGCCAATCAAGATCTTGCAACATCCGATGCAATTAAAATATCCCGAGAAGTGGATCCCACTGGTAATTCAGTCATTCTATTTCATGTAATCTTGATTACTATTTGTTTTGCAATTTTGGAGTTCATTGGTTTCCCAGAGTCAATGAGTTAGAAAATATACGTTTGACCCAGATTCTTTTGACTAAGCAATTCAATTCATTTGAACAACTTGAAGCAAATAGTCTATAGCTGTTCTAATTCTATCGTTGTTGATTTAATTTGAAGGAGAAAGAACATTTGGAGTCTTGACAAAGATTGATCTTATGGACAAGGGTACTGATGCTGTTGATGTAAGTCAATCATTTTTAGTTCTAAAAATTAAAAGTATCATATTAGTTAGTGATAAGGAAGGCAGATAAAGTTTACACTGCTAAATAATTTTTGTGTTTTAAGACATTTTTCTTGCTTGAGAGTTAAGGTTACCACAATTATCTTATTTCTAATTCATGACATAGACACAAGGAACAGGCACCTATTTCGCTTTCACAAGTGCAACAATTGGCTACCTGACTTGGTACTGATCTTTATTACGTATATTTTTCTTCAGATGTTGGAAGGGAGAGCTTATAGATTAAAATATCCCTGGGTTGGTGTTGTGAATAGATCACAAGCGGATATTAACAAGAACGTTGACATGATTGCCGCTAGACGTAGAGAACGTGAATATTTTTCTAATACCCCTGAATATAAGCACCTTGCTCACAGAATGGGTTCTGAGCATCTAGCAAAGATGCTTTCTAAGGTAAAAAAAAAAAAAACAATTTATTCTTATAAAGCATTAATTGTATGAAATATATATATATATATATATATATATATATTTATTTATTTTACATTAGTATTACTAATACTACTTCGGATACTTTATTTTACTTGCTTCAATGACTGAATCATAATTTTTTTATATCAGCAATTGGAGGCAGTAATCAAGTCCAAAATTCCTGGTATTCAGTCTCTTATTAGTAAAACGGTTGCTGAACTTGAAGCTGAACTGAGTCGTCTGGGAAAGCCCGTGGCAGCTGATGATGGGGTAATTGCACTCTTCATAGCTCAACCAATTTTAATTATAAATTTCTGAAAACTCTCAGATTATTTTATATGGTCCCCTGTTGAAAAAGGCCTTATATTTTCATCCTAATGTTGCATTCTATATCTGAATTTTCAAATGATTGACTGCAAATCACATGCAGGGAAAGTTGTATTCAATCATGGAAATATGCCGCTCATTTGATCAAATATTCAAAGAACATCTTGATGGCGTGTATGTATCACCTTTTTGCACATTTATTTATTTTAAAATAATTCACTGCATGTATCCCTTTTGTTTCTTAATCATCCCTGTGCTTCATTCATTTTCTCAAACTAACCATAATAAGTTGTTAATCCCTTATAGGCGACCTGGAGGTGATAGAATTTATAATGTCTTTGACAATCAGCTCCCTGCTGCTTTAAAAAGGCTACAGTTTGATAAACAACTTTCAATGGAAAATATAAGAAAACGTATTACAGAGGCTGATGGGTATCAACCTCATCTAATAGCTCCAGAACAAGGATACCGTCATCTCATTGAATCTTCTCTTACTACTATCAGGGGTCCAGCTGAGGCAGCAGTTGATGCGGTATGCATAAATTATACCAATTATTGTTAGTAAGCACGGTTCAGTGACCTTGTTGTAATTAGTCTTTCTCGTTTTGCAATTGACGCAGCAAAATTTACTTGAGTACTATTTTATTATTCTCACTTAGCATTCACAATTATGTGTTCAGTTTTGGTCTCCAGCTAGAAATATTTCTGAAATTTTGTAGATTGGATCACCATTCACTGTCAAGAATGGTTTCGAAATAATAATGATTTGTTCCCAAAAGCATTTTTTGAGATCTTGCACGGTAGAAATTACATGGTGAAAATTGTTCAAGTTGATAATTGGCCTCCTTACCGATTTAAAAACCTTAGCCTCAATTAAGACCTTGTCAGAAGCAGCCTTTAAAACAGGGAAATTTACAAATTTGGTATTTTTATTTATCATGTATTTTTGTCATAGTTAATTTATTTACTTAAGCCATTTGACTTTAGTATGTTCTTCATGAACATACTGAAATTTGATCTGGTTATTTTATTCATCTTTTCTGATCTCAATTTCCATATTTATTAATGTAATTCTGAATTGTGTTTTCAGGTTCATTCCCTATTAAAGGATATAGTTCACAAAGCTATTAGCGAGACTCTGGTACGTTCCTGATCACACAGAAATTTAAGTTCAATTGCTTTGGTCCTCCTTGCAGCTAAGGAAATAAAATGTTCATGATTGTATGCCTAGTTGCTATCATTAGATTAAACTTTAACCTTTATATTTGAACCATGTAAAGCTGCTGAAATTAAAGAGATGCCTAGCCCAAAGGCTAATACTTCCATCGAAGGCTAATTATTAGCTCCACTTGTTAATGTAATTGGAAATGCTTCTACGTACACATTCTGAATTTTGTTTTAGAATATGATCCTGTTCTAGTTTTACTGTGAAGAGGAACATGCCATCTTTGGTTCGTAAGATTTTATATGGGTCTTGTGACTACTATAGTATTGGAATTTTCAAAAGTAAAAGGAAACAATTGGGCAGTTTGGGGTCAATGATCTGGTTCTTTTCCGTCCAGAATCAGCAAGCAATATGTATGATATGCAAGGCTAGTTTGATGGCCAGATTTTGTAATTTATAATTTCATTATGATAATTTGGAATTTATTGAATTTTTGTTCTTACACACTTAAGACATTAATATCGTTCTTCTCTCCTTTTAAACCTATGTTTTCTAACACACTTAAGAAATTAATATGGATATTCTCTCCTTTTAATCTATGTTTTCTGGCGGTTTGATCCCACCGCCCTAGCTAATCTGGTTAACTCACAGGACTTGAAGCAATATCCTGGTCTACGTGTTGAGGTTGGAAATGCAGCCATCGAGTCACTGGAAAAAATGAGGGAGGAAAGCAAAAAAGCAACGCTACAGCTAGTTGATATGGAATGTGGTTATTTGACGGTTGATTTCTTCCGAAGGATTCCTCAAGATGTTGACAAGGGTGGCAATCCCACACATTCAATTTTTGATAGATATAACGAGTCATATCTTAGGCGAATTGGTAAGTTTTATATGCTCTCTCTTATAGTTTTACATAAACTTCTCGGCTGTCAATAATTGAATTACTAACATGCTCACTGTGGACGTTTCAGGAACCAATGTTCTGTCTTATGTCAATATGGTCTGTGCAAGCCTTCGGCATTCAATTCCCAAGTCAATTGTCTATTGTCAAGTGCGGGAAGCCAAACGAGGCCTACTCGATCACTTTTTCACTGAACTAGGCAAACTTGAGGTGAGAATCAATCTGTGTTGTATGTTCTTAGTTATTTTATTCATCATCAACATTTTTTATATTTGGCTGATTTTCTATTAGTTTATGGATTTTCCTGATAAATTAAACACTCATAGTCTGCATAAATCCTCTTCGCAGCCTAAGCGTCTGTCCTCATTGCTCAATGAGGATCCTGCAATAATGGAAAGACGAAGTGCCCTTGCAAAGAGGCTTGAGTTATACCGGAGTGCACAAACTGAGATCGATGCAGTTGCATGGTCTAAGTAGATGTAGATGTGCATGCTCATCGTGTTACTGTGGGATCTCTATTTTTTGTTTATTGGTTTTTTTATAGCTTTAGCATTCTATTAGGTTTGCAAAAAGCTTACTTTCATTGCCATCTTTAATAGGTTGTTAAAAGGGGACAAAAAAGTGATTTTGGGTAAGATGATTTCAGTGTCTTCATCACGCCCTTTGTAGATATTTCATTTCTGTAATTCTATTCAAATTTCATTCTTGTTTTTTAAAAGAATCTTGCAAACAACAGCAAGAAACAATTTGTTAGTCTTTGTAAATGGGTTTGACGCATTCGTTCGAACTTCCGTAATTAAAATTCAGATGCATTTGCAGTTTTGTATTACACACTTTAGAAGTTATTTCTGACCACAATCTAAAACTTCTTTTAAGAAAAAAAAAATAACTTTTAAATTCCTGAAAAAGACAAAATGAAAATTTTCATAACTGCAAAAGAAATATACGGTGTTACAGGAAGAAATGTCCGCGATTCAGTGAAGTAGAAGGAAGGAATAGAAATGGTTCGCCTTTAGGATTTTGTTCCTTCAGTAAAGTAGAAGGAAGGAATATAGATGGTAGGTAGGCAATTAAAATTTTATCTGTCTAAAAGCGGAGAGAAAACGGAATACTTCTTTAAAAGATTAAATGGAAAAAAATTATATTGCTTTTGGAAAAATTATCCGTCTAAGGAACTTTTTTTATTTTTTAAAAAAGCAGCTTATATATATATATATTAGAAATATTTATATTGTTTTTATATATTAGAAATATTTATATTGTTTTTATATTTCTCTCTCTTTTTTTACTTCTAGGTAATTAAATTAAAAGAGGAAAATATATTTTTTGCTAAAAATAAATGATCTATTTTTTTTTCTTTGATTTAACTATAGGCCTCAAAAGAAAAGAATAATTTATATATTGTGATATGTTACTAATCTTCACACTTACTAAAAATAATTTTTATATTTAAAAATAAAATTATTACTTTTGATTTAATACTTTTGACTTAATTACTTTTTTTAATTTCATTATTTATTTATTTTATTCAATTTAGTTTCAATATTAATAAAAGTTCAATTATGGGTGCCTAATACTCTATCCCAATAAATTAAAACAAAACATTGTGATCCACCATAAAACTCTATTTATGATATATTATCACTACGACCTGTTATATTTACCATATATATTCATCACTTACATAATTCCCAAGAGAGAACTTAGCCTATTAACTTCTAATTCTAATGTATTATTTGATTTTAAGAAGTTATATGACCTAATATCACATCATAAACTAAAATATAAGGCAACAAAAGCCTATATAATAAAAATATCCGCAAGAGATACTTGAACTTTAATTTACCCTAAGTTTTATATTTGTTTTTTATTCATTAATGAACTCTAAACTATATTGAAAGGTTAAAAACTCCAGATATTACAAATACAAAGAACAAATGGATTCTCTCACACACCTACGAGTTAACAAACAAAAGGGGAAATGTTACTTTGACAAAATCAATAAACTAGTTTTAATAATACAATAATATATACTTTATTAAGATAAAAAATTTAAAAAATATGATTAAAATATTAATATACTGGTTATCATGTGAGTGTATTTAGTTGGAAGGAGGTAGAAGTATCACTTCTCCATATATACTATACAGAATAATTACAATTGACTCCGTAAATTATTTCTCAAATCTCTCCAACAAACTCAATGATTGATTGTAAATACAACAGTTAAAAAAATATTTATCAAAAGATAGAAGCCTTTGTTAAATATGAGACAATTTACACTGCAATAGGTGTTTTCTTGAATTTAATTTCTGAGCCAATATCAACAACGTTGTGCAAATAAAGTCCCGTGATTCTCTGTGTTTTTATTTTCTTTTGTTCATTAGCTCTCCAAACTTTATCAAACAAAAACAAAAACGGGCAACGAAAAATAATGGAAAAATGAAGACATGCTTGAATAAATAATGCTTAGTAGCAGAAGCAAAAAGGTCAAACTTAAGAAGGAATGTTGCTGAGAATCCATTATCTTCAAAATCCAATTATTTCTTTGCAAGTATGCGAATATTTCTGCACTTGATCTTTATGGAGTGATGTTTATCACGTATAATGGATTTATCATTTTTTTTTAAAGAATAAGAATATCTAGCATAGATGGTGCTTTGAAAAACAGAGATATCTTGCAGCTTTGTTATTATGCAACCACAGTCGTGACCCCTTACAATTTCAAGTTCATTTGCATTTTCAATCCATTCTCTAATTCTTACTTCTTCGAGGTTCACATATTTGTCTCTCCTTTTTATTTCTACATTCTATTTTTCATCCTTCAATTTGAGTTTTGGAATAACAAACGCTGAATGTGCATGGCAAAACCTTTACCTATGTTTTAGATATTTTCTATAATCAGATCTCAGTTTTTCTTTTATCTTCATTTCTTATAGATTGGAAGTGAATTATGCATTGCGATGGTTTGACAATTGAAACCATAGAAGCTTTTCTCTCTTTTTTTCCAAATGTTAGGGAGATTTCATTGACTATTGATGTAACTTCTTTCTCTTTTTCAACTGTAAGGTGGAATGGCATGTGAAAGGGACCGTTTTGACTGCTCTGGACCCTTACATTTAGCTTCTGTTGACTGGTGAGATCTATCAAACAAATCTTACATAATATCATTTCCACCTGTGTTTACCATGTCTGATGTACCTTCATTCTGCATTACTGATTTAAAAATAAACAAATATTTTATATTTTAAATTACAAATACAAAAATATTTTCCATAAATATTCAGTGTCCATAATAACATGTTTGCATCAAATTATCAGGAAATATAATCCCTTCTGAGAACTGTTTATCTTCTTTGGAGCTTATCAGAGAACTCACTTCATCAAAGACCTTATTAGTATGATTTTGAATAAGATTTTGAATCCCAAAAGTTTCATCCTTATTAGTATGAACTATTTATAAAGCATCACAATTGCAGCACTAGTTGACTTGTTCAATGAATTTTTAATCCTAAAAGTTCCATATCCAACATTAACTAAAAATATAACCAAGTTAGAGTTATAAGTGAGGATAATGCTCACTTTACAATTTTAAGATATGTTCTAATATGATATCAACTGCAACAATCACTATTGGATCTAAATCCTAAACCCTAATTACATATAAATATATAGTTTTATGTATGAGATATCTGTGTCTCGTTGTAAAGAGGTGTATATTTTGACTAATGATAAGACTAGTTTAAGGAAGGAGAATCCTTACTTTACAAGTTTGATTAGTTGACTTGTTTAATAAGATTAGGAAACCTAAAAATATTTCGATTTTGTTAGTAGTTAATACAAGGTTTCATTCTATCCAGGGATAACTTGTGTCATCAAAGATCAGTTGCTGCTAGTTTGGTCCATGGTGTTTATGTTCTGGAGGAGGACAGGCAAAATCGGCGTGAAGGTTCCAATGCTCTTGCACCGCCTTGGTGGAGGTTCTTCCACTTTCACTTGTTTCGTACGCTTGTTGATGATGTTGATTCTTCCATCTTTGGTGCAATTTACGAGTTCAAGCCTCCAACATCTATCTGCAATGACACCTTATCATGCAGAAGTCCATGTTATGTGATTGCCATCCGAGGAACTATAGCCAAGGCACACTCAGTTTCCCGTGACATTGAGCTAGATATCCACTTTTTGAGAAACAGACTTCATCAAACTTCACGCTCTGAGATAGCCATGCAAGCTGTTCGAAACATGGTTGCTACTGTGAGTGCTTCCAATATCTGGTTAGCTGGCCACTCACTAGGATCAGCAATGGCAATGCTCATTGGGAAAACCATGGCCAAAACTGGAGTATTTATTCAGTCTTTTCTCTTCAACCCTCCTTATGTATCTGCTCAAATTGAGAGAATCAAGAATGAAAAATTGAAACACAGGCTTCGATTTGCTGGCAGTATAGTAACAGCAGGAGTTACTATTGCTAGAAAAGTTAAGCAGAAGAAAAGTTTGGCCTTTGATCCATTTGCTGCTTTGTCTGCATGGGTTCCATGCTTATTTGTGAACCCTTTTGACCCTATCTGCAGTGAGTATATAGCATACTTTGAGCACAGAACAAAAATGGAGGAGATTGGTGCAGGAAGCATTGAAAAGTTGGCCTCCCAAACCTCCCTTGGTTGTGTGCTGAAGCGTGCGTTGGGGAAGGAATCTGAAGAACCTCTTCACCTCATTCCTTCTGCATCTCTAACGGTTAATCATACTCCTTCACGAGATTTCAGAGAAGCTCATTCGATTGACAAATGGTGGAAACCTGATTTGCAACTGGAATCCAAGCTCTACCAGTACTAATCGTTCTTCTAGTTGCTGTAATATAGTGCTTTGTGGATGTATATTGAGTTATGTTATCTCTGGTTTTCTTGTGAAGTTAATGTTTTAAAGAATCCAAGCTCTTAGTTTTTGTGATTGTTGTAACATATTGTGTATATTGAGTTATGTTGTGGTTTTCAAGAAATTAAATTTTTAATTAAATAGTGTATGTTATTAAAGTTATTAAGAAATGTATTTTAAGTTTAATTTAATTTTATAAAAGCAAATAAGGTTTATTTATAAGGTAATATTCACTTCTATATTAAAAATTTTATCTCGTCGATCTGAAATTTTCAATTAAAGTTGTTGTCACTTTTATTTTGAATAAGGTAATATAGATTATTTTTAATAGATACAAATTTGTAGTTCAAACATGTAAATTTCTTCGTTCCTCTCAAATTTGGAAGATTATCCAATTTGTTATATGTACATTTTTCAATGTTAATAAGGATGTTTTTACTTCAATGACGTAACATTTAACTTGTGTGGATTGGTAAGGTAAATCAACCAAATCTCACAAATATTTTTTTTTCACCAATAAAATTTTAACTTGAAATGAGCTTTAAAACTAATAAATAAATATATCAAACTACTTTCTACTTTATTTTGGTAAACTCTTGTTGAAAACCTTAAACTGAAAATAACTTTTAAGAAGAAGAAAAAACCTATATCAGGTGTATTGATTATGCTCCACTACAAATATTTTGTGTAATATGGTTCACAATGGCGTGTTCACAAGATACCAGAAAATATAATGTCTTATGAGTATTTGTCTTTTGTGGTAATTTTACAGAGTACTTGGTTCAGAAACAATAGAGTTGTTGCAACCTGTTCTGTACATAAATTAAATAATTAGTTTCTTAATCAACCACTAATAATAAAGTTGTTGGAACCTGTTGTATGCATAAATTAAAAAATTAGTTTCTTAATCAACCACTAATAATAAAGTTGTTGCAACCTGTTGAATCATAAATTAAATAATTAGTTTCTTAATCAACCACTAATAAAAAGGAACAAGCCAAAAAATTAGAAAATATTGTAATTTCTTTATCAAATAACTGGGTAACAAAGCCTTGTTTGATAAAATGACCATGAGATTAGAATACTGCATTTATTTTGGGGACTTTGTTAATTTCTATAATAAAATTTCAATATACTTTGCTTACAGTTTTAGGAGATGAGTGAGTTCTTCTTTGGGCTGTATAATTTTAACTAATAAGTATTAGAAAAAAAGTTGTTAACTTTATTCATTCCAGTAATAACATCAGGTTCATAATTTTATAAGTTGTTTCTTTTTTATTTCGAAAAACAAAGAAAATTTGTAAAGTGCAATTTTATATTTGACAGGCACAATTTTTTAGTTTTGCGTCTCTTCTGCTTTAAACTTTTTATAATAACTTTTTTTGTAATTTTTTCTCAATTTAATCAATGAATTTTAATCATTGAATTATAACTGTATATTACATTAACTATTTATTAAGAATTTTACAAAATTTCAAATACATAATAGAGATTTTTGAAATTTATAAAAAAACAGACGACATTTGAGTGAAAAGGAATCGCCCTATAGTTATAAATAAATAAATAAAATTATTTAAACATACATTTTTTATTTATGATTATTTCTACTCATATATGTATATAGTTAACACACGTGGCTGATGAATTATTACGCTATATAAATTGGTTAATGTTTCACATCAAAAAGCGACTTCAGTAATTCCCTGGATCCGAAAACGGTGACGTTTTTGGGACTTCCACCAAATACCAGTAAACCACTTCGAGATCAATGTTTCATATCCGTTCTTAATTAATCTCTTCTGCGGGATCTCTTCCGTGATTTTATCTTCCTCAAGGTTCACGAAATTTCCTTTTTCCTACATTTTAGTTTTCTCTGCTTCATTTTTTATTTTATTTTTTTTAGCCCCTTTACCTGTATAATATAAGCTGAATCTCATTTTCACAAATATATTTTTTTCTGCGAATCAAACCGTGGAATGTCAAATGCTGATTGCGCATTGCTATATGTTAACTAGAAAAGATGTTTTTCTTTTTTTCCACTAAATTGTGTGCATGAATGCTTATTGATTTGCTTCACAAGAGTGAGGTTGAGTGCCAAAAACCTTGCTTTGTATTCTGGATATTTGTTGTGGTCAGATCTCAGTTTTTTTTTTTTTTTTTAATCTTCATTTGTTTTGCAGCTTATGTATGTAGTGGAGCCATTGGGTTGTGGATTATGGGTTTTTCAATTGTTGACTTGTGTTCTTTGTTGATAATTGAAACCATAAGAAGTTTTCTCTGTTGCAATGAAACCATAAGATTTCATTGCAGTTGATCTAACTTCTTTTTCTTTTGAACTGTAGGGTATAATGGCCTCTGAGAGGGAGTATTTTGACCGCTCTGGACCCTTACATTTAACATATGTTGACTGGTATGATCTTTAAACAAATCTTCCTCTCTTTCTTCTTTTTTGTGCCCATTTTGTTCTTATATAATCTCATTTCTTCAGTGTTGATCACTTGTAGTTATTCTTCACCATGTCTGATGTGCCTTGATTATGTATTAGGTAAATTTTCAGTGTCCATAATAACATGTTTGCATCAAAATATCTGCAAATAAATAGTGATTTCTGAGAACTATATATCTTCTTTGGAGATTTTACAGAGTACTCATAATTAGATACTATTCTTCCTTTTGACCATAATGCTTCCACATGGCAGTATTAGGTTTACCTGATTAATAAGATCTTGAATCCTAAAATTTCCATCAGTTTTTTTTTGGCTGTTAGGATTTTGTTAATAGTCAATAGTATATTCCATTCTTTCCAGGGATAATGCACACCATCGGAAGTCAGTTGCTGCTAGTTTGGTCCAAGGTGTTTATGTTCTAGAGAAGGACAGACAAGAACAACGAGAAGGTCCCAATGCTCTTGCACTACCTTGGTGGACGTTCTTCAACTTTCAGTTGCTTCGTACCCTTGTTGATGATGTTGATTCTTCCATCTTTGGTGCAATTTATGAGTTCAAGCCTCCAACATCTATCTACAATGACACCTTATCATGCAGAAGTCCATGTTATGTAATTGCCTTCCGAGGGACTATAACCAAAGCAGACTCAGTATCCCGTGACATTGAGTTGGATTTCCACTTTGTGAGAAATGGGCTTCATCAAACATCACGCTTTGAGATAGCTATCCAAGCTGTTCGAAACATGGTTGCTACTGTGGGTGGTTCAAATATTTGGTTAGCTGGGCACTCGCTAGGATCAGCAATGGCAATGCTCGTTGGGAAAACGATGGCCAAGACAGGCATATTTATTCAGTCTCTTCTCTTCAATCCTCCTTATGTATCTGCTCCAATTGAGAGAATTAAGGATAAGAAATTAAAACATGGGCTTCGATTTGCTGGCAGTGTAGTAACAGCGGGACTTGCCATTGCTATGAAGGCTAAGCAGAAGAAGAGTTTGTCCTTTGATCCATTTGCTGCTTTGTCTGCCTGGGTTCCATGCTTATTTGTGAACCCATCTGACCCTATCTGCTGTGAGTATATCGGATACTTTGAGCACAGAACAAAAATGGAGGAGATTGGTGCAGGAAGCATTGAAAAGTTAGCCACCCAAACCTCCCTTGGTTGTCTAGTGATGGGTGTGTTGGGGAAGGAATCTGATGAACCTCTTCACCTAATTCCTTCTGCATCTCTGACAATTAATCGTAGTCCTTCACAAGATTTCAGAGAAGCTCATGGGATTCACCAATGGTGGAAACCCGACTTATGCCTGGAATCCAAGCTCTACCAATACTAATCAATCATTCTTGTAACTGTAATATATTGCTTGGTAGATGTGAATTGGGTTATGCTGTCTCTGGTTTCCCATGTGAATCCTAGCTCTACTACCAAAACTAAAAATTCTTGAGCTTGTTGTGATGTATTGGTGGATGCATATAGAGCTATACCATCTCTGGTTTTCTATGTGAAAGCGTGGAATTCAAGCTCTACCAATACTAATAATTCTTGTTGTGGTTGTAAATATATTGGTGTATGTCTATTGAGCTGTGCTGTCTTTGGTTTTCATGTTATTAAAGCGCTTACCACTTTTATATTGATGGAGATAACAGATTGTTTTTGTTAGATGGGGAAAGAAGAGAACAAAACTAGTGCAAATGAAGATTGCTGAATTCCTCATCTATCAGAAAATAATGCAGATCATCAGGGGTAACAATACAATGTTTTAAAGGAACTTCGTTAGCAAGAAAGTCAGCTGAATTATTTGCAATGATACCAACGTGCAAATCTTTTCTTAACGATAGGGTTGTGCGTACAAATGATCCACTTTATGTTATGTGTGTATAGAATATTCCAATAATAATAAAATGTTTTCTTTTAATATTATTTTTATGTTATTTTTTGGTATTGTTGCGAATCTAATATTATGAAAACTTTACATGGAGAGGATTTTTATGTTGAGATTTTGGATTTTGAAAACAGATTTTGAACATTTAAGAAATATGTCATATGGAATAATTTGTAATTTATTTTATTCATTAACTTTATATGTTGAGATAATATCAAATATTCATAACATTTCAATTTAATTTTTTAAATATAAATAATAAGCAGATATTTTTTTTTTATTTTTATGTAAAATATTTTACAAAACTGAAAAAATTTATAAACAATACTTAAATAAATATATAAAGTAAATATTCTTAACAATTTAAGTCGCTGACATTATTCTCACAGATTTCAGTATTCCATTTCTGCCATATCACACTTTACCTTTTTCAAAAAAAAGAAAAAAGAAATACTGCATAAATATTGACTATAATTATAAACGTTCAACCACAGATTAGTTATATAAATGTGACGTCTCTACTGTACTAATCCATTATTTTTTATATAAATATTAGGTATGTAACATTCATATGAGTTTATATGACCTTTTAAGCCATTTGAATAAGATTTTTTCTCGTTGAAAATATTTGTGATCTCTAGAAACATATTATGTATCTTTAAGTTTTTTAATTACATTTATGTTGTGAAACAAAAAGCATGTACACATTTATTTTTGTAATTAGTTTAATATATTATGGAAAGAATAACTTGACAATTATTTGAACTTCTCATAGTGGTTTCTTAATTAATTATAAGTCTATTTTTCATAACAAAATAAATAATTAAACAAATAATAATATTTAAAATTTCTAATAATAAATAAAATAACTTTTCTTTCTGTTAATTTCTTTCTCTTATTTTCTTTTATCTTCCATATTTTTTATTTATTTTCCATCAAACAACAATGTATAAGAGACGACATGGAAAACATAACTTGCATCCGTTGAGTAGGTTAATTATATCACATCTTTATTAAATGAAAAATGAAATGGTAAAACACATTTCACTAAAATAATAAATAAAGTGAAAAAATACAAAATTTAAAACCAAAGTTAATTATTTTGTAAGAGACAACATCTTTCTAGGTCTGTATATCTAGAAACGATATATATTATTATATATAGGTTATAACAATTTAGAAAAATTCTACTTGAATAAAAGGAAACATATACATTATTTTTTTTTATGATATGCTATTTCAGATTTATTGGATGGGAGATTAATTATTACTACATTTAAAAGCTACTAAATAAGTAAATATTTTTCATAATTCTTTTAGCAGAAAAAAAAGGTAAATATTTAGATTCTAAATTAAGGTCCTAATACTAATTTGGTAACCCTACTGTTCCAATAGTTAACTGTTACAGAGAAAATGAGGAGAAAGAATTAGAATTAGCAACGAAAGCCTAACACGGATCCATCGGTGACAGCGATGACGATCCTGCACTCAGCTTTGGCCTCCACGTGGTGGCTGAAAAGGTGCAACACTCGCACGCGCCCAGCCATTTCTATTTTCGACTCCATCTCCATCGTGGGCCCCACATTGCTGGGCCCATTCATTGCCGGGCCCAGGCCCAAGGGGAAGGCCTGCACGGTGAACGTGGCGGCCATGTACTGAGTCCTGCCGGCGGCGATCTTGCCGGCGGGGACGAACATGAATCCGACCTGCGTGCCGTGGTAGAGAAGCTGGAGCGAGCTGTCGTAGTGGGAGAAGGTGCCGCGGTTAGGGTTGCGGACGGAGGCGTACTGAGAGAACGTGAAGTTGACGGTGCCGTTAGTGGAGGAGAAGGAAGGGATCTGGACAGCGCTGACGCCGATTTTGGGGTCCTGAGGCTTGAACAGCGTGAAGTAAACGAGGAAGACGACGATGAGGAGGAAGATCAGGAAAATGGTGGCCACGAAACACGAGGCGAGGTTCGTGCGGTTCTCGGGCTTGGCCATGGCTGGGTGTTGGAGTTGCAGAGGAAGTATCTAAGTGATGTGATGAAGATGATGGATGCACCAAAGTAAAACAAAAGAACAAGCACATGGAGTGTGTGTAGAAATTTGCAGCATGTGAAGAGGTGGGTAGGACCATTGCTCATGCTGATTATTTGATTATTTGTTTTTTTGCCTTCAATCCAATTATTTTTACCTGTAATTTTTTGTCTTGCAGTGGATCCTTTGTTTTTTAAATTTTTGCACTGACTAATGTTTCTGTATAGGACAAAGTTGCTTATAATTAGGGTTGGATGATGAAGATGAAGGACCAAAACGCCATGTCTCAGCTTTTACCAGAGATGAATCAACAAGTGAGGTAAAGATTCGTCCCGTTTCTACTGTAACTTGTAAGCTTGAAAGTGAGTGATTATGGTTGATTATTTGATTCGAATCTGGTTTGTTGGATCGGTCCATTAGTGGCTGATTCAGATCTTAGGGTGATTCGTGTATTTGATTTTGGGAATTTGTGAGAGTGGTCCCATTATTAAAGGTGAAGTTTTAAATTCATCAACGGGTAGTTTTAGTAAAAATGCCCTTCGCACAGTTTATTTTAGAAGAATTCAATTTAAGTTAAAATCATACAACTCAAATTGATTAATCTAGCATGCTATTTTATGAATTTAATGGGCAAATCATATTGGTTTTTTCCAAAAAGACATATATGTTAGTTAATTATTACAATTATTGACCCTCTCGATGTGATTAGATATATTTATTTTTTATTTGTATCAAAAGAGGTTTTTAAATATCTATGTTTGTGTATCATATATATTTTTTTTTAATCTCATACATATAGTTCAGTTTTTAGAAATCAAAATATGAAACTATTCAGTTCAATTTAAAAAAAAAAAAATTAGATATTTTAATTAAGTTTAGTGTAGTCTAACTTTTTTAACAACTCTATCACCAACTAGCCAAATCGCATGTTTTCAAAAGTATTCACATTTTTTATTACATTAATATATATATATATATATATATATATATTTATATATATATAT
>Ga0209700_100422_pt1 | contig 77496 bp, 32 predicted proteins | sample SiratroredBW_FD_187528 | JGI IMG/M metagenome (GOLD analysis project Ga0209700, IMG submission 187528) | Root nodule microbial communities of legume samples collected from California, USA - Siratro red BW (SPAdes) (version 2) | ecosystem: Host-associated > Plants > Roots > Nodule | place: USA... | reverse complement strand
ATAATATTTTTAAATATATATTAAAAACTACTCACTGTGTTATTTTCTGTAAATATTCTTAAGTGACCTGATGAAGAGGACAATGTACCATCGCTCATCCATATATGACACTTTTTTTTTTTTTTCTTTTTTTTTTTTTTTTTTTTTTTTTTTTTTTTCATTTTTTTTCTTTTTCTTATTTATCTATTTTTTCCCATTTTTTCACTCTCGATCTCTCATCGTAACTCCAACCTTCAACACGCGGCTTTTAGCATCTCTGCAACTTCGAAGGCTTCTAGTCCATTTTGTTTCTTTTCCCAAATCTCCTTCACCCAATCTTCATCGATCCCCTGTTGTCATCTCTTCTAGTATTGGTGGTGTTCAAGTTGAGATAGGGATTAGGTTAGAGTGAGAGAGAAAAGTTCTAGGGACAAAATTGGGACAAAATTAGATAACTAAAAAAAGAAAAAAAAAATAGCCAGTGAAAAAGATAATTATTGAGTAGTTTTAGAAAAAGTTTTACATTTCAAATTCATTAACATAATATTGTTATAACCTGTGGTTACATCTAATATATTATTCAATTTAGAATTCTATAATAATGTTAAGATTAAATATATATACTAAATATATATATATATATATATATATATATTATTGAATTTGACTCTTAATGAGCAAATTTTTCAATTAAAAGCTAAGAGTAATAATATTCACTTTTAAAACATCTTTTTAGTATTTTATTTTGCAATTTACATGTATATTTCCCTTATTGCAATGAAGCATCTTTTTGAAAATATAGTTATAGCGAAATTGTCAAACTTTAAAGTGAAAAATACATATATATATATATATATATATATATATATATATATCTATATAAATGAAATAGGAAAATAAAAATTAAAAGAAATTGTCATTCCGTATCTACTTTATCCCATTTGAACAAAATTACCTCCAATAATAAGAAAAAAAGGTTTGGAAACTTAAAAGTCTCTGTAATTCCTAGGTGGACATGAGTTGATGAAAAAGTTACTAACTTCCTTAGTCGAAGATTATTCCATCAGATAATCCGAATGCTCGATGATTGGGCACCCAAGAACTTTAAACTCATAAATTATTTTTGAGAGAAATAAATGCATAATAAGTAGTATAAAAAGAAGTCCATTAATGACACTGATGACGAGAAGACACGTTACGAAGTTATCTCACTTTATCATGAAATAGTTAAAGCCTTTAAAAGTCCAACATCGATTAGAAACTATTCCCCCTTAAAAGTTTTACCATAATGAGTAGTTGAGCGTGTTTTCCTGCAACCATTTCTTCTCGGTTGATTGGTGAAGTTGCTGGTACCCCCAGAAGAAGGGTAGTGTTGGAATATTAGCATTAGCCTTTGAAGAAGTGGCAGAAAGGTTCATGGACCTTTTCGAAGGCTCACTTGTGGTCCGTAGCTGCTGATGGCTACTGCTCAGTGGTCACAGGAAGCAACCTCCAAAGCCAGCACTTAACTTTCCTCTTCCCTTCCCTCCCTCTTCCCCCATCTGTTTATTAACAATGCAATAGAGGAGAAAGATCAAAGCTTGAGCAATGGAACTGATCAAGCATTTTCTTTTCTGCCAAGGTAATGAAAATGGCTTCACAAGGAAAAACCTTTTTTTCTTCTCTTCTTAATATGCTTTTTTTTATGTGCATGCTAATTCTCTCTCGGATCATGTCCAAGTGTTCATCTTTGTTGCTTCTTTAAATTTTGTACATTTTGAATTAAAATATGTGCATGCATGTCTACCCTTTTGAGCCTTCTGTTTGTTTTTGGACTCACGGTTATGAGTAGCTTGCCTGATCCGTTTTTTGGTGTAAAGTCTTCTTCTTTTGTTTTGCTGTCATGTCTGTTTTGGTCTTCATGAGATTTAATTGCTGGGAAGACATATTTGTCAGTTTACTGTTCTGTGAAAGCGGACTCAGCAATGAGATGTTTGGAATGCAAAAGGAGAGTCTTTGATTCTGTTTTTGGTAGAAAATGCTTCCTGAAAATAGGTCTCATGCGAGTGTTCTGCATTTTCTGTTGGCTATTTGGGAGCTGTTTACCATTTAAGCAAAATTGAGTATGCAATGGAGGTTTCTTTGATTTGTTTTTAAATGCTATGAAGTGAACTGAATCAAGCTTGTGAACTCATGGTTGTGCTGAAGGAATTGGAGTTTGATAAGCGGTATCGATCTATTACTTTCTGTGGGAGACTGAGAAACGATGCCAAGCCAGCTATGGTTTTCACTGCCAGTGATTTACAGGAATGGAAAGATTTTCCCAAAGGACTCAAGGTTCTTCTTCTTGAGGGAGACAGCATTTCCGCTGCCGATATAAGGGCAAAGCTTGAAGCCATGGACTATAATGGTAAGACTTTTTGGATTCCTTCTTTTTGTTGTGGCATGGCTCACTTCTTTATCTACATCTAACAATTCCCACGTATGGCCATAGTGGTAAGTTGGTCCCCATCTTTCTATCCGACGGCATCTTGTAAAGCCGCACTGCTTTACAATCCTTATATGGTCAATTGGTATAATTGTGGTCTCAGATTTTAGTTGCTCTGTGGAGCCTAGAAATTTTTGTTGCCCTTTGGAGCCTTGAAAATTTGGAACAATGCCTTTATCTTTTCATATATGTTATTTCTTTGCATCTTATGAAGCTGCTAAAGTTTTTATTTACACTTCACCCATAAGTGTTTTCAAAACTGAATGTGGTCTAAATTGTAAAGATATAGAGTATAAAAATTTGTCAGTTAAATTGTAAAGATCTGAAGTATAAAAAATGATCAGTTATCTGTGTCTGAACTATCGAGTCTACACTAATTTTGTACATTGGCTGTCCTTTCAGTTGCCTAGACAGGAATTTATTAGTACAAAAAAACAGTTTCATGAAACAAGTTTACCTGAAATTACATCTTATGTCTTGGGATCAACCTAAGTATAATTTGATTATTATTGAAGTCACATGGTTCTTTACTCTCGGCTCCTTGTCTCCCGCATCTCTCCCTTCCTTTACATGCTTGTTTTCTCTATTAATTTGTTTATTAAATTTCGAGTTTCTGTACAGTTTCGACATTCTATGATGAGAATGAAGCCTTGTCAGCAATCTCAAGTAGACCTGAAAGCTTCCACATTGCCATAGTAGAGGTAATGGATTTTCATTTTCTATATAATGAAAAATCATTATGCCGTAATTGCAAAATTGAAAATTAGAAAAAGAAGGTCCTTGTTGCTGCCAAACTTAAGAAAATTAAATATACTTCTTTGTTTGGTATAACTTGAAATTTCTTAAATCTAATCACAAGGGATGACTTTATCATCCTATATATTTTGCTCTTTCAATCGTGAGAATTCTTGTATCTCTGTTAAACTTTGTTAAAGTTATGATTGGTACAACTTTGATGATATCATTTTTAACCGAATGCATTTATCCTAATTGCAGGTGAGTTCAAGCAGTAGCCAGGGAGGTTTTAAATTTCTTGAGAATGCCAAGGACTTGCCAACCATTAGTAAGTATAGAGATCAAAATGAATTTGCTAGTTTAACCTCTGTTAGTTCTTTAAATCTCCAATCTTTACTCTATAATAACGGTCTTTTGCAAATCAATTATCTTGTGTGAATGCTGAACCAAAACCAGTTGCAGATACGGAGATAAACATCAGTATGCCTTTGAAGTCCAATTCGAGAGAGCTTGTATTGCATTGCATGCTGTTGTTTTAATATCTGCAACTTGACATTTTTTAGTAGCTTTTATCAATTTAATTTATGAATGATCTGGAAGAGAACATGGCATGGAAAATGCGGGAAAAAGTTTGCTTCAAAGCTGTTTTCTGCTCATTATAAACTTTCTTACCAGTGATACTTCCAATTTTTCATGCAGTGACTTCTAACAACCATTGCCTGAACACCATGATGAAGTGCATAGCGGTAAGCTTACATCCCCATTAATTTTGTATAAATATCTTATTAATCTATATTACTTGAGCTAAGCTAAATGCAATCTTATATTTCATTGTGTAGGCTGTTTTCTTAATTGCAGTTAGTTAATTCAACCATTTGATTCATTCTAATTATTGACCAAATTACTGATAACTTATTTGGATTGTCTGTTCAATATTTGCGCAAATATGATCTTTAACTCACTAGACACAGTATGTTTTCCTTTTGTTCTGATTGGTAATGGAAGCTTCTTGACTCTTTGCTCCATTTTGTTTTTAAGCTTGGTGCAGTTGAGTTCCTCAGCAAACCACTCTCTGAGGACAAGCTCAGAAATATCTGGCAGCATGTGGTTCACAAGGTCTGTGATGTTGATGATACTACCATGGTATTTACTATTAACATATATGAGCAAAATAATTTCTCATGTGATTGAAATCAAGCAGGCATTCAGTTCTGGGACAAGTATCCTTTGTCAATCGCTTGAACCTGTCAAGGAATCTGTAGAGTCCACGTTGCAGCTCCAAAAAGACAATGAACAACGTGAAAGTAGAGTGTCTATTGATATAGAGAAAGTATCCATGTTCACTGATAATGATCATGTACTGTCTCCTGGAAATGATAAATATCCAGCTCCTTCAACCCCACAATTGATGCATGGGACAAGATTGTTAGACGATGGTGATTGCCAAGAGCAGACCAATTGCTCAGCAGAAAAAGAAAGTGGGGAACATGACGGAGAATCTAAATCAGTCGAAACTACATGTGGAAATTTGAATGCTGAAACTGAAAGTGGTCCTCAAGAAAGGAAATCTGAAATTACTTTGGCTAGAAAGGAAGTGGATTTAGTTGACGCTTCCAAGGGTGAGAGTATTGCTTCTCTATATACACAAAAAAGAAAGGTTCTAAGCAACACTGACAAAGATACAAAATCTTCAAATAAAGTAGGTGTTCGTAGTGATTCAAGTGAGACAAGACCAAGTCGGAAGAAGATGAAAGTAAGTTGCTTTATGATTATTCATTGATGTTTTGTTCCTCTAACCCTATTGTCCATGCTGCTGTTTGCATGGAAATTACAGTGACTGTGTGGCACATTTTGAAAAATGTTTCCAAACTTATGTTTAATCTGTCAATGATCCCATTTAATGTGTGTGCATATCTTTGAGTTGATCTAAAAAGCTCGGACATGATTCCATTTCATATTCATAATCATGAAGTGATAATTAACTGAAAACTAGTAATGGAAGTGTCAAACTTAACTAATCTATGATTGGAAATATAGGAAATACTCTTTCCACGGAGTTACAGTTTTGGTACTTGTTTTGGTTTCAGGTAGACTGGACACCTGAGCTGCACAAAAAATTTGTGAAGGCAGTTGAACAACTAAGCATTGATCAAGCCATTCCTTCTAGAATATTAGAATTAATGAAAGTGGAGGGCTTGACAAGGCATAATGTGGCAAGCCATCTTCAGGTCAGTATATACATTACTGGTTGGTTATGGTTGATCAATTTCTTATCAGCAATACTTAAACAAGTTTTAAAATAAACAGAAGTACAGAATGCACAAGAGACAAATCTTTCCCAAGGAAGAAGATAGGAAGTGGTTGAATCAAAGAGAAAGGAGCTATTGTGTTCAAAGACCAATTATGGCCTTTCCTCCATATCATTCTAATCACACCCTTCCTCTGGCTCCTGTATATCCTATGTGGGGACAATCTGGCAGTCAAACGGCTGGCATGCAGATTTGGAGCTCTCCTGGTTATCCGATGTGGCAGCCTACTGCTGAAAATTGGCACTGGAAACCATTTCCAAGGGTAATATTTTTTTTATATGTTATAGCTCTCAGGCTTGTGAGATGTAGATATTGCGGTTATGGATGTAGTTTGACCTGTGGTTAGTTGATCTTTCAGTTGCATGCAGATGCATGGGGCTGTCCAGTGTTACCAGTACCACCTCCTCAAGCTCCTTTTCCCTACTCTCAGGTGAGTATTAGCAAAATGAAGATATTAACCTAGTATCTGTAGTATTTTGCATGTTAATGATTAATGTCTCTGTGCATGATTCATTTTTGCCAGTTACTTATCTGTGATACTAATCATATATTTTTCATCAAACCTCAGAATATGCCCGCGTTGCTCAATGCTGATGCTGCAGATCACATGTTTACCATGCCACAAAGTTCCTTAGAGCATTATCCGGTATGCAACACTGTGTTTTTTTCTGCTTGATCATGGTGACCACTGTCCAGTCACTCATATATACATGCATTACAATTGGCTCTCAGGAAGTGCATGTTGAGATGAAATTATAACTGAACTCAAAACCTCAGAAAGATGAAAATGAGGAAACTTAAGTGCATTTTACTCGCCCAGTGTGGAATTGCTTCAAATAGCTAGGGACGTTTAGAAGTAGGTTGGATATGGTTTTCTAATAGGCATGCATGTTACAAAAGTTACGTCTTTGATAAACTTTTGTGTAAACACTAAGAAGAAACCAACAAAGTGAGTGAACTCGTTGAGTCTTTAATAATCAACTAAGCCAGTGTTTGAGTGAAGTCCAAACAAAGTCCCTATGATCTCTCACCATGTAGTGTGTTACCATGCATGCATGCAGGCAGAGGAGGTTGTTGACAAGGTTGTGAAAGAGGCAGTAAGCAAACCATGGCTACCCTTGCCTTTGGGCCTGAACCCCCCTTCCACAGATAGTGTGTTGGCTGAGTTATCAAGGCAAGGCATTTCCAGCATCCCTCCTAGGAGCAGCAATGGTTCAAATTCAGGCTGACATGGATGCATGCACCAAGAGTTGTTGTGATGGTGACCAAGTACAAGGGGGTCCACCTGATCAACAAAACCCTGTAGCAATTATTTTTGTTTTCCCAAGTGTAATGAGGTTCCAACTAGGAGTCGTTGTTGGGACTATTTTGTTTTACCCTATTTGGTCCCATCACCCCACCAACCAATTTTAGGTCTCTCCTATTCTGCTGTCTGCTTACTGATTCATGATGAAATCAACAAGTAGACTTTGTTTGTTCCTATCCAAAACCACAGGCCAAAACAAGGCAACAAATAATCAATGAAGAGAAAAGTCAGCTGCTTTAATGCAGTGTTGAACACCCGTTAGGCAACTTGGCCGGTTCACAATTTGCCACGCATCCATTGATGCTCTCTACAAAATTTGTGGCTGTAAATACATGAACAGTGCAACCTTGTGACTGGGATATTAATTGTTGTAAATGTGGTACTTTTGGGGGCATAAAGTGTACCCATAACAGTGATTTTCTATGGGGGGTGGGGGTCTCTGGGATGCCTAATAATGATGAAGTTGATGGGGTACACATCGTGAATAAAGTTGAGTTCATGACTTTGACACATGCTACCTCTTCTTCAATTCTTCTGATTTTACCAAATCTAGAATCCTGTTCTTCCCAAGCCCCTCATCCCTTATTTGTTCAATTTTACATTTTTTGCCCTTTTGACAAAGACAATCATTGATCGTATTCTAAGGCATTAAGACCCTCTTTGGTTCAAAAGGAGAAGGAATAGAGACAATACCTTTTTTGTTGTGACTTAAAGCCAGAATTTTATCCTTTCAAATAAATAGTAACAGAGGGAAAGCACTGAAATAGGGATTGAAAATTATGAACAAGTTTTCAATTTATGCTTATCTTTCATGAGCTATGAAATATACTATATTTAAAAATATTTAAATTTGTTGTTACTGATTTAAGAAGAATTATAGTAAGACCACATTTTTGCTTTCTCTATGATTCAATTGTGTTACAATTGTGGTGTGAGTTTATTAAGGTAGACAATTTAATGGTTGATGTTTAAGGTCCTTTAAATTTATTGTGTCAGTTTCGTTCAACACCACTCATTGAGCAGGTTTTAATGATAAGATGCATAACAGATTATGATTGCTTTTATAATTGATTATGCTAAGTACAACATAATCTGTTATACAAACGATTATAATCGGTTATTTATATTCAATTATTCGTCTTATAACGCTTTCTGCCTTATTTTTGCATTTCATTATTTTGATATCAACCTCTTCATTCACATCAAATGAGAATTACCATGTTTATTATTTTAATTATACCGAGTTGAGAATTAAAGGAACATTTAGTTAGGGGAAAACTTTAACAATAAAGTTAAAAGTCCATATTTAGAAATCTCTTAAAATGAAATGCAAAATTGAACTTATTTTTTATGTTTAATTTATTAAAGAAAAAAAAACATAACTTATTAATGTTTTGCAAGTCATGTAAAGCAGGTTTAATCTTATTTGTGAATCAGATTTTAAATATTATAACTTTTTTAATACTAATTTACCTTTTAAATGTCCTATTCAAAAAAATATTTTTAACATCATTTCTAAAATACTATTTGCATGCATCTAATTTGTTTTAAAAGTATTTCCATTTAAGAATTAAATTACTTCATCATTAATCATTTTTCAATTTAAATTTTACACTTCATCTTCTTAAAATATAAGTAGGGACATTTCGGTAATTGAAAATATAACCCAGTTCATTTTAATATTTTTTCCTTTCATATCAATCAAACCTATCACAAATTGTTCACTCATTACCACTCATTTTTTGTTAATTGAAAGAACTTCATTCTTCACTCACTTTCCTTCTCTTTCCATAAAACTCATTTCTTCCAACTTCTAATTTCAATTTCACATAGGCTTGAGTTATGAAGGTAAGTTGCTTGTTTACATAAAAATCATCATACACCACTCCTCATAGTCACCTTAAGCACACATGTCCACTATCTGGTTTTTTCATATGCATCTCAATATTGGATTCCAAGTAACTTTACGAACAAATTTGACCCACAATTGGTACGTGCAACAATTGGTGATACATAATATGGTCATCTTCAATATTGATAGATGAAATTGGTCTCCTTGTGTTAGTTAACAATAACACCCTGTTGTCTAATAACTAGCACGACAAAGAATAATAATCCACACAATTCAATTACAACCTCTTTGTGGTGATATGAGCTCTAACTTATTTATTTTATATCAATGTAACTCTCACTTTTACTTCCCACAATGTTACAAATACTTACAATTAATATCTTACTAAAAATATAAAATTGTGTAAAATTTAAATTTCAACTTACCAAATTCGTTGCCAACACCAACCCCTCCTAGTGTGCCTTTGTATATTGGTAGCAATGAAGCATTCTTGAGGTCCCTGAAAATGGTCCATTAATAGCTACTCATGCATCCTTTTGATGATTTTTTGTCACCTTCTATTTAATGTATTTTTTGTCACGTTAATAGATTTTTTAGTATTAAGAGAATAAGAAAAAGTGAGATTTGGTTTAAATTTACTTTCTAACAAAAACATATCTTAATAAGATTTGTTGAATCTATCGTCTCATTATTAATGATCACTTATAAATATTTAATTTTATATTCTAAATGTCATATGAGATGTATTGAAGATCATACTTTGGTTAAAGAAAAAATTAATTTATGTGAAGATAAATTTGGCTTAGATTCATTGGTATTACGGTTGACAACCATTTAAAGAAAAAAAAAAATACCAATAAAGAATATTCAAGTGTTGAAATCGAAATTGTATTTATGGAAAACTCAAGCAAATAAACAATGATTATTGATTGCTAAATCTGGAAAATAATTCCAAATCAATTCCAATAGCTGTGGAAAACAAAACATGTATTGTTCAATTATGTCTATCTTTTGGGTTAGGTAGATCCGAATATATTTATAGATTGCTTTTTCAATCTCAAAGTTCTGTCCGCTCATGGTAGAGGCGGCAATGGTGGATTGGGAACTCCTCAGCAGCGGCGGAATGAACGCAGAAAGGATATGGAAGTGTGCGTCTTCATGGGCTCAGGAATTGCTAAGAATATTTTTCACATACCTAATTAAACAAGAAAAATAGTAGGGGTGAAAAAAGAACAATAACGGTGGGAATAGTAGGGACCAAAAGTGGTTTGTCATATGATAAGTGATATCGTAAACAAGACCTGTGGCCCAATACTTTGGGTTTAATTTCACTCTGCTTTCTAAAGAAATCAAAGTCTTTTTGAAGTGTAACAAAAAAAATATATTTTCTTCATTCACTCAAACATGATAAATAAAATAACCTAAGGTGGTTGGTAAAGACTCCATGCAAATTCGTTATAATAAGTATTAAGATGACATCACGAGTTATATTAAAAACCCTAAGAAGGCTCTGGAACGTTATTAGCATTATTCTAAAGCTGTGCAGAATTTAGAAATATGTATAATTGGTCCTCAATAATTTTTATCAACATAGTTGGAACTGCACTTTAATTTTAGCATCAAATTTCGTATACCACATATGCTAGTGGCTCAAAGCTCACGTAATATATTATATTCATCCTGCAACCAATAACGCCTTCTAATCTCACGTCACATTTCGATAATAATATCTAATCCGGATAATTAAAAAATGGGTAAAAAACAAATTAGAGCCATTGTGGATAATACAAAAATTGGAGTGAAAGGTTGTGATAACTAGGACGGTTGTGGCCTTGAATATAAAATAAGAACAATTTTGCATGGGAGTAAGTGGGATTAGTTTCAGTTAAGGTGGCTCTTTTAAGAACTGTTAATTAATTAGGCGTTGTTGGTTTTATTTATTAGTGATGCTGTTAACTAATCTAGCTAATGTAATGCATCTGATGGTAATTAAGAAAGATAAACAAATGGCTGCCGCCAATGCTTCAAGAGAGAATGAAAACTGCCAATTATATACTCCTAAGTACCACCTCCAATATAAAACATCTTATTCAAAATCTTAAATTAATATTTATAAGAATTTTTTATTAAAATAGATTAAGGTGAGAATTTTAAATTTAAGAATTGAATTTTGTATTACATTATGATTTTTTAAAATAAAAATAATTAATTATATAATAAATTAATTGTTTAATTGTAAAAGATTAACATGTAAATAAAAAATTATTGAAATATGGATCTTAAAAATCTTACGATTAAAATAAAACTTGTAAGAAACTTTTGAAACGATGTGATAGTGAAATTTATTTAAAAAGGTGGGAGTATTGTATAAAGTATTCGTAATGAAAATACTTGCTTTTAGTGTATCTACTTATTATTGCTGTTATTTATATTTAATCATTCTTGATTTGTCAAGTTGTTGGTATCAGAAATTTATATTTATAAATCTATGCGGTTGATAAGTTTGATTTTAAGGCATCATATCAAACAACTTGGTTCATACACTTTATCTCTATAATTTATTGCTCAATTTCACAAGTATTATAATTTATTCTTATATAGTAAAACCAAATATATTCTTGACAAGAAGGACTTCTCCTTATAATATGATGATACTTTTTACTTTATATTTTTAATTGATATTTTCTCAAAAGTTTATTTAACTTTAAAAGTACATATATCATCCTTTCCTTTTTATCTGTAGATCCATCTTGGTTCTTTTGCAATACAACAAAAATAGTTTTCGTTCTAACTTACAATTTATTTTTTTTTTACAAAAGGAAAAAAATAAAAATAAAAACGCAAGATATGATAAACATAATATATCATTGGGTTCAAGAATCTGTTTGCTAGTGTATTTTCATTTTCTTTCGAATGACATAGTATCCAACTCATTTGAAATTAATAATATAATTAATTAGAGCAATCCCCTACCAACTCATTTCTGGTCGGTATTTTTGTACTTTGTACAATAGAGAACAAGTCAACTACTTAACTCTAGGTATTTTTCGAAATACTTTATATCTTTTTGCTAATTAACGTTAACAATAAAGATATTTATTAAATAGTTAAAATAAAAAACATTCAGTAAAATATAATTTTAATATAAAAACGTCTTCAACTCTTTTGAAGTCTTACATATTGTGTTTCTTAGAGTGATTGATTCCCTTTTGCTGGTCACTGTCCAATAACCATCAAAGACTCAAGATTATTATTCTGTACGTGTGCGTTGCAAGCATCCAAAAAAACGACTCAAGTGAACCAATTTTTCAAACACCAATTCCATTTTTTATGACACATATCTTACGTGTCTCGCCTCCATTAGCAGCTGCATCAAACAATTTTCAACAAACACATCACAAAAACAAAGAACTTCAATAAATGATTTGGACCTTTTTTACCCGTACATATATTAAATATCTGATATTGGCAATGAGTGAGTGTGGCACACAAGTGCAGCTGTCTTTCACCTCCAGCTACTGTTATTGGCATTGGGTGTGACCAAATTAAAGAAGCCTTGGAATTGTGGTCCATACGAATTAGCCTCTCTCTGGTTTAGTTGGAGAATATGACAACTCATTTGGTTCCTTTTTTCCCAAAGGTACAGTTTTGGGTCGTAGATTCGACTCTCAAAAACTTTCTCACGTTCGGTTCGATTTGACCACATCTATTGAGTTATGTGCTGTTTTGGTGATAAGAATGCCATCACAAACCTCCGTCAAAACAGCTTTGCATCAGTTAGATAGATATACGATTCATGTCCACAAAAACTGTCATCATAAACAAAAACATATGAGACTATAGAGTATTAATCAAATGTATGGAATTAATAAACATTAATCACTCCACATAATTAACAACTTGCTACTATAACTAATAACTAGGGCAAGTTACAACAACTAAGCTAAAGACGTTGGTTGCTTAGGCCAGCATATATATAGTAAGTCTTAGTACAGAAAGCAAAAAGAAATGCATGTAAAAGCCGAAACAGTTAATAAACTATTCGAGAATTGTCATGTGTCACATTCACGGTTCCTTTAAACGATTGATCACCTACTTTAAAACTTTCGGTTTCTGACATAATGAACGAGAAAAAATAATTCAAACCTAAATTTGTACACTATCCCTCGTACTTCATTCAAATGAAGGAATGACATTATCCTCTTCTTGCTCTCAACATGCCAAGATGTAGCTACTTCAATGCCATCCACAATGATTCGGGATTCATCTTTTCAAGTAACCCAATACCCTTTATTTGGAAGCCTTTTAAAGACAATTGAATAGAATTCGCCATATATCTCCTACAAGCAAGAATTTAATTTGTAGATGGATAATGTAACCTTTTTTTTTTCTTTTACGATTATTCTATTACAAATTGATTGGTCTTATAATATATAGTTTTATTAAAAGTTATATAAAAATACCTGTTTATTAATTGATAATGTAAGAACTTACATTAATTATGGATCATATTAAAATCTTAATTTATTTGTGTTCTTACCATAATTGAGTTAGGATGTTTTTGATGTGAAATAGGGTTCATTTTGAAAAAATTAAACTTTGATTAAGTTATACTTTTGTTATAATGATTGCCGAGTTTATATGATAATAAAAATTCATTTATAGAAATTTTTTTATCGTTTAAGTTAAAAAAAAATATCAAATATACAAGTAAATATGAAGTAACTATTACGTATGATTGTTCAATATTATCATTAAATCAATTATTATAAAGTTCGTTTGATTATATTGTATCCAAATTAATTAAATATTGTATTATTACACTGCAGATACAATAAGAATAAACTACTATCAATACACCCTGCAGATACTATATATATATATATATATATATATATATTGTTAGAATAAACTACTTTTATCAATACACCCTGCTAATAAGAATTCAATCTATTACTATCTACTGATTGCTATAATAATGTGCTGATAAAAGGAATTCTCATTGGATGTTTGCGTGGAAGTTAAAATAAAAACTTACACTAATACGGTATATAAATTAAATTCTACCAAATAATTCACTTATAATTAAATAACTTCTATAAGAAAATGTACTGGCATATTATGAAGAAATTCATTTTGTTACCTAAATTTGACTTTTATATGCTATGCCTACTTAAGATTCCCCCTACGGGCAATTTGTGATGATAGGACTAATTCCAACTATATAAACAAAATTATATAAGTTATTGAATGTCTTTTAGGATATAGTTTTCATTATTTTCAATACTTCTATTCTATCAACTAATTAAAAATTACGCTAGACATAAATTTAAGTAATTATTGTAAAAATTAACAAATTTATTACACATTTATAATTAAAAATAATGTATAATTTGATTACACACTTCAAACGTATTTAAACTGAATTTTATTTTCATTTCTCCATTATCATTTGTTTCTCTTTCGTTTCTTCTCATGTTTCTCTTGCGTCAATTGCTGTATACTATTCTTGTGTGAATATAATTTTCTTTCTTTTCTTATGTACGGCGATATAATATCTTATATGTTTGACCAAATTCTTTGAATACGAAACTTTAACCAACAGTTGAATCTTACAAACTATAAATAATTATAATTTGATTTTGACGAACTATAGGTTTTAGATTAGTAAAGTAACCCTCTAATTCAATGAATGAAACCCATTGCAGCAAGTCAACAACTTTCACTTTCAACAGACTGTAATAAGGTATTTTGGTCAGTTGTGAAGTTGAATTCTGATATTAAATTGATGAAATAATTACTAATTCAGAGTTGAAATATTAATAGATATTCTCATTAATAATTTATTTATAAATATCTCTGATACACAGTGGAGGCCAGCGTCAATGGATAGCCGTAACCAAATTCTTATTGTGGTCACTGAATTTCAATGATGGAAACAGACAGCACCAGCCAACTAAGTTATCATTATAACCAAAATTAATGGCATCACAAATCACAATATCCAAAACTCACTCTTTGATTAATTGATATTTGTTTATGTTCATAGTGCAAAGTTTTGGACATGCTCATAAAGCTTATCATATGTTAATGCTTGTTAACTCAAATTGCCAACTCCTAATACCCTTTTATCATAACTCTACCTCTTCTGTATTGCCTCTCACGTCCTCTGTCACCAATGTTTTGCTGTAGTTTTCATACTTTATGACTCATCCTTACATTATTTGATGCATAGATATTTATCTCAGGAATTGTATTTGTATATTATGACTTTATATTGTTTTTAATTATTCATTTAGTTCTTTTAAATATCATTTTTAATATATATATATATATATATATATATATATTAATTTCTATAAGTATCATTTATATGGCTTTATTGTTGAAAGTTATAAGTGTAAAAAAAAAAAAAAAATAGGTTGTACGCGTTGATGTTTTAAAAGTAGGTTGTTGTCAAATCCTAAAAACTATCTTCTTAGTCTTTACAAATATTGTTCGCAATACATATTTTTTTAATTTTTGTAAATATCATTTTAATTTTTACATTGCTTATTGTTAAAAGTTATACACTGTAAAAATAATTGGTTGAACACCATTATAAATGAAACAGTTGGTGTTTTAATTTTTTTTTTTAGAAAAAAATTCTTGAATTAGTTATATAAAAAAAATTGAACTTTAATAGAACCAAGAATGAATCAAAAAGTAAGGATAAGGGATAAGGAATAAAAATAATGTCCACCTCATTTGAATACATCTAGTTATAATCATTTCAACATAAAAGAAATTATTTTCGCTATATCTTGATAATTCACACTCAATACATATAATTACACAGTATATGAATTTCAAACCTCTTAAACATGTCACGAGACATCAACTAATGCAAATATCCTATCATGCAAATATATCATATGAGGTGTAGAAAAATTTAAAAAGAATTTTGGAAATAAATCACCAACATATTAAGATTATAAAGAATGCACAATAAAATCACTAAAATGTCCTAATAACAACTTTCACAAAAGAGAAAAAACAGATGTTTTTCTCATGTTATTGAACCTTTTCTTGATGTAGTAAAACATTTAATAGTATGTATAATCGATTAACATGAGAAAAAACTCAAAATAATTAAAAACATTTTCAATAAGACTTAATTGATTAGATCTAATGATAATTGATTATATTATTATTTTATTTATATAAAAAAAAACTAAAACAACTTAATTGGTTGTATATTATTATTTGATTTGTATCTAAAAACACAATTAAAACAACTTAGTCGATTATTTCAACATGTATTTGATTAAATATTAACTATATTTATGGAATAATTGATTATAATATTATCTTCACATAAATTGATTAATTATTTACTTATACTCTAATTCTTGAAACACAACAAGAAGAATTTGATTGATTATATTAGAAATTAATCTTATACACGTGTTTTAAAACATTGATGTATTATCTATTAATATAAAAGATAATCAATTATATAACTTATCATAATCAACTATCTTAAATTATAATAGATTATTTAATTTTCAAAATTCTTAAATCAATTTCAAACATATGTTTAAGTTTGAATGAATGTGATGCAAATTTAAGCTTGATTGTTTCTAAATGCATGATTCTCAGTCCTTCATACATAAAACCTTAAACATTCAATACATTTTGGCTGTATAGATTAAAAAAAAGTACACTTTGATTCATTAGAAAAATGCATCAAAATTAACTAAAGTCTTCAAGACCTTCTTAACCCCATATAGGACTTAAAAGAGATTTAAAATAATATATATAAAAAAAAAAAAATATATATATATATATATATATATATATATATATATATAATTTCTATTTAAATAATAGAAGATATATTTTGTTAAACTATAAAAATTAAATGAGTAATTTTACGAATTTTTTTAGTAATGATAGATAAAAAAAAACGAATAATATGATATGAAAATTGATGTGATGGAAATAAATAAAGATTAGTATTGCAAAAATATTGTATTAATAATTTTATTTTATTTGTGTTATTATGTGTTCTTAGAAATCATAAAATAAGAGATAATTGACTTTAATAGCTCAGAATATTTTGAAAAATTATATGTAGACATCTTAAATCTCATCTAAATTTAGAAAAATAGACATAAATGAGAAAGAAAGGATAAATATAATAGGTGGCTGTAAAATTCTAAAGCATCACTTACATTTTAAGAAATTATTGAAATAAAAAAGAACTGAAGTTAAAATTTCATTAAAAATAGAAAAATTAAATATTTTTCCTTCATTTTAATGAAAAAAAATCTTAAATGACTATTATTTGGGAACTCATACAGTAATTAACATATCAACTATGAGGCTAATTATTAATAAAGCCAATCAAATTGATAGCCTAATCATGTTTTCAAAATTGGTACTTATTTTATTTGGAATTTTTTATTTTTTATTTTTTTACACTACCTATCACACTTTTCTTGTGGATCATTATTAACTTTTTACATAGATCACAAAAGCGATCTATATTTTTTTAATGTAAAATGTAATTTTTTTTTATATTAGTTGTAATTAGAACTAACATACTTTTATATGTTTCTAATTATACAGAAAGTAAATTGTTACATCAATTACAATTAATATAGAACATGAAATTTTATATGGACTATAATTATAGCACGTATAGAAAGTCAAATTAAAAAAGTAGGTTTATTTTAAAACAAAAAAAATAGTTACAAACTATATATATATATATATATATATATATATATATATATATATATATATATATATATAATGAATATTAGCATATACATAATAAAAAAAATCAATATAAGTTAAATATGATGTCCCTACATTTATCTAATCAAAATATAATTGTATAGCAACTTAAATTCATTGTATTAATTGTTTAACAACTTAAAATGGTAAAGTTGTCACGAAGGTTCGGAAAAAACAAGGCAATGGAAGGAAGTAGTAATATTGAAAGAGACAATAATGACTTTTTTAAACCATGAGAGAGGAAGATGAAATGAATTTTAATATAAGTAAAAGAAGATGAAGTAACCACAACGATGAAGTCATTTTGAGTAATGAAGGAAAAAAAGATGAAGTAGCAAGAATAGTAATGTTCTAACATATTTTTAACTTTTATGATTTTTGTGTATATTATTTTGCTTTATGGAAAATCTTAAACTAACCATTAAAATAATGAAACTCAATGTAGAATATTAATCTGTTGAATATTAAAGGTATCTTGTTCCTGAATAATATAAACTCTAGTTCCTCTTTTTTTCTCTCTATATTTATCTGTGTATATATAGAGAGATATTAACAACTAAAAAAAGAGTAGAATTAATTATAAGACAGTCTGCATATATTATTTTAAAAGTTTTGTCCGATCACCACCTTAACTGTGATTGAAACCAACCAAGCATAATAGTGAGTGTGTGTTGAATAGCAAAAGAAGGACCACCCTATGATCACAAGGGACACAAACAGTATAAGATGAACCTTATCACACTGCCAATAAAGACAAACTTGGGAGAGCAAAAATGGTGCCTCCATCAAGTTCTTTTCCCATGATGGTGCAGATGCAGGAAATAGAGGAATTCTGAAAAAAAAAATGTATCAAATACGAAAGACAAATTTCAAATGGGTTGAATCACCAAGGAACACAGTTGTGTCATGTTTTACATCACAAGCAACGAGCACATATGCAACATCCAACCTTATATGTCCTCACGCATATGTCTTTATTCTTTCTTATATAATTCCAATGAATCAATGAACTAAATGATGAGAATGGTTAATGTGATAGCTCTGCAACAAGTATACGTACGAGAATATGATATAAACTAAGACACCTTATACCTTAAAAATCAGTATGAAAATTTCACGTGTGTTACCAACTAGCATCTCAACTTAAAATCACTGTGAAAATTTGTTCAATCATACTTAAAATCAATTGCATGTCAACTTTCGTGAAGTAAGAAGTCCAAGTGTTGAGCATGGTAGCAATATTAAGTTTTTTAATACGGTTCATTGTTTTTTTAGTAGCAGTAATAAGGTTAGAACTTAAACTTCTATATATGCGAGTTATTATTATCATCCACTAGATTCTTTATTTTAATTACCTCTAAATTTTTATTTTAATATTTAAAAAAATAAATAATATATTCAACCAATCAACAAAATTTAAAAAGTTTGAGGCGTCGGAAGAAATTCCCTCGTCACAAATACTTTTTTGTTTTAATTTTTAAGAAAATAAAACCACACCAAAGGTTCCGAAGGTTTCGGTGAACAAAATTTTCTTCTTTACTTACTATTATCATCTAATTACCTATTACACACCATTACATTTTTAATTTTCAATATATATATATATATTATTACTTAAAAAAATATGCATGCTTAAAATACGGTTTAAAACGCAAAATGTTATATAGAAGTGTAGCCTTCCCATGTAGTAAAAAAAATGCTGAAGACAAAAAAAAGTTATTTTAGTGATCTTTTAATTTGTTTATTATCAAACATTACCTTTAATACATTGTTTGATTTTTAGTCAAATATTTTATCTTTAAATAAAAATATTAAAAAATTCATAAAAATTATAATTATCCATTTCTTATGATATATTTATATTCATAAAAACATTGTTATGTCATTTATATTAGTTTAACAGCTTATTTTACCAAACATTTTTAATTCAACACTATACTTAACAGTTTTCAAATAAAAAATAGTAGTAACTTTTTTTTCAACTTTTTACAAGCTCAATCCTTTTGTAAAACATAGCCATACATAGAGTCCCCTGTCCTACACAGAAATAGAAAATTCCCATAATGATTGGATTCAATCAAATTACATAATTGAGAAATCATTCACATATTATTAGAGTTGATTAATTTATCATAAATCCTTTCCTTAGCTTCCTATTGATGTCCACCAATAGGGTATATATATATAGTTGTTTCATATCTTCACATGCCCATAGTAAGAAAATTGCTTCTTTTTCATGCTCAACTTCACCAAAACTTTATCCTAACATTATTTTAGCTTATCAGTTAATAATATTATTGAAAGTTGTAACTAACCTGCGAGTGAGGATGAATGTTCTCGTGAATCTGTTATTATTCCCCACCAACTTGCTCACCAAATTGACATAAAATATGATTAAATGCATGGTTTCACAGTTCCAAACTCAACTGTTTACCTTCTTCACATATAGTGCGCTGGCCCTACATCATCCATCTTCTCACATTCATCTGTCACTTTTCTGACTCAATTTTATTTTTCTGTTTTTTTATGTTAAGGTTGTCAATTTCCTAACCTGTTTTTGCATGGAAGAGAAAATGATAATATAATAATAATAATAATAATAATAATATAGTAGTAACAGTAGCAGTAGTAGTGAAAATGAAAGAGAAGACTATGGCTTACCAATAAATCTACAGCTATTGCTGACACAATGAATCCTAATCAGTTCACACTGTGGTTATTAATTGCCTATTTGAGCTAAGCATCAATTAAGTAGAATAAGTCTCTCTCAAGTCACAAATCTGGTTTTCTTTATTAGATCCTTCTTTGTGGGGTCATTAGCAGATCTTGGCTGTGATTGTACCCTTGATTTGTATGTATCCTTGCTTTTGGTTCCCTGTCGTCATCAGTTTTGGTATTTGCTGATGTATTAATTTCTACATTTGTGGCACTGCTAAATCTGCACGTATAATAGCAGTAGTAGTAACAGATATAGGTATGCGCATTATTGTTCTAACAATAATAAGAAATAACCAATTGGAATTTTCAATGGATTGAGCTAGATTTTGCTCTTAGCTAGTTGCTTAATGGAATATGAAACATGATATAATTAAAATGCACATATGTTTACTCAAATTTTTTGTTTATGAATACTATTGGCCCAGAAGTTGTATTTGTTTATGCTGGCTCAATGATTTATCTTTCATACAGATATTATATTTATATACATTTTCTTCTCATTTATTTGTTTGTATTAGACGGAATATGGGGGAAAATACTAGAGAAGTGTTACACCAACAGTATAGTTGTTATGGACGTATCTCTTGGTGTTATTTTGATTTTTCTTTTAGGTATCTCTTGAAATTGCAATTAGTAAGTGTTCACCTTTTAGGACTTTCTTTTCCTGTGTTTTATTAACAGACAAATAAGAAGTGCTGTTAGGACCAGTATTATTATTCTTTGTTTTCTTTTCTCCTTCTGCAAGTTGTGGTTGTGGATATCTAGCTATAATGCTATATGGCACGCATTTTCTGTCTTTTTCTCTTTGTCTCTACAGGGAACTCCCTTCCATAGTGCACTCAAAAAACTCCAACTTTGTTTTGTTAATTCTTACAATCTGAGAAGACCTCTTATTTAAATGTTGGCTGCAAAATAGTGCCCAGAGCATGTCAGTGACTGTTTCCATATTTAAGAGCTAGAGCTCTGAAAATCTTGCACACTACACAAAACAAGTGCTTGTTGGTTCAGTTATAGTATTTTGACCTCAGGCGATGAAAGCAAGGAGAGGAAAACGCTCAGAGGTAAGCTTCAACCCCCCTCTCTGACTGCTGTTTAAGGACAAAGATGTTTCTTAGAAACTTCTAATTTTGTCTCATTGCAGCAGGCCTTTTGGCCCTCCCTTGTGATGAAGAAATGGTTAAACATAAAGCCAAAGGTGTATGATTTCAGTGAGGATGAAGTGGACACTGAAACTGAGAGTGAAGATGATGGTATGCTTTAGACTATACTATATTCCCTTTTGCTGTTTAGCTTGATCTTTTTCTCTTTTCATTTTTTTTTCCCTTCTTTGTTCTTTCAACTTCATTCAGTTTGCTCTCTTAAAGACTCAAGAATGGGTGTGCGTGAAGATAATCCTCTTAGAACACCATCTATATTCCCAAGTCAAACATCAGGCAATACTTTATTCCTTTGCATTATTACTATGGTTCTTTAAAGGAGAATATGTGCTCTTTGCTTTAATACACCTTCTGTCATTGCTTTCTCTGGTTACAAAATCAGTTATAGGAGAGGCTTGTTATGAAATCTAGAATCTAAACACAGGATTTTGCATAGCTTTGTTCTCTCCTTTTGGAAGGAGGACAGTGAAAACAATTGTTCTCAACTGATGTCAAATTAAACATGCCAGGTTACAGATTACATATAGATGTTTTGTGGTGAAAGCATGCATCTGAAAAAACAAAGGAAATCTGAATCAAATTCCAAATGTGTTACTACCAAAAAAAAGTATATGAAATTAATTTTTTAAGCCAGCTAGGCTAATGATTGCTGTTTTCTACGCCTAATTGAGTTCAAAGTGTTAAAATCAGCATCATGCGTGATTTGATTTTGTAATTCAGATGCATCTTGTAAGGGCTATAAGGTCAGGCATAGAAGAGGGAAATCAGAAACTCTGCGTGTTCAATACATAAATACAAAGGAAGTGAGGTCTGGTGGTAATCAAGTTATGTATAATTAGTTTAATGATATTAATGAAAGGAATCATAAATGGGTTATTTTGCAGGGTAACAATTGGCACCTGGAATGTTGCTGGAAGACTTCCACGTAAGGATCTTGAAATTGATGACTGGCTTTGCACCGATGAGCCAGCAGACATTTACATTATTGGGTAAGTAGTTTCCCTTGTTGTCTAATGTTTTACTATTTCTTCCGCGTTCTTCAACATATTGACAAATATTTGGATCATTTACCAGATTTTAGGTAGAACTTAATATACAAGTAGCTTAACCTGATATGCTATATAGATTTTTTTCTTGCGTATCTTACAAATGATAAATATCATGGAGTTTCTCTTATGTTAAATACATTAATTTCACATGATTGTCTTTTCCCCTATTTATGTTTTTTGTCTGTTTGATTTAATTAGAGCGTGATCTGCTAAATTTTTTTTATCGATGAGTCCATAAAAGAGATTAATTGATGCAATATGCGACTCATTGCAATACCTTCCTTTCCTACGCAAATAGGTAAGTGATCTGATTGACCAAAAGTTCAATGTTTTTAAGATGGAAACGCCTGTTTAGCTCCAAAACAATGACTGCTTTTAGCAATAAAAGAAAGATATCATGTTCATAGAAAGCAAATACCTTTTGGCTAAATTTAAGTTCATTCCAAGACCCTAGAATATTCTCCTAGGATTTTATTTCCATCAGGTTTTAAGTGGGATTCTAATATGGAATGGGATGCTGAATTTTCTTTCCTATGGTTCATCACAATGGATCCAGTCTTTTAAAGTCATGAAAATCTTCTTTTTCATGTCATTCTTTATGAAATCCAACGATGAGTTTACTTCATCTGTGTGATTTTGTAAAAGTGATCTTCTGAGAGCTTGACGAGTTTATGATTTTGTTAAAATTCGTGTGATTTTAACAGTTTCCAAGAGGTAGTCCCCTTGAATGCTGGAAATGTTCTTGGGGCAGAGGATAATACACCCATCCGGAACTGGGAAGCGATCATTAGAAGAACTCTAAACAAATCTTCTGAACCTGAAAGCAAGCCAAAAAGCTACAGTGCCCCTCCTTCTCCTGTTCTGAGAACTTCTGCTTCTGCAAATGATCTAGCAGACAGTATAGATGTTAATCCACTAGACACAATGAATGAGGAATACTTGGGAAGTTCTAACAATGTTGAGCTAGAACAAGAGGAAGTGAAAAACTTAATTGGCATAGGAAGGAATTTGCAGTTGAGGAAAATACATGACATTGATCTTCAGACCATACTTGACTGGCCCGAACGTCCTTTAGATGCAATCCCACATACTGATTCCAGTTCAAAGTTGCGCAGAGTATACAGCTCAGACAGAATTGGCTTTAACCTGACAGACATGGCTTCAAAATATGGGAGTGTAATGAAACGGTCACACCATAGTTCGGGAAATTTGGGGTTGTTATGGAAAGAACAGCAAGTGATGCCTGAGGAAGTAATTGATACCCTCGATGAGTTAGCCGACATGTTATCTGATGAGGAAGATGATGCTTTTCTTGAATTGCCAAATGACAACGAAGATAATGGAATAGGTGCAGTGAAATCACATCGCAAGTATGTCCGGATCGTGAGCAAGCAGATGGTAGGAATATACGTGTCTATTTGGGTGCAAAGGAGGTTGAGAAGGCACATTAACAACTTGAAAGTTTCTCCAGTTGGAGTTGGTCTCATGGGCTACATGGGAAACAAGGTAATGGGGTAATGCATGTTTTCACACTCAATTTGAGACATTTACTGTTGGAATAATTTGACTCTGACCTTTGTGAATGTGACTGATAACAAACTATGTCTGATGCAGGGGTCTGTTTCAGTTAGCATGTCTCTATTTCAGTCACGTCTGTGCTTTGTTTGTTCCCATTTGACTTCTGGTCAGAAGGATGGTGCAGAAATAAGACGAAACTCGGATGTTCATGAAATTCTTCGCCGCACCTGTTTCTCATCTGTCTTTGATACAGATCAGCCACAAACAATCCCATCTCACGAGTAAGTTTTACTTTACGTTGAAAATTGTACTTTACAAAGACATAATAAAATTGCTACTAGAAAGGTGTAAAATAACTAAAAGTCAACCGTTTGTGTTGAACTATTTGACAAACAATAATGTGTTTAATTTCAAGCTGGAGGTATTTAAAGAATTCAACGTCAACAAAAAAGAACCTGTTGAATGGAAATAACCACAGTGAACTTAAAAAACTGATGGCTGAAAAATGTACATAATTAATAGAAAAGGAAATGAGTAGACTCAAATGGTGATATATATAGAATATGTTTAGCGATGTTGCTACGAACATCTTGGATTCATTAGTGAGTTGCTCCATGCCAACAGTCAAATTTTCTGGTTTGGGGATTTGAACTATCGTATTAATATGATGGATGAGGAGGTTCGAAAGCTGGTAGCTCTAAAGAAATGGGATGAACTGATGAATTACGATCAGGTGAGAATTGTGAAACAACTTTGCATCCTACAAAATCTAGACCTAGAGATGCAAAAGTAGTTTGTTGGCACCATACTTTCATTTACTGATTTAGATTACACCTGATACTTTATCGACGATAGTTTATAATTGCTTCAATTTGCAGTTAACCAATGAATTACGTAGTGGGCACGTGTTTGATGGATGGAAAGAGGGGTTAATAAACTTCCCACCCACTTACAAGTATGAATTTAATTCTGACAACTACATTGGTGAAAACCCAAAAGAAGGGGAAAAGAAAAGATCTCCAGCCTGGTAAGTGCAAACTTGTGAATGTTATGTTAGTGCATATTGAGGCAAATGTAGTGTGTGACCCCTGGTAAGATTATACAGGTGCGATCGTATATTGTGGTTGGGGAAAGGAATAAAGCAACTCGAATACAACCGTGCAGAAAATAAGCTCTCGGATCATCGACCAGTTAGCTCAATATTCTCGATTGAAGTTGAAGTATTTGACCACCGCAAATTACAACGAGCCCTGAATTTCACAAATGCCGCAGTACACCCAGAGGTTTTCCTTAAAGAAGATGGAGAGTGGTCATACTAGATATCCACCCAAGATTAGAATTTATAAACAACTAATTGGTAAATCTACATTTTCATTTTGTTTCCCTGGGAAATGCTCTGGAATTATTCAGATAGAGACATCTAACACTAAAAAATTGATACAATCAAAATATTAACATATTCACACAAATGAACTAGCTCCCTAACCAAATTTACAAACTTGATATTTACTGTAATCGCTCTTTGTCCTCCGCAGGGTGGAAGAAATACAGGTTTATATATCGAGCCGATAAAGAAAAGCAAATGTACATAGGCATACTTTAGGATACAGTGCCACAATCTTCTGTTTTGTTCTGGATTGTATCACAGGAGTTTTTTTATTCCTTTTTCTGTACAATTTTGATCTCCAAGTATCATAATATATAAGTCAACAACGTTTTGCACATGCTACTGTATAGCTGTAATTTAGACCAATTTTTTTCCTTCAAATTCCTTTCCGAGAGGTTCAAATCATCTACAAAAGAAGTGAGTTCATATCATGAGATATATCATTATTCAACAGAAATAAAAACACAATATTAATCAGATTAAAAGTTAGTAAAATTATGGGCATCAGTTCTCCAAGGTGATATAGCATCAATGAAGAATTCAGACGCAAATTACCCATTTGATGATGAGATTCATCACACGCCCATTCTCAATTTCAATTTTGAAAAACAATGAAGTTTGAACGCTCAAATTCATATGGCGTGATAAACAGAAAACCTAGCACAGATAAAGTCCTAAAAAAATATTTAGAATTTTGAAAGAGGGAATGAAGACAGCGATCAGAACCTGTCGGGATTCATATTAACATCACGCAGATATCAGCGGATTGACAGACGAATGAATTGCTATCATCACTTCGCATAGCTTATTCCCTCTAAACTAAACTCAAAGTACTAATGAACCAGTGCCCTACAGATTGATATAATTCTCAGCTAATAAAAAACTAAAGGAAATTTAAATGATATATTATTCACAAACAATCAAACAGTAACGATATCAGATTTTAAAGGTCGAATGTTGAGCTCAGAACTTCTTAGAGGATAATTGCGCCGTCATCGACGAACACAAAAAGTGTCGCCTACAGCACAGTTACATCTTCATCACAGACTCAGCACTTTCCCATATACATAAGAAATTGGCAAAGGAATTTTCCGGGAAAAAACCAACGCAGGGAACGGGACAAACAGAACAAAATGTATCTAGATGAAAAGAACAAGAATAACGAAATGGCGAGAAAATCAAGCGGCGAACGATAACGGAAGCGGAAACTATAACTAGTCGCAGTAGTGAGATTTTCTGCAAGATGACATGAAATTGGCGATAATTTATAGATGCAATTTAGGGTTTTAACATTTTAGGCAAGACTAGGGTTCCGCAACGTAATACCCGGTTGGGTCGGGTAGTAGATTTACCTGCACCTTTTGTAGGCCCAGTGAGTAGTGGGTATTTGGGTACGGAAATTACTTCCTGCGCCCCCTCAATTTGAAAACCCCAAAATTTTCATAATTACTATTTTACTTTTCTTTAAAGTCATTTCTGGATCATCTATTTTGGAAATTTTTTCAAAACACGCTTTCTGAAATTTATGAAATACATTCCGGAATACATTTTACAAAATAAAAAAAAAAGATTTTTAAGAACAAGATTTTCAAAATAAAATTTTTGAAATGTATGAAATACATTTTGAAATAAGCTTTTTGGAACATATATAATATATTTAAGAATGCATCTTCTGGAATGAGTTTTCTGAACCAAGTTTTTCAAATTTTATTTCATATGTTTCAAAAAGAATTTTCCAAAATGAGAATTTTTTTTTTTTTACTCTTCTTCTAACTATAGCGTTCTTCTCTTCTTCTACAGTGGCGGTGCAGCAGCAACGACAGTGGTGATGGAATGCAACGAGGGAGGAGCAGAAGGGGCAACTCAGTTATTTCACCCAACTATGGAGGTGCAAGTTCAAAAGGGCGGGGCAGGAAGTATTTGGTAGATGGTCAATCAGGGCCGTTAGGATCATAAAGTAAAATGTATAAAGAGGAATTATATATAAACATGCTTCTAATTGGTTTATACTGTAAATATCTTTTTGTATATTAAAAGCTTGGATTGACCTTTTTTTCTCTTCACACCGCCAACCTCTTCAGTATTTTTTTAGACAAAAATACACTTCACTAGCGCATGAATTCTTAAATAGAATTTTATGTTCGAATTAGTGAAATGTATGTTGGTACATTGACGATCAACTTAAATATAATTTACTTTGGATCTGAATCTCGGTCTAACAAAATTGGGGAACCTCATTATTTGCAATTGCAACTCATAAGATTGGTACTGATACTAAATGAAAATATATGTGTTCATTATCACTAAACAAAGCTTTTGTTCTTGGAGTATCTCAGCATATGCATCCGCTATTCAACTAAATCCTTTCATAACCAAGTTTAGAAATTGGCAAACCATCAAAACACCATGTAGCAATTTTCCTTATGGATAATAAAAGTTGAGCCTTCTGCTTATTCATTCTAATATGAGGGGAACTTTCTTTTACTTATATCCGTTGATAAATCATGTCATTTTTGTATGATTCTACAAAAGTCACATTTCTCATGAAGGATAAACTAAAAGTTTCGACCTGTTAATAAATCTTGCCAGTTTCATAGTCAAATTAGAAAAGTTATCGGTAAAAGATTACTGTATGAAAACAGAACAGAATATGTAAATCTAAATTTCTCATGTTTTTTTCATGAAAAAGGACAATATTCATGCGCTAACTAGTGTTGATAATCCAAAATATGGACAGACAACCCGCCAAAATATGAAATTGAACAACCCAAAATACTAGTCGAATGTAGAAAATAGGGGCCACAACTAAACTTAAAATTAGACGAGATAGTAAAAAGATGGAAGGGTATAAAATAAATATCATTTATTCATTGATTAACTAACTGCAGAAGGTAACTACGATTGTTTACTGAAAAATACTACTAACAGAACTGTCATCATGAATACGCCAAATAGTTTCACCCAACAGGTTTGCTACAGTAAGGATAGTTAACTGCGGGAAATAGTTCTTCTCTGTAACGGGAATGGTGTTCGTAATTATCACCTCTTGAAATAAGCCACCGGACAACCTCTCAATTGCTGGAGGGCTGCGACCATCCAAATAAAACAAAACCACCATGATATGAATTCTAGTTCATGTACAATACTTGAACATGAATACCATAAGCAACACATATAATGATGAAGATACAGTAAAGCATGATACAGATGAATATATCTGTAAGCTTATTAATGTAAAGAGAGGTAAACGACGACCAATAAGCTGATTAGCAATATTTATTATTGAATAATTAGCAACTAGAGATTAATAGAAGAAAGAACGGAAGAAGTTTATAATTAAAGTATGCCTTCAGATTTGGCAGTAGACTCGAGACTCGACTTCCGTTGCTTCAATTATTAACTAGAGAGACAAACAGACAAAGCAAAGAATAAAAAGGTAGGGCAAACCGAAGGCAATACCTGAAAACAGCATGAGTGCAGCACGCATACACTTCCCTAGCTCCCTCTTCATGTAACAGCGCCGCACCCTTTGCAATGGTCCCTTCCGTCCAAAACAATTATAATCAGATACATACCAACATATATCAATGATGAAAATAGCAAAAAGAAACTAATGTAACGATCATTCTTGCCTACTCAACAAGGAAGAAACACCAAAAAATGCTCCTGAGGAAAATGCAAGCTAAGACTTTCTTAAACAGCAATCAGCCATCTTCCCAGGCAAATGGATGGATTAAAATATGACTGAATTTTTCCCCATCAATTACAGTTGTAGAATAATGTATTGAAGGTACTATTTAATCAATTTCTTGTCTCTATAACTAGATTCAGCTGTTCCTCAAAGAACATAAGCTAACGAAAATATTTAGGAACACCAATGCTAAAAAACATTTAGAATCTGCTCATAAAATGGTCACTAAGATAGATAATATGAATTCAATCTTAAAATGTAGCCAGTCCAGGAAAACACACTAGGCAAAATAGAAAAGCAGGATGGCAGAGCCATAAAATCCTCTTACAGAGAATTTATATCAATAAAAGATCTAGTACTTAAATATGTCTAAAATTTTAATTAAAAAATCTAGCTAAATTTTGTGTTTAGATAGATTCTTTAACCCGACAAGCAACAACCATGTGCAATAAAGAAGCACAGAAGAAAACGATATTTCTTTGCAAATTCCAAAATACGGCATGGAAATTGACATACCAGCAGTGTCGATCATATCATCTACCATTACTGCAACCTTTCCTCTGACATCACCAATCAGATTCATCACCTTCAGGGCAAACATAACCCAGATAAATATACCTTCGGATATCCATGTTATGAACTTTAAATTAGCCCTGAGGATAATTAGTATACTATAAAAATAGCTAAACTATGGGCACATTCAAAACTAACAATAAAAAACAAGAGTTCTGGCAAATACCAATACGATAGGCTACCGTTGCAGAGTAACATGTCACCCAAATATCCAACATTTCAACCAACCACAGAAGATAGACCTCCAGGTACAGTATCAGACGAAATTTAAATCACACTATGATAATGTGAAAGTAACCATTTAACATACTACACATCAAATAGGCATTATCAATGACCACATATGTCGACTAACCAAAGTGATGTACAGGACAAATTTATTTCTGGAAAGAAAGTAATTATTGATAACGAAATACCAAAGAAAACCCAATAATGTTTGTTTAAGAGTATACTCCCTTACATAAATGGAAATTAAGAAAAAATGCAGAACGTCAAGGATAATGCACATATTTTGTCACAGTAATTACCTCAGCAACATTGTGCCCATGGCGCCTTTTGTCTACAATAGCTAAAGGGGCATCAGATAATTTCTTTGCGAAAGCACGTGCTCTTGCAACACCACCAACATCAGGAGAAACAACCACCAAGTCACTTGAACTTATTGTCTTGCTGGCAAGATAATCAAGAATCACAGGCTAGTGGACATCATAAACAATAGTATTAGAAAACATGTTGCAAAAATGAAACTACAAACATTCAAAGCTTACTTACTTGACAATGGACGTGATCAACAGGAATATCAAAGTAACCCATGGACTGCCCTGAATGAAGGTCACAAGCAAGAACCCGGTCTGCCCCAGCTTTGGTAATAAGGTTTGCAACAAGTTTAGCTGCAATTGATTCACGCCCTTGAGTCTGTAAAAGAAAAAGAATTTAAAAATAAAAAATAAAAATCTTAGCTTTGAGTATAACATTGAGCATAAACGGGGAACCAAAAGTATAACTTTTGAAAAAAATAAAAATAACAAAGACAATAACGAATTAATTCCCCATTTAATAGAGCTGAAAACCCACTTAGGCTCCCAAAAGGTACCATGGAAAGTCCAGTCCAAGCCTCAAACAACAAACAAGATGCAAAGCTTCCAAGAAGCTGAATCTTGGTTGATTTCTTGCTTGTTTTGGATAGCTAATGGTTTGGTTAGCTCAAGGTTGAAGGGCCAAGGGAACCCAGGGAAGTTTAGAGGTTTCTTGGAAGGTTCAAGGTATAGATAAAAGAGAATGGGGAAATCAGCCAGAAACATAAAAAACAATCACAAAATTTCCAGAAAGAGAAAAAAAAGTACAGCAATGTAATAAACCAATGAGTCAGATAATCTTGTCTGCCACACTGAATCTCATGTAGACCCCTAGTATAAATTAAAAAACTAATGGTAGTAAAAGAAAATTAGCTACATGCAAAAAAAACTTGCCTTTCTATCAGCTCTAGCATATCCAAAGTATGGAATCACAGCAGTGATATTCTTGGCCGACGCTCTCCGACACGCATCAATCATTATTTTAAGCTCCATGAGATTCTCATTTGCTGGAGGGCAAGTTGGCTGTATAAGGTAAACATTGCAACCTCTAACACTCTCTTGTAACTGGACATAAATTTCCCCATCAGCAAAACGCTTGATGGAAATCTTTCCAAGTTCCAGACCCATGTAACGAGCGATTTCCTAATCAAACAAACACGTTTAGAGAACAACAAAACTCAACAAAAAACCAAATCAGCAGGAAAACAATTCACACGAACTATATTTTCTCACAAGCAACCAATACAACAGATAGCCACTAGACTCTGAATTCAACAAATAAGCTTTTTCAATGCCGTCATGTTTGTAACCACAAATTGACGCATACCACGGCGCTAGATGACACCATGGTACAACCTGGTATCATTTTTCAATTACATGCAGAATGTTTATTCAATCCAATTCACTAGCAGAATTCAATAAACTCAACCGAAAAACCAAATATTATCAGAAAAGTCTATAAAAGCTGTTGCGTCAGTCAACAGTCGTTGAATGATGAAAAAGTCCTTAAACGTGCATGTCATCGGTCAAATCAAATTAGTCCCAAAGTACCTGATTATTCAACGAATACACGTTAATTTTCATTCAGGAATTGCAAAATCTTCCAGAACGACTAAGACCACTCACTCAATGATAAAGAAAAATAGAAAATAACCTGAGAGAGTACAGGATTGGCGGTGCCAGAAAACAATTTCAACCGGTTACTGTTCCTGCTGATCGTTTTCTCTTCCCTCGCCGATTCCAAGAATTTCGGCAGCGTCCGCTCGTTGAGAACCGGAATGGTCGGTTTCCAGTTAGGGAGATTCGACGAATCCGACATGTCACATTTCTGCCATTGAAACAAGAAGAATAGCATAATCGTGAGCAAATAACAAATTAAAAAAATGATACAATGAAAATAAAGCGGATGATTATGTAATTACCACTCTGCAAGGCGCGAGGTTTCGAGTGCGGGAATTGTCGACGAAACCTAAGGTTCGAGGAGTTGGAGCATGGGAAGTGCCGGTGAAGAGAGAAGAGGAAGAAGACGAAAAGGCCATGGTGGAAGAAGAAGAAGAAGAAGGCTGAAAGAGTGAGGTTGCCATGAACGGAGGCACCAACAGGTTAGGGTTTGTAAAGTGTCTTCTTCTCTGCAAGAGAGAGAAGAGAGGGTTTGGATTGGAGCAGCGCGAAGCGAATTTCTAGCTCTGTTACCAGTGGTGGCGGGTCTTCGTATTTTCCACGAGATTCGGCTTTTTAAGTGTTTACGGCTGGGGGTCACCGCGCGCGACGTCGTTTTACCAGAATAAAATAATATTAATCTATCAGGGAAATAAATACTAGTAAATAAAAAATAAAAAAATACTACTGTACTCAGTTTCTGAATCTAATCCAGATTTAGGTTCAGGTACCAGTGATGTCTTTAAGAAAAAAAAATAAAATTGTTTAAAGGAGTCTTCTAAATAAAATTTAATAATATGAATATTAACCTTTTGATCCTTTTGAGACATTTTAAATTCACCTCAAAAGATTATTATAGGCATAAAAGATTTTTCTCTTGATATTTAATGAAATTGTATATTTATTATTAGATATTTAATGCAATTGTATATTTATTATTAGAATTCATATGAATAAGTTGAAATGATGTCCAACTTTTTCATGCATTTGATGGTGTGGATGAAATTTTATGAAATCTTAAATGATTAAAATTTAATAATTCTTTTAATGTTGTTTAAAAAATATTTTTAATTGGATAATATTAAAACAATAGTTATAGTGACAACTAAGAATATAAGGTCATATCATCCAATCTCTCTCTTGACTTAGAAAAGTTTTAATTGAAAAAAAATATATTCTGACTTAAAAAAAAAATCATTGAAGAAAAAGAAATGGAAAGAATACGAAGAGGAATTTGTCTTTTGGAGGCATGGTTTGGTGGAGTTTGTATAATGCCAAAGGAGGGTGTTGTGTTGCGTTTGGATTGGGACATAGGAAGGTTTGTGTTGGTCAAATCTTAGGGATTGAAGAAAAGCTAAAACGTGTATGTTTGCACTCGTTTGCACCAGTGCATGCCATTTTCGTGTTAAATCCATATCTCTCCTTGGTGCATCCATTTAATATGCTCTTTTTTTTTTTCGTGGCATGTTTATATGAATCGGAACAAATATTAAAAATATTATTTTGCTTTATCTAATCAGAAAGAAAATAAAAATTTTCTTTTAATCTCTCTTAAAGGGCCTTCTGAAGGAAAAAGTAAATTCATACCTGAAATCATGATTTTGAAGAATATGATTCCTACAAATTTACTATTTTTAAGTTACTGAGAAATATTCTTAAAAATATTGACACGAGTTTTTTAGAAATCAAAACATAATTATTATCACTTTAAATTGTTTGATAAAACATGTGGTATATTCTTTTAAGTAAAATTTTTATATTTATTAGTAAAGTAGTGTGTCCCATCTTCCAAGTAAGAATGTTTGTATGAAAATTTAGCTCAAAATTGTTCATGGAAATATTTCTTCACAGTAATTAGTATCTTTAAATAAGTAAATCAGACATGAAAAATATATTTGGGAATTTTTGAGAAACTAAAAATTTCAGATCTTCCTAACACCACATAATTTAAATTAGAATCTATTCACACTTTTTTTTCATTGTTTGAAACACATCATTAGTATCGTTCCACTACTGAGACGATAGCGAAATTTTGTTCCATTTTCCTGTCGCGTCCAAAATAACGTGTATGATGGGAAAATATTACTTAAAGAAATAATTTAACTAAAAGTCATTCAAAATTTATGAAATTTAAAAGATGTGTGTCTTTTGTCAAAGTTAACCTCCCCTCTTTCACAATTTTATTTCTATCTATCAGTGTAGCTCTAATATAATTATATAAAATTAAATTACTATAAAATAAATAAATGTTATGGTCGTTAAAACAAATAAATAGTTAACACAAACAGTATTATTTAATACTATATTTGTTAAATATAATATATTGATTCTTTTAATTAAATATAATGTATAGACATCGGTGAATTTATTATTGAAAAAATCTATTTAAGATGATATCCGCTTCATAACCTTGATTTTTTTATTTTATTTTTTTATTTTGGAAAAAGAATACTAAATCTTCTCAACTTTATCCTCGAATTTTAACATTTTTCAGATACACTCAACTTAGTTTTATTCTAATCTATCTTTAATTTTTTATAATTTTCTATAACGAAACACAGATAAATTATTTAAGAGATATTGCACTTAATTTTTATAGTTCTTCTTCTAAGAAAATAACATTCACCTCTCATATGTTAAAAAATTAAATAAAAATACCTAGAAATATTGCATTAAATAAAACTCAACTGGGAAACTATCGACGTTTAAAATATATTTTTAAAATATAAAAATTTAAATATTTTTTATAAACAAAAACTTAAATAATTTAATTATTATACATTAAAAATATCACATGACTAAATTATAAACTATATTATAAAATATATATTTTTTTAGAAAATATTCTTTCATGTAAAAATGTCTATAAATACATTATTAAATATGTTAACTTATTTTGTTTAAATATGATTTTAATACTCTTATGGTATCATATACTAATTACATACTATATTTTCTGGTAGTTATTTTTCTCTTCGAGTAACTCTCCTTTTTCTCTAAATTTTTCTCTAAATTTTTCATGACATATTTCATCTATTCATCTATCTTAAAATTTGATCCTACGTCACAAGAGTTGAGGAATCAAGAAATATATCTATTCAATCCAATTTTCAAATAGAGTAAATTCCTATTTATTTTAAAGTTCTATTCTTTTATGTTTTTTCTTAGATTTTGTTCATCAATTTTGGAGGGATCATTTAAGAAAAGTGATAATCTTAACTTATTATATTATATAATGTTTGGATAACTTGCTCTAAGTCCTTCGATCTTAGACTTATATCATTGTTTGGCTTGAAGTTGTCTTGAGATTGAGCCTTTCAAACAAGGGAAGCTAGTTTTAAGTTTTCCAATAGTACATAGGTTAGAAGATCTAAATATGAGAGGACGTGGTCCCAAGTTTTAATTTCTCTTGCAATGTGTGATGGAACTATTGAATACACGTTTTATAAATATGTAGAAATATTGGTTTTAATAGTTTAATAGTTAAATGTTGCTTTGAGAAGATTTTTGAATGTTGTGAATTATGAATTGAATGGTACATGCCATTGTGTATGATTGAAATGAAAATTACAAGTACTTGTCTAAATGATGATAAATTCATATACAATCATTTTAATTTATTATGAATCTATTTCTATTTCCTTTTATTTATACATTTTTTTTATGTTATGATGACTTTACTATGTATATAAGCAAAAACATATGTACATGAGCACCTTAAGAGTCTTTAGTTTAGTTTAGGTATGTATTTAGTTGTATATAGGTTAGATGAATGTTAATACTTATATGTAGATAAGAGTAAGAGTACAAATGTTATGAATGTTTTTATCAGGGTTATATACTATTGAAATGTTATGAATGATAATAGTAGATGAATGTTTTTATCAGGGTTATATACTCTTGAAATATTGTAAAGGTGTCATTTGAAGGCGCCATAAACCTAACGTTGGACGCATTTTACTTGAGTTGCTCTTAGGCCTAATGGCGTCCGACCCAAATTCAGTGGCGTTGGATGCAATTTCAAGCAATGACTCTTAGGTTTTGTGGCCCCAAACTCAATTCTCATGGTGTCGAACACAATACCCTCGAATGTAGTTGGGTTAGACACGAGTTCATAACATTCATAGTCAATGTAATTTTTGTTTTACATCATTCCTTCTTTTTATTTCTTCATAATTTTACTTATACTCTTTTGATCCCAATGTCTTTTATTCAAATAACTATAAAATGTCTTATTTTTTAGGATATTTCAAAATAGATCTAAAATGATTGTTATTACAAAGAATCAATTTTAAACAATAAATATTTGATTATGTAAGACAAATTTAAAATGCCTGTTTTTTACATATAATCAAAATGAACAGTAATCAATTATCTTAATTTAAAATGTTTTTTTACATGAATAACATAATAATCAATTATATTTAATTATAATCAAATATCAACTAGTAACCATAAAATGTTTTCAAATTATTTAAATTGATAATCATTTCATAGTAGTTGTATAAGAATGTTTTAATTGAATAATTCAAAAAGATAGTTGAAAAAATAATTAAGGTTGTTTAGACTAGATTAGATGTAAATTATTGTGAAATCAAACTAATATAAAAAATATGTGCATTTATTTATTTATTATTTTAACCATATTATTTTCATTTTTGTCTTTTTATTGTAAAAATTATCATTGTTTATCTCTCCTTTCTTCATCAAAGTTTTTGAAAAAAAAATATTTTATTCAACTTATCATTTACTCATTCATTCTTAATTGTATTTTAAGTCGTATTTTCTTTTACAATTAAGGAGTACAAAGGTTACTTTAACAATAACATAAAAAAATGTAAATGTTTATTTAAAAATTAGGTTTTGATGAATTTTTTTTTTCATCAAGGACTTATTTTTGTTTGGCAGTCGCTTCCTGCATAATATATATTGCTTCTTGCACTTAACAAATTTTTAATTTGCCAACAATCTCTTCATTAATTTTATTTTAGAATTTATTTATTAAATAATTTTTTTCTCTCTCGAGTCAGGTTCACATATAAGTCCAATCAAGTAAAAAACTGTTAACTTACTCATAAATATTAACAAACTTTATTGATAAATAATAAAAAAAACTATAAATATTAAGAAAATCTATAAAAAACATCTATATATTTTTTTAAGCAACATTGAATCAGTTATCATCAAACTAAATATTTGAAAATAATGTGTTAAACTGAATTTTTTAAATTATAAATATCTTAACTACATCCAACATTATTTTTATTATTATTAAAAAATATATAAAAGAGATGTTTCTATAAATATGAGAAAAAGAAAAATTATTTAATATATAAAATAACAAGGATATTATTAATATTTTGAAAATTTTTTAACCGCAGCATTTTGTATGGAACCAACTACCTTTTTGTTTACCCAATTTAACAACTTTGAAAGATATGAGTGCAATTTTTCTTATAATTAAATTATTCAAATTTTAGATTATAATATATTATTTGGTTTTTATATTTTAAAATTTTAATTTTTTTTATTTTGTTGGTTAATATATTATTTTAAAATGAAATCATACATACGGATATCACTTCATTAAAATATTAGGAACATGGATGTTATTTTTTTTTAAATTGTGAATGTTTATATAAAAACTTGTGATGATCATTTTAATAAAAATAATAAATATAAAACCAAATCAAATTGGTCGGTCTAACTTGACGAGTAGATTTAAGATGAACTTGAGTATATTTAAGATAAACTTAATTTAATCCGGCGGGATCAATAGAAAATAGTCAATCCAAACTTGATTTTAATATATATATATATATATATATATATATATATATATATATATATATATATATATATATATATATATAACTTTTGATCTTTTTATACCGTTGCGTAGTTATTAAGAATTTTATTTTGTTTTATCACAATGATTTTTTTTCCATTTAAATTATAGAATAATATTTTTCGAATTTACTTTTCTTCTATTGGATTGGTATTTATTATTATAAAATTTTAAAATTTGAACCAAATATGTACACTACGTTAGACATATATTATATATTTTTTATTTTCAATATAAATCGAGTTAATCAATAACCTAATAGTTTGACAATTGACTAGTATTTTGATGGAATCAACGATCGAGTTGATTTTTACAAAACTCTAAAAAATGTAAGAAAGTAACATGTATTTTAAAATTATATATGATGTTAACGTTATTTAGTATTTTCTTAACTATTTAAATTGAATGTAAAAAATATTTTTTTATTATTATTTTGTTACAATTCATTTTGACCTAGACTATTAATATACAATCTAAACATACATTTAGAAGAATGAAAAAGTATTTATTTAATTCTTTAATAAATTCTAATAGGCTTAATAAATAATCTACCAATTTTAATATAAGAAACTAACTAAAAATAGTAAATTTAAATATTAATTAAAGTGAAATTGAAATTAAGGTATTTATATGTAAAAGTGGACAAACTTTAAAGATCAATAAACTGGCCAGATTAGAATACAAGTATTTATTTATGAAGAAAATAACGAGAATCAGGATAAAAATAGAATTACATTGAATAAATAAAATAATATAATTTTATTTGTTATTAATAATTTTATTTATCATTTTAATTATTTCATCATAATAATAAATATAGACAAAGTACAGATAATTAATTATGAACTATCTCCATTTTCAAACAAATATTTTTAATATATTTATAACGTATAGTTGATTGATTATGTTGCAATTATTCATATTTTTTATTTTTCTAAATTTTTTATGAAAAGTTAAAACGTTTTATTTCTTACATTTTCCACGCATTTCAGTTAAAAATGAACCACCATTTCTTTGTTTTCTTTGAAAATGGCAATGAATAAATGCTTGGGATTTATATTTTTTGACAGGTTCAGATGTGCTGACACAACTCTATGCTTGAAACTCTTAAGTCTTGTAACTCATTCCATTGATTAAGTCTCTGCATGCCATCCACGTTGCAGATTCTGTCACTCATTTGAGAATTTATACTTCTAATAAAGTGGGGGTAGGGATGCAAAGGAAATGGAATAGATTTAAAAGTGAAATTCTTATGGTATGAGCAAAAGAGAAAAAAGAGTAAAAAAAAAAAAAAAAAATATATATATATATATATATATATATATATATATATATATATATATGAAAATTCGTTGCCGGTTTCAATGATGTAAAAATAAATATTAATTGGATACCATAGTAAATTATAAAATCATCTTTAGTTTAATTTGAATAAAAATAAGTGTCAATTAAAATTGAAAAATAAGTAATTATAAAATAATTATTTTATAAAATTAGAAAAAATGTTTACATTTTCTTTTCTGTTAGTAGAATTTATAAAAGTTACATTAGTTAACGAATAATTAATTTTTTATCTTAATTTTATGCTTTTTACATAACTCTGATTTATTTTGTTAATGTTTATTTTAAAGAATCAAAATTAAACTTAATTTTATTTCAATTTAAATAAAAAATTAGGGCGATTAAAAATTTTAAGATCAAATTAAATTAGCAGCAAATAAAAATATTAATTATAAATGTATGTGTCCTTTTTATTGTATTTAAGTTTTATATTAATTTTATGACATTAGGCATAATCAACGAATGTAAGGACCATTTCATTCTTCCATTAAATCTCTCTTCATTTCATTTAATTTTTTTCGCTCTGCCTTTTATCTATTTTCGTTCTTCTAAACCTTATTTTTTTTATGGTCTTATCGTGTTACAAAATTAATTAAAGATTATTTTCAATCGGTCAAAATTTTAAATGGAGTTTATAAATTTTTAATAATTTTGTTGTTCGAGTTATAAGTAATTTTGGAGTAAATATTTACAGTCAAGGGATTTATGTTTTTATATAACTTTATGAAATGAAAGTTACTAGGTTTTAATATCTTAAATTTTATGCAAAGATTATTTTTTTATTTAGATGTTTGAAATTAAGTAAGAATGTTATTTGAGTTTTTGTTAAATAAAGGACTATTTTAGAATATTTTAAATTTGATACTTTTATTAAGAAATTGATAATAGTGATTAAATTAAGCATGTTAAGGTATAAAGTTTTTCAAAGTAAATTTTTAATATTGTTTAAATGAATATAATAAGTTTCTATAATCTTTCATAGTTTGAGTTTGACGTAAATGTAAATATATAAATTTAAATATCAATATTAAATTCAAAAGAGTAAGGGATGATATCTAAACAAATTATGATTATATTAATTATTATTATTGTTTGAAATTTGTATTTGTTAAAATTGATTTTTGGGTAAAATTTTTAAAACAAATTTAATTTTGCAGCATTGATGTTTTCACTAAGTAAAAATAAAGAGAAAAAACAATTTTCTAAAGCACTTTTCCTCCTATTAGAATCTTAATTGCAAATATATTTTTTCTGGTATTTATTTCAAATGATTATTATATTTGAGAAAATACAAACATCAATTTCATTAAATAAAATAGCTTTGGAAGTATATTTTTAATTATTTTTACTTATGTTTAATAATATTTTTATTTATTTTTTATTTTCTTTTTTACATGAGAATCTTACATTATGTTTTGTTGTATTTTTTATTTTTTAAAGCAGATTATTTAATTAATATTTAAAATAACAAGAGAGCAAATACAATAATAATAAGTATGAATACATCCATTATTATACGAGAATATAAATGAATAGAGATTGTAATAAAGCATATTACCATTTTATATATAATTAATGAAATAAATAATTCTTTTAAAGGCATGTAATCAATAATTTAATATTAAATAGGAAAATATAAACAAATTAAAGAAGTTGAAACATAATTAATAAAATAAGTAACAACATTGGTTACATCGAATTAATTATACGTTATTCTGACAAGACTGGTGTTAAAAAGTTGAAAAATCTTAAAGGTGGGAAATGACATACAATATAAAGATTAAATTAGAATACTAGTATATAATAAAGTGTGTCTGTGTGTTTTTTGCACTAAATAAGGAAGTGCTTAATAAACCGTTTTAATAAAACGAAATTTTTTATAAATCTCGTTTTTAAACATTGTCCACCAAGAAAAAGTTAACATTGCATGTTTTTATCCTAAACGAAAAGTACCTATATAGCTGTACTGAGAAAATATTACTTAGAATAGATTGTAAAATAATTAAATATTCATTTTAAATTTATTTTTCACATATACTTTAGATAGAATTTAAACAAATTTGGGCAATATAGTCATGCTCATAATATATATTTAATAATCGTCAAATTAACTATAACTTAGGTCACTCTTTGGTTGATACATGTGGGTACCATATTAAAAATGCAACTTACTCAAATATTATTATTTATCATATGCGAGTGGGTAATTGACACCAAAATTTTCATAGATATCCACGACATTTTTAACTTAGTGTAATTTTATAATGTAATAATTGTTATGGCCGAATATGATACTCAAGCACGACAAATTTTAACAATAACATATTAAAATGTAGGTGTCGTCGTGTAACTTCAAATATGTTTTCTTTCATAAAATTATTACTTTTATTTATAAAAAATGACATATAGAGTATATGATATTCAATTAAATGACTTTATAAGTATCCAAGAAAAATAAAAATAAAAATAAAAGGAAAAATGGCTTTTGAAATGTTCTAAGTAACATTATCACTGTCATCTGCGTGCATGTGATGTGATATTAGCGAAATCAATCGCATAATGTAGTTTCACTCAATCAAAATAGCTTTATAATTAAACTTCTCTATATAATTATCACACAATATTTTTTTTCTAACTCTTTAAAAGGTTCTTATTTATCTATTTATGGATCATAATAAAATATTTAATCCTTTAAAAACAATTTGTTGTATTATCACTGCAATAAAAATCCATTTTAACTGGAATTATTTTTAGCTTTTCCGACGATTTTAATTCCCACTAAATATTTCACTAAATAGAGTTATTGCATATATACAATTTTTTTTCTTTATGACACATAATAAAATATTTTAACTTTTTTAAAAATTATTATATTTTACAGTAGGTTTATTATTTATGAGTCATAAAAAAATAAATATTTTTAACTGTTTTGGTATCTTTTAATTTCATTTTTATAACTTATTCCAGACCCATCTAAATTATATTTTAAATTTATAATGGACAATTTAAGCTGTGATATAAATTTATTTTTAACTATTAGACAAATTATTTTTGAATAAACATATTTTTACTAATAATATAAAATATTTTTTATACTTTTCAAAACCACCAACTCAATTTTTTTTTTGTTTTATGTTAATTATTGTAATATTTATACCAATAATAATTTCTAATTTAGTAACCATAAAAATTCTTTAAATTGACAATGCATAGAAATAAACTATCTTTTTAAAACAAATTGTTGAATTTTAATTTAGAAATAAAATTGAAATATGACTAATTATAGTAATTTAATTATATCAAATACCTAAATACCTAAAAAAGATAGAAGAACAGTATAATTAACGATATTTAGAATTTTTTTTAGCTAATTACCAGTGTTATATTAAAAAGTAATATATATATATATATATATATATATATATATTATATCATAATATTTACATCATAATTGAATTATTTTTAATTAAAAGTACAGAATGATTGATTATATTTTAACAAAATATAATTTGTCACACTTAACACAATTTTAAATACTCGTAATAAGAATCTTTTAATAAAAAAATAATATTTCATTTATCATAACCACCATTATTAAAAATAAACATCGTTCTTTTTATGTCTGAGTAATTCTTTACATATGGTATTAAAAACTTTTGTAAAAAATCTCATTTAATGTATGAATAATTCCTTATATGTGATACAGAAAGCTTTCATATCGAACCTCATTCAATTCAACAGTGCAAAATAATAAAACAATGATTCCATGTGATGACAACTTTATTCTATAGCGACGATTTTTAAGAATAATTTTTGTAAGGGCATACTATGACAAATTTTTTTGAATAACCTTAGTTGTAGAGGAAATACAATGATGATTCAAAGGGGATTGTCATCCTAGGCCCAATTATATGTAGGATAAGGTGTGACTTTTTTGTCGTATCATTGTTCATCTTTTTGCATATTGCGTTCTTCTTCTTCTATGTCGCGCTCTTCTTCTTCGTTGTTTTTCACCACTGCTTTCTTTGTGACGGTCCTCTTTATGTCGCTAGTAATTGTCACTGTTGGTTGGTACTCTCACAATTTTCCATTTACAAGATGCATACTTTTTATATATAACAAAAATACTATATAAGTCAACTAATTACAAAGCAAGTTTCAAATTAAAAGCCTAGTATTCTTCAAATGTTCTTGCACCTGAATATAGTTTCACATTTCTCTAATATGTAGTAGTTTAATATGAATAGTTCACCATTTTATTCTCATGTTTCCTAAAATTTGTCTAATTCAATTTAATGTATATCTCATACATGAGCAGATTATTTTATACATGTTCATTATTAATTTATCACCTCAATTATTAAAGTAAATGTGTTGTTGTTTTTTTTTTTTTCAATTTTTGTACTTTGTGTGTGTTAGAAAGTTCTTGGTAGAAACTATAACTAGCTATTTCTCAATTATCATGAAAAAACAGTGTCAAACATGCTGAATTATTCTTAAAATACCATTAAGTTGTTACGTAGGACATTAACAACGATTTTCTTTGGCAACCAAGTTTTATTAATGTTATTTTCAACCAAAATAGATTCCCATATAAGCTGATGATAAATTTGCATGTAAACATGATAATTTATTTCAACAAACCTGTACTATTATCTTTATTTTGTCATTATGATCATATTTCATCCAATTGAATTTACTAACATTTCTACATTAATTTAATTATTTTTAAAACATAACAAAGAACCTATATAATGACTAAGTTTATTCTTAAGCTTTTAGTGGTTATCAAGTTTTACATTATTTTGCTAATATATTTTTCTTTCAATGTTACACTTATGTCAAGATTGAGAAAATACATTCTAAGTTTAAAACAATTATCGTTGCATACTAGTTTTATAAATTTAAAAGTATTAATTTTATTTATATTTAAGATTTATATAGGTTATTGAACTAGTATGAGGTTATTTTCTTTTTTAATGATTAGACTAGATTGAACTAATGATATTTCTAATTTTATTGTTATCAATAATTGAAAACTTTAAATTTTAAAGGAGTCATGATATGTTGACATCGGCATGTGTCAACACAACTACTGACAATCACACATGATAGTGACGTAAATAAAAAAATAATGACATGGTAGTGACTGGTTCCAGCGCGATATGAAAGAATTGAAATGAAAATTAGGATTGGAACTTGTTCATTACATCATAGGCGTTACAGCTTCTTCAGTCATAAGAGACACCGATGTCCCTTCCTTCTTTAATCATATAGCAACAAGTGTCTCTTCCTTCTTCAATCACATAGGAAGAACTACACCTTCCTTCTTCAACAGGCAAAGCAACTCGCCATTAACAATCCCAATCATTTAACACTTTCACCCACAAATTATTCAATTCCATCAAAAATCGTAAAACCCTAAGATGCAATACCATTCAAAAACCTTAAAATCCAAACAAAAAATCATAACAAAAGCAAATCAATATAATCAAAAGCTAATGGAACAGTATATACATAATTGTATTTTGTCGACATTTTCCCTCACTTCTTCTTTCCTCAAAATGTCTGAGGTGGTCCACCTAGTCATTGTCTCTTTCTTCTCTACACAAACGTTTTCCACCAGCTACGCGCATAACTCTACCTTTGCAAGAAGTGGTAGAGCTGCAACTCTCACATGCTTTGACACACACCCGCAAAGTCAACTTTTACACATTCAAATATTTTAAGTCTATGAGCAAAAAATGTCCTTATCCATGTCAACTCTAAATATCATTTAGCAATCGAGATAGGGTTGTATTCTACCATAAAATCTTCTATTCTAAAAATACTATATACTAATGAACATCAATTAAATTAAAGTTGAGTCATAACCATGATCAAATTAATCATATTCCAATTAAATTCAAGATGAAAGAAAGTATTTTTAATCCAAAATCAAGTCTATTATATTCCAATTATGTTCAATATAAAAGAAAGTATAAAAGAAAAAAACATAAACACGAGAGAAAAAATATCATAACAAATTTCAAATTTTAATATTTTAGGTGAATTATGTCTGAAATTTAAAGTAGTCAAATTTTTGTTATAAATTTACGGAATTTCATATTTTAATTTTATTTTCTCTATAAAAATAATTATTTTTTAAATTTCTTTTATTCAAACACACTGTTACTATTTATGGAAAAGCACCGCAAACAACATTTTCAAAATTATAAAAAAATAATAATTTAAATAAAAGGAAAATTAATCCAAATTTGAGAAAAATATATTTAATCAAAATAATAATTTTAATAATAAGAAAAATATTTTCTTATAACAATTATAACAAGAAAGAATAGAAGACACCTAATGAAAAAAAAGAAGATAATAAGTGTATTTTAAGTATTTTTAATTTTTTTAGAGGGTCCTATTTTTCCCTTTGATTCCCACGAAGTCTCTGTTTGACTTTTTTTTTTTGTTATTTTATTTTATCGAAAAAATATTTAATAGGAACTGAAAACAAAAATATAGGTGTAATAAAAGATTATCTAATAGAGAATAGTATAGAATAAGTAACAAAAACAAAAATAATAAGAAACGAAATTTTACGTAAACTAAAAACAACACAATGAAACCTCCTTCTCAGAAATGGGGCTACATTCGAATCATGACTGGTACAATCCTCGGAGGCATCCTCGGATTCTACGTTATGCACCGTCTTGAATCTAACTACAAGGAGAGAATGAATGAGAGGCTCAGAGATTACGAGGCTGAATTGAGGAGGAAGAAGGACGAGAGATTGAACGAGTTTGAGGAATCCTCCAAGTTTTGAAAAATTATGGTTTTTTTAATTTTTGATGCTCTCTTTTTCTTTCTACGTTTGATTTATGAGAAAAATTGGAAGACTTTTCTAGGTTAAATATGTACCCACCATCTATCACGCTCAATTTTTCAAAAAAACTTGGCTAATAACATGAAAGCTGAATGAAGTAGTAACACTGCACATTTCGGTTTATTACTATTTTAATTTCGCAATATTTTGATTCCGTACTAACTGTGCCTCCAAACAAATTTGTAACTTGGGGGTCAAAACAACTTTCAAATCTGTACTTGAAACAGAATACAGATGGAGGTTTTATTCCACACTCACTGTGTCAGGGTATAGGAGTATTATTCAGAGATGATATTGATAGATGGTAAATCTCTGCTGATAGCTGAATTTCAGCCCTTAAAACACGGTCTTTGTATGGGATAGGATCTTGGTTATAAAAAGATAATTCTGAGAGCGGCTTTATGTGAATGATTAATGTTTTTTATAACTGGAATATTGGTGATGTGAAGGTACATGCCAATATAACTTTAATTTTGGAGACAAAGGAGCTGTTGAAGTTGACATTGGCAAATATTGCTGGAATTTATCCTAGAGAAGCAAATGTGGCTACTGATTTACTGGCAAAATGGGCATCCCGAAGCTGAATTAAGCCCAAACCCTGGCTTAAACCACCAGATGATCTTTGCTCTGCTCTAGGACACAGTCTTGGGTTAGCTTCTGTTAGTTGTCTTTTACTTCCTTGTGTACCAAAAAGAATGTGTGCCTCCTTAACTTTCATATATCAATGCCTCTTTTCACCGCAACAAATCTTCCTATATGACGTTCCATTTCTACTTGGGGTATCATGGCTCTTAGGATACTGGTTATGCCTGTGAAGATTGGTTTATTAAAATCTTGACAAGTTCCTAATTTGTCTAATTGTACCAGACTGTCCAGTGGAAGATGTATATCTTATAGTATTAGTGAATAGTTTTAGTAAAATGTCTAGTCTTTTAGCATCTATTGAGATTAGTACTGTTTGGAGAAGTCGTCTAAGTGATGTTCCGACTCATGTGTCTTCTTATAGGAATTTGTATCGTCAACTACTAATGAGATTTGTTGTCCAACCGTAATAACAAAAACTGTGAAAACTGAGTAAAAGTTCATTGAGAGAGAAACTTTGAGTTCTAATCTTTGTTCATAGTGGATTCTATTGTGAACGTAGACCGAAATTTGTTAACACTTCAATTGAACCACGTTATTTTTGTATGTGATTCTTTTTTGTTTTTCCTTGTTAATCTTATGCCTATTACGTTTGTGGATTCTTTGTTATCGAATTGTCGTTTCTGTGGTAGATGCTTTTGCAAATTCGATTTGAGCTATTCCACAACAAATTGGTGCGGTGAATGTGGATTTTAGGTTGGTAAGCTGTAAATGGATTTTCAAACGTAAAAATGGTAATTCGGGAACTTATTAACGATAATTCAAGGTGAGATTGAGACTGGTGGCCAGAGGTTTTACTCAGAGAGGAGTTGATTATAGTAATGTTTTCTCTCTTGTAGTAAAGCACAAATCCATATGGATGTTGTTAGTCATGATTGTTGAGCTTAACCTTGAGTTGAAACAGATAGACATTAAACCTACATCTCTGTATGGAGACTTAAAAGAGACCATCTCTGTGAAGCAACTAAAAGGATTTGAGGTAAAAGACAATAAGGATTATGTTAATGAACTAAAGAGATCCTTGTATGGTCCGAAACAATTCTCGAAGTAATGGAAGAAGTAGTTTGACGAGTTATTGCAAGTATTGTCTTTGACTGGAGCAAATATGATACTTGCATCCACTTCAAGTTTGTCGCAAAAGATCGCTTCATAGTATTGTTGTTGTAGGTTGATGACATACTGATAGCAAGCATTAGTAAGCCTAAGAATGAGAAGATTAAGGTTGAGTTGAATAGTGAATTTAATTTGAAGGATCGTGGAGTTGTTATGAAGATTTTGGGAATTAAGATCATTAGACAACGTGATTTGAAGCATATCTTAGAAAAATCCTTGACAAGTTTGGGATGACAAACTTAAAACCTGTTTTCACATCTCTTGCTTTTCACTATAAGCTAAGTGATAAACAATTTCCTAAGACGATGGAGAAATAAATTTACATGCATGATATTCTATATGCAAACATTGTTGGTTTTGTGATGTATGTGGTGGTTTGTGCTCGTCCTGACATAGCTTATGTTGTGAATGTTTTTAGCAAGTTCATTTGAAATCCTAGGTGAACTCATTGACAAACTCGTAAGTGGATTCTTGATTATCTGAAGGGATCGCTTTTGAGAGTTTTAGTTTATGTTGAAGTTTTATGATATGCCAGAGGTACTCCCATAAAAGGTTATGTTAACTCGAACTATGTTGGGTGCCTGAACACCAAAAAATCTCTCATAGGTTATGTATGTGCTTACTTCATATGATACAAAAGGTATGACTTTGTCAACTGCTGAGTAGGGTACATTGCCATGACAAAAGCAGTGAAGGAAGGCTTATGGTTGTAGGGTCTAGCCAAAGAACTGAAGGTGCAAGAATAGGCTGTCTCTGTCTATTCTGATAACAACAACAACGCTACATAGTTATTCAATAATCAAGTCTACCATAGAAAACTGAAACATTATATAAACCTGCTTTTCGTGATAGGAGATTACTTGAGGATATGTGAAAGTGATGGAGGTTTTAACAAATCATAATCTTTCTAATATGATTATGGAGGCTTTACAAGACAACAAGTTCTTTCGTTGCTTGGATTTGATAGTTGATTGGTGATTAAGCTTGTAAAGGACTTAGTGACAAATAGTGATTCTCGCTAGAAGATTTGTGTTGAACCAAAGTGGAGATTTGTGAAGATTGATTTAGTAAAACCTCGACAAGATTCTTGGACTGTCTAATTGCATTAGACCATCTAGTAGAAGATGGGTATCTTTTAGTATTAGTGTGGATAGTATCATTACAACGTCTAGTCTCTTAGTGTCTACTAAAATTAGTACCGTACTTTTTGGAGAAGTCGTCTAAGTGATATTCCAGTTCAGTTGGAAGATGCACTATTTATGTGTTTTCTCCATTAGTTTAGACATGTTTGACGGTAGTTAGTTATGGTTGTTATGTTGTGTATACAAGAACTTGTATAGTCAACTATTGTTAATTTAGAGTTGTTGCTCAACTGTAATGACAAAAACCGTAAAAGTTGAGCCAGAGTTCACCGAGAAAACTATGAGTTGTAGTCTATGTCCATTGTGAATTCTGTCATGGACGTAGGTCGAAGTTTGTTAGCACTTCAATTACACTATGTTATTTTTCGTGTGATTTTTTCTTGTTTCTGTTTATCTTCTATCTGTTTTATTTGCTGATTCTTTGTTATAGAATTGTCATTTGTGTAGTAGACACTTTTGCAGTGAATTTGATTTAAGCTATTCCACAATACTGTTTGTAAGTTGCCTGCAATATAAGCTGCCGGTTGGTTCAGATTAGTTGAAGTAGTGATGCACAGGACTCTTGTTTGAGCGTGAGTCGCGAGACAATGGTAAAGTTGTGTCTTCATGACCAGTTGGTTATGCGTTTGAATCTAGAAACAATATCTTTACATGTTAAAGTGAAGATGGCATCAATGACTCTCTCCTATAACTTTGCAAAGCAAGGAGCCCTGCACTGGGAAGTTAGTTTTACACCAAACTTTTTTTTTTTTTTTTTTTTGTATATGAATGTTTGTTTGTGAATTATTCTGTCTATGCGGCCACTCATCTAAATTAGAATGTATAAGAAACCGCTTAGATTTTTAGTTAATGGATTGCTCATGACTGCAATGTTTGTCCTTTTCACTTCCAAGCATCAATGACAAAAACATGTGGTAGGACTGGAAGGAGAGGCATATAATAGGTAGGATCTGTAAATAGTTGGTAATAGGAGAATAATATTTCACAAATTAAAATGACATATTCAGTGTTAACCCTGGAGCTTATAAAGACTAAAAGAAAGGAGACTTGAAGTGGCCCCGAAACTGTCATTGTCTCTTCAAAAACTCTAGTTTTACACAACCTGGATACAAAAACAAAAACTGAAAATATAGGGCTTTGTTTGGTTTCTTGAAAACATTATTGTTTCTATGTTCAGTTTCATAAATAATTACAAAAATGCTACCTTATTTCCACGTTATTTAGATTTCAAAATTTTGTACAAGAACTGGTTATAAACAACATTCTGTTGCTTTTACCATTTGCTATACAAAATTTTGAAAGCAAGGATACTAATTGGAAAGAAGGTAGCATCTTAGTAATTATCTGCATAAACAAAAATAAAAACAAAAAGGTTTTCTCAAACCAAACAAACCGTTAGCTGAAACAAGTTATAAGAGACTCGGGTAAAAGGGCTTCTCTAACGGAAACCAGCCACCTTTTCTTCCGATAGCAACTATAGCTCAAGTTAATTCGACTAGTTGTTGATCCCTGCTGTCTATTATTTATATATGCTGTTATCGTAGCCTTTGTTGGTTGTTGATCGCAAATTATACTTTGTAGCTACCAGGCATATCATTCTCTTCGTATTTTCCTTCCAGCTGTATACTCTTGAACCACTTTGCACATACAATATAAGCGATCAAGTCTATTGATGTCAAGGCTGCTAAGAGGAAGTAAAACCTATCTAGGTGACCTCTGTTTAAGTTTCCAGGGATCCACCCTGGCATGTGATCCTCGGTGGAGATCTTCATAACAATACTAACAAGTAAGCTACTTACATAGTTCCCAAGAGAGATGGACGTCATGCAAAGGGCACTTCCAAAGCTTTTTAAGCCATCTGGTGTTTGAGCATTGAAGAACTCTAACTGGCCTACATACATAAAAACTTCAGAAGCTCCAATGAGTGCATACTGAGGAATTTGCCAAAAGATGCTTAGAGAGCTTGTGCCAGTGCAGTGGGGGCATCCTGCTTTTGCATATTTAAGTCTGTAGCATTCAACTATTCCTGCTGAAACCATTGCCATTACAGCTATAACAAGCCCAATTCCCATTCTCTGAAGCTCAGTAAGACCCTTGGAACTTGTCTTTTTAAGTCGTCCTACAAGTGGATCAATCACTCGACGGTAGAAGAAAATGAAGACAGCTACACTAAGGATGTCAAAGCTAGACATGCTTGCAGGTGGTATTCTGAAATGGGAAATTGTAGTTTTCATGGCAGCCCCTTGCTCTACAAAAAGAGAAGCCATTTGTGTGAAAACCACTGAGTATATTATTGTGCAGAGCCAAATTGGAAGAAGTCTTAGTATACACTTCACTTCTTCAACTTGAGTTATAGGGCAGAGACGCCAGGGGTTATAAAGGCCTCTTTTTTGGTCTTCTAGATCTCTGGTAGAGATAAACGCTGCTCTGTCCAGAAACCTGCAAAGCAGATGATAAAAGTCAAATTGTTATAGCTTGGTAGAATGAAGAATGACCAATTATTCAGAAAGTGTTTGGTGTTTAATTTTAAATTCTGCCATGGTCTTAGCAAAATGATTAATTGATGACATCAATACAGTAAAAGCATTCCATGTAAGTTCTGATCTATAACTATAAGGTATTAACATGTGTTATATTCAGAAGTATTTAACTGTGGTTTCATCTGGAAATAGCTTCTAATACTTACTTGAATCCGTCGGTGTGAAGAATCTTTCTGTTGCCATTAGTGGGAGATTCATTTTCATCCATGACATATAGATCCTCTTCATTTGATGTCACATGAGTTCCCCATTTCCTTAATGCAGCAACAAGGACTTGGCCGAACCTTGAAAGAGGATTGCCACTGGGTTTGAAGTGTCTATATCTTGGGGTCCCAAGAAGAAATAAAACAAGGGCGGCAAAAGCAGAACCCGCAGACACCCAGAACCCAAGTGCCCATAATCCTTCATCTTCAAAATAGCCTAGAATTGTGTTTGAGAAGAGTGAACCAAGGTTTAAAGCCAGATAGAAGTAGCTAAAGAAGGCAACCTTTGAGTAACCCTCCTTTGAGTGCTCCTCGTCAAACTGGTCAGCTCCAAACGTGGCAATATTTGGCTGATACCCTCCATTCCCCAAAGCAATGAGATAGATTGAGAGGTAGAACATCCCCATCTCCATGCTTGAATGTTTCCCACATGAAATGGTTTCATTTCCACAACCTTTTGGCCTAATCAAGGAGAGGTATGATGAAAGGGACAAGGACACTAGGCCCTGTTATTTCAAACCAGAATATTAGTTAGTTACCGGAGGAATGCATCAGCTTGAAATTAAAGAGGGAGAATAAGGGAGTGAAATGAAATCAAGAGGATATTACTTACTATTACAAAAATGACCTGAAAGATGGCACAAGTTTTGTATCTTCCCCAGTAAGAATCACTCAGGAAAGCACCCACAAGAGAGAAGATATATACTGTGCCAGTCCACTTGCTCACATTGTTTGCAGCATCAGCATTGTTCTGCCCCATCACTCTTGTCAAGAATAACACTAGGTTCACTCCTACACCAAAGAAGGCTAAGGTTGCCAGACCTTGGTTCACTGATTGATACCATCAAGAAAATAAACAGTGTCAACATAGTTTTATTAATATTGTAGATAGTGATATTTGAATACACTCACATGCATCCTTGCGTACTAAAGCTTTAACTTGTTTACGTTATCAGTAGTTCTAGTAGTGTTTAATTACGTATTTTCCAGAGAGACTTTCAAATTGTTGCAAATTCAGCTAAGAAACGTGCAAATTTTATTCTCAGTTAATTATTTAATACATATCTAAGGTATAAAGGTACGTGCAGAGAGGGAAAATATAGATGTGTTAATATGCATGGCTAAATCAATCAGGGTTACTATAACTGGCAAAGGGTGTTGGATCATGTCACTTGAGCATGTATCGAAGACCGATTATAATAATAACGACACGTCCGAAGAATTTTCACTGTGAATGGTGCATTACCACTAACAAGCATTATGAACCACCGCAATAAATATGCACACATGATACTTAATAATATAATTTTAGGTATTTCAGGTTCTGCTTTCAGACGGGAAATAACACTTCGAATTTTCTGCTCTAAGTAAATCTTTTTATCTATTGTTAATTAAAATATTCACAATCCGACATTAATTCAGTAATGAGAGAAGTGTTGTAGAAGAAGGGATTCTCTTATAAGTGTAAAAAAAAGCTTTATATCAAGTATTTGGTTTTGAGATTTTGCCATTTGTTTTCTGAAATTTTAATTTTAGAAGGAAAATAGTGGATCTTATTTGTAAAAATATAGTTCTGGTTGCGACTCATATTTCAGTAGTAGTAGGATGGTGACTTCTATGTTTTGCTTTCCACACAAACAAAAATCTCAATTTGCATGATTGAAGTATCAGGAATTATCTAAAGCCAACCAAAACAAACAATAATATTCATAAAAGGGTATATTCTGTATAATTCCAAATTGAAATATTTATTTATTGTGAAGTATCTTTTATATTCTCAACTAAACTATTTATAAATTAATTACAATTCGATTTTGTTAGATTCCTTGATATGTCATCCCTACAAAAACAAAAACAAAAAAAGTAAAGATATTGTGTACTTTTGCATCTAAAAAACAATCACATAATTCCGTTTATGTACATGCAGGCACGTTACTCATTTGCTCACTTCTCTGCACGAAAAAGTCTCAGAACTAACTTAACAATTCCAATCATACTTGGCTGATTCTGACCTACCGATTTCCCTTCACCTTTAATGCCGTGCTTATGTTATATTTGAAACAAACTTCTGACTAAGTCAGTGAGCATTTATCAATTATTCCTTTCCTTTCTACTATTATACTATCTAATATCAATCCTTCCAAAAATAATTGCAAAAGAAAAATCAATAAATGAAGTATTTTTATCATAAAATATTTATGTCGATGATATTAAATATTATACTTTCTAGTTGCCGTACTAATAATTATCATTCAAATTCAAAATATTTGAAGTAATATTAATTAAAATATAATAAACAAAAAAATAATTAAAAATATGAAAATTCAAACTAATTTAACTAGCTGCAAGTACTCTTATAAAATGTTAACACATTTTCTAACATACTCTTTTTAATTCAGACAATAACATGTTAAAATTATTAAAATTATAAAAGCAAAAGAAAAACTTATTAAATGAGAATGAGAACCTGCAAGTGTATGCTTTTTAATCAAATATTAAAAAGTATGATGTTAATATATATATTTGTTACTGGTATGATGTTAGCTGCAATAGCCTCAGTCTGTGTATACCAGATGTATTATTTACATTGCTTGCAGACATTGGTTGGTTCATGGTCACACATCCATTGCTAAGGACACGTGGCAATGACCGACGTCATGCAAGATCCTAATATTGGTTACGTGTCAGGAACGTATTCCCTTAAAATGCATGCCAATTTCTTCACTCTCCCTCTCCTTTTTCAATTATTGTGTTCTTTTATCAGGATTCAGAATCTCTCTCACACACAACCGGATCAAGAAAGAGAACATCACTGATCCAATATGATGTATAGTGCGGTGGACTAGAATTTTGAGCCAGTAATTTGCCAGCTGCTAATTTAAAAGGTCTGATTTTTGTAAATTGAATGGAGCACGAGGTTCCTGCATTTAAGATGTGTCGTTTTCTACTGACTGAAACTGATAAGATGACCAAGAAGCCTTGTTTGTTTGTGAACCGTCCTAAATGCGAGTTATAGAGTTCTTCCACTGATAAGCTATCTAAAATACACACATTTTTCATCAAATTTTATGCTAGCTGTACAAGGTTCTTCAAACTTCTACGGCTCCAACTGCTGCCACGAGTCACCCCTATCATCAACTTCACGTATCTATCATCAGCTACTACACTTCACGTATCTTTCTCTCTCTCACACACAATCAATGATGTTGTAATAAGCTCAAATTTATTCATTCATAAGATTTAAATCATCTAAAGTATTGCAGTACCATGTAACAGAAAACAAACAATAAAACATAATGAAAAAAGACTTGTCCTGGTATATTTATGTTTGGAACTTACATAGTACTATGGTTCCAGCAACCCATCTCCCAGATTTGGCTCTGATTGCAGGGCGACCATGGCAATCAACACTTCCATCAAGAGTTAGCTCTTCTGTGTCATCTTTGAACTTCACCTGCGGATTGATTTCAATGACACCGGTTTAGTACTTATTCTTGTAACACATTCATAGTTTAATTCTATAGATATGTGTACAAAATCTTGAACCGAATGCATGCATGCAGTTAGCTACAGATCAAAGGAGTATATATAGAGAAAAAGATGAAAAAGGGTGAGTTGAGAAGGCAGGATTTTAAGGCTAACATACCTCTTTGGAGAGTTCTAAGCAGGCCATTGGTGATGTGAAAGTGATGAAAGTTAAAGAGAAAGTTGTATGAAGTTCTCAACCTGCTATGGAATGCAGGTGAGAGAGGTGAAGCAGAGGAAGGTGTTGTTGTACAGTGAAGGTTGAATAGAAGAGAATGAAATTTACACATGAAGCAGAGAGCTTTGGGTGTATCCAATAAATAGAGGAAGCAGAGGTGGCTTCAACGGTCCAGATTTCAGAGTACAGAAATGGGGACATCCCACGTGTCATCGTCCAAAACTTTATAAAAAATATATAAAACACACTCACTTTATTTCATAAATTATATGAATACTTTTTGTACAATAATTGTCAGACTAACATATATCTCAATAACCAAGGAGACAATTTTTTATTAAGAGAGTTTAGGTGAACTGAGTTTTAAGATTTCACTGGGATAATTTCAGACTACAAGACTCAGAATGCTAATATATATATATACACTCACATATTATTCATGATCAATGTATAATGAAAGTGAGGTTGTTGTTGGATATGCACTGAATTTGTTGGTTATAACTTTTATATAGTTTTGTCATTTCCCAAGTTGTTTCTTAGACTAAAGTTGTTTGATGCAATAATAAATGCAGTACAGACATCCACATATTATTTTCTTTCTAGTCTTTTACAATAAAATTATTAAGAATAAATAATCAACAAACTAATTACGCACTGTTAATTAATTTTTAAGAGAAAAAAGCTTATTTAATCTCAAATGTAAATATATATATATCGATTGATGATGTAGTATTACAACACTAAATCTTATGACATATCAAAATTCTATATTTAAGTTAAATCAACATTTTAAAAAAACTAAATTTGGAATTTCTCATATACTTATACTTAATTGACCGTTTAACTAGCTGTTAATAAATAGTATAATTATGTAATTATTTTATTAGAACGTTTGAGAAAAGGAATATATATATAAGGTGGCTATTTTATTATATGTAATGTTGACTAAAATTAAGGTGATTACACTTATACCAAATCAAAATCAAAATACCATACATATGGAATGGCAGCTATCATTAAATGCAAAGAATTTCTTTTGGACTGAAATATACGGCAAGTCGATGTCATATTTAGCACCCACATAAAATCTTTTTTAATTTCCTTTAATTTTTGTTATATCTTCATTTTCTCTTTTTTTTTTCTCTTCAAATTTATAGATATATTTTAACCAATTTATTAGAATAATGGTATTTTTATTGCTGCTAAAATATTTATTAATAGTTAGTTTTTTACTAAAATATTTCAGTCTCTAAACTGTTAAATGAAAACTTACGAATATTGAGTAATATATTACTAAAATGTTGTCTTTAAAAGGATAAATTACTCAATTGTTTTCATACTTCAATTTTATAGTTCAAAATCGTTTGAATTTTTTTATTGCACTATTTAAATAAAGGATTATTAATTGTGTTTGTTTTCTATAATGAGAAAAGCTATAAGAATTAATAAAAAGGGATTGGAACCTTTACTTTGTTTAAAAATATAGATATTATATATATATATATATATATATCCATTTCTAAAAACCAAATATAGAATATTATCCAGAACAAGATTACAAAACTCAACTATAAATCACGTCTAACCTAATGAAAATAAACGCCGAAAATGAAAGTTATATGACCAAGCATTATGCCCTCGTGTGGTCAATTATTAGTAGTTATTGCATGACGTTTAAGGTTCTTAATTGGTCCTGTTTAATTTAAGGTTAGACATAATTTATTATTTTTTAATAAAATTGATATTGAATACTAGGAAAAGTTTTGGACTAATTTCAACCATATGTTTATATTAACACACATTTTAAAAAGAGCATGATAATTAATTATCTAGTATTGAAATTAGATATGAAAAAGTACAACAACACTTGTGAATCAATTTATGTCATCTCGAATTGAAATTGAATTGGACCAAAATAATTATAAATTTTGATAAAGGTTGAAATTAATTTCAGATGATGAAGAACTTGATTTATTCGGATTGAACCTGTACTAGTCAGGTTACTCACCAATATGTGACAAAAAGAAATAATTTTTCTTTTGACGTAGTTTATATTCCAACACAATTAAAAAAAATTATATTTTAACACCATTATTTATGAATTAAATCTATTTAATTCTCATTTTATTTAATAAAATATTATATAATAATAAAATAATAATTTATTTTGATGTCAAATAGCTGTATATACAATATCAAATTATTATTATCCTAAAACAAATAGGTGAAACAAATATGCATTGTAGATAAGTTTTACTTCTCATCTCCAACTCTTTTTCTTCACTCCTCTTCATTCAATATAAAATCTCTCCAATCATATTTAGAATCATTATTTATATATTATATTATGTTAATATATATCATGGCCGTCAATATTAGTATGATGATTTCTTTGTTGTAATTTTTCTATCAATTTAAAATTTGGTTTCCCTTTTCATATTAAAAAAATAGATTAAAGAAAAAAAAATCAAATTAAAAATATATTTTTTGTAAATTAAGTGAATTGAACTGTTCAATCTATCAACTAAAATAAAAGAGTGTTCACTAACAAGTGATACAAGTTAAATAGACTCAGCAAGTGACTAATTTAGGATGAGTTAGATTAAATAATCTCTTTTGACAACTATAACTAAAATAAACATGATTTCAAGATTTCTCAATAATAGATTTTTTTTTTTTTTCAATTTATCCTCTACAAATTAGAAAAAAATTGCAAAAGTTCTTCTAATCTTATACCCAAACAGGTTCTATATTAACAAATTATGTATTAATGAAAACTCTAGTAGTGTTCTGAAGTAATTTGTTAATTATACGTTAATTTAAAATGAGTCGACTAAACAGAATTTATAGTATTACAAATAAAATTAATATTTGGTTAAGTATTCAAGGTTCGTAGAAGTACCTTTCCCTTTCTCTTCTTTTCTTGTTCTTTTCTCTCTTTTTTTTTTCTTCTTCAGTTTTCTGTCTTCATTCTCTCATCGTTCCACTTTCTTGTTTCTTTATTATTTTCTTTGATTCTGAAGTCCTCTTTTTTATCTTTTCACAAACACATTCAATTAATTAGAAGGTGATCAAGAGTATTTTCAATGGAACGAAACCTAATTTAAAGTAAACTTTTTTTCACTCTAAAATATCTCAATTATCAATTCCTTAACTTTATTTGTGCTTATATTAAGGTTTCATTGGTTCTATAATTAAGAAATCTTATTACCAAAGTTCATCTCCTGACTTGTGTTTTGGTTGATTTTGTGATGTTCCACTATGTTCTTTTAAGAGTTTGATGTCTTTCTAATTCTAATTTGTTATTGCTTAGGAATCCAACAACCATATTAATTACGTGAAACTATTTTAAGTTATAATTGAATTTGATACTAAGTAGTAGTAATTTTGTGAATATTGTAATTATTGAAGTGATTAAGATTGTAAGTTGAGAAATGTAGATTAATTTGATTATTAGTGTTTTAGAATGAAGTTTGGTTTGAATAGTGAACTTGACAACGAAGGAAAGTTTAATATATTACGTATAAAAGTCAGTACGAGTGTATTAGAAAGTATGTAAAAATGTATAGAAATTAAAATTTAAAAGTAATTGAATTTTATTTTTTGGTGAGATTTTTGACACGTTTTAAGTATTGAATAACTATATTTTATTTGAGTTGTATATAATCAAGTTTGGTTAAAAATATATTTACTTTAATGTTTAAAACTATATCAAAAAGTTAAAATTGTGGTTTTGGTTACGAATCTAAATTGTAGAATTGAGCAGAATTTCTAGTTCCACATAATTTGTTCAATTAACAAGAATTCATGAATCTTATGCAAAAAGTACATGATTATTTTCAGATTATTTCACTAATGATATCAATGAATTCATCTAAAAGATGGTAGTTTGTCCAATAAATCTCAATTTGAGAGTAATAAATTAATTTCTAATTTAAATTTGTTAAGCAAATTATAATTTATCCAACAAATTTATTTGTTTTAACATGTATTATATTTGAGGTGTATAATTATATGTCGGAGTTGAAATGAGATTGAAAGTGGGGAATGTTATGTTAAATTAGAATATTTGAAATTAAATAGACGTGATTGAACTAGTAAGTGGCATGTAATATTAAATACAATAACTCATTATTGAAATGAGATATATTTATTTTAGTGATGTATAATTTATAATTAACTTAAATTAAGACATTGAGTGGTGAAACAAGAAAAACTTTACAATATAGTGTTACATATGTTTGAATTACAATTATTTGAATAATAAACTTACTTTGATTTATGAAGATGGAATTCATATATATTTCTAAAATATTTAGAATAAGTCATGTGTTAATTTATAGAAGATACTTAAATATTTTGTAAACCATTTATTTGTATAGGAATAAGTTCAAGATAACGAGTATAAATAGGAGAATCCCATATAGTAAAACGTAACAAAATTTTAATTTTTATAAAATTTAACCTAGTCGAATGGTTAATAACTTTAGTATCGTAATATAGTTACAGGTATTTCTACTGAAATTGTGTTTCTACTGAGAAGTAAAAAGAATTAATAACTAAAAACTGATAAGAATAATAAGAAGCCGTAATTGATATCTAATTGTATAAGAAGACTAAGAATTAAAAAATCACATGATGTAATAATATTATGAACGAGTATTTTAGTTAATAAAACACCATATCATCCATGAAATTTTATGCTTAGTTTCAACGAAAAAAGAGTAACAACCTAGTAGACGAACGTGCATACAGTGGAAGCTTACACTGAAAAAAATATCCATTCACATGGGATTTAATTTGCACATGTTTGGTGGCAGCAGTTTCTTAAATTAATAACGTACATTATGCATGCATATTCACCCAATTAATTGTCGTGTTAATAATTTTATATAAACACCAGCTTTTTTGCACACAATCACTAAGAAGAAAGAGCCTAAAGTTATACACTTTTGTCATTTTTCAATTGTCATTTTAATACACACATATAACACACACACACACATATATATATATATATATATATATATATATATATATATATATTTGAAATAGATACTGTACTGCAGCTTCTGCAGCTTCTATAACATAGTGAATTTAAATTTCATGAATTATCAATAAAAGAAGTTATTCTCAGCAAAAGTTTATGAATTTTAAAATATTTGGTGTAAAAATTAACAGCTCTATTATGAATGACAAAATAATATTGTGAAAACACTTTACACCATTTATATATTTAATTAAATTAAACTTGTAGTATTTTAAAAGCAAAATATGATAAAGGAAAATTAGAAATTTATTTTATTAAAAGGTTCTATTTAAAAAAGTGTGAATCATATTAGATTACAATTTCTTATTTTATGGACATAACAACAATAATAAAATTTTAAAATTCAACCATAACACCTTGACATTCAAAATATAAAGAATTTAAAGAAATCCATATATAAGATAGGAAACATATTATATGATTCTAATAACTTTTTCAAAAAAATAAAAAATCTTATTATTTAAATAGTTACATATTCTAATTTGTTTCTCAAAGTTTCAAATTAACTTTTGGAATAATTTTTACTAAAACATTTTTAATTTGATATTTACTGTAAAATAAACTTGTTTATCTATTTCTTTTATCTTGTATATATATATTTTTTTAAAAATAACTTAATTTTATAATATTTAGTCTAAGTATGAAAAATCAGATTCTTTAAAATAGAATTTTCGTGTTTCACAATTGTTTTTTAATTTATAGGTTACAGGAATATTTCACTTTTGATAAATTTTAGATAAATATCTTAGTGCTTCTAATTGGAATGTCAACTACATTATTAAGATTCCATAGAATTTAAGATAAAATGTGTAATTCTTTACCAAATTTTGTAAAACTGGTTTATATCGAAACTGATGGAGTTGTTTTTTAAAAATCTTGATTGATAACCTATTAAGCAAAAATACAACAATATTTGTCACAACTTTTTTGATAAGCCCTTTTCATATAACATATACATTGTCATCTCTATGATGTTTCTTTTTTCTCTCTCGCTAACACCATTTTATTGTGAGGTGAAAGGTATGGTGAGTTGATGTTCAATGTCAACTTCTTTACAAAATTTTTCAAATATGTCACTTGCGTATTTTTTCTTATTATTTAATCTTATTGTACACAACCTACAATCACTTTGATAGTTTATATTTTCATAAAGTTGGTAACCTCATTTTTGGATTTAAAGAAAAAAATTCCAAAAATATTTGGTATATAATCATCAATAAATGTAATATAATATTTATTACAATCTAAAAATGATATCCTTTGAGATCCTCCAATGTTAATATATACTAATTGCATGTTTATGTATGCTAATTGCAACTTGTATCTTACTCTTCATGTTGTTTAAGAAAATTATCTTCTAACTAACTTACCATATTGACAAGTCACATAATCAATCAGTGCGTCTTTAAGTATTGTCACACCTTTTACCCATACATGTTTTTGTATGTTCAATAATCTATTAAGATGAAAATACAAACTCTCATTTACCACAGTTCCACATTGCTGGTTGTGCTTGAAAAATCAATTTTCTTGTCCTTTATCATATTTAAAGCATAACTTTTAGATCTTATTTTTATATTAGATACATCTTTTCCTTTTACATTTTGATCAAGGATCAATACCAATATGAAATCAACCTTTTAGTAGCAATATGAAATCATCATTTCCATTTTTTACTTGAGAAATAATGGTTTCATCAAATTCTTTAAAATACTTCTCGTTGTTGGTTTATGCAATTATTATTTATTAACCAAAAGTAACTTTTGGTTATAAAAAAAAATGTAGCAACAAAAAGTTGTTTATTTTCTTGTTCCTTTGTAATGACCTTTGTCTCTTCTATTGTAGACTTGTAAATTTGCTCTATATATACTATATTATCATATCTTTTTGCATTTGATATTTAATATTCACCCACCTTTTTTTTATATTGATTTGTCTTTTTGAAATGTGGACGAAGAAGGAAGAGTCTCTCCTTATTGCTTGTTGGAGCCTTTTGATTGTTTGTTCTTGTATTTGTTATTGTTTCTCTTGAAAACTTATTGAATTTTATGCTTTAAAATGAAAAACACCTTGTATTGTCTCTTCCTATATCATCATTCTTCTTTGATCTTATGCCTATAAAGTATTTATTAATTCTCTTAGAGTAATGATTGACAAATCTTGTAACTTATATCTATACAATTCGTATTTTTTTTTTTTAAATGACAAAGTGTTTTCTTTTTAAATTCTTTCATCTAGAAAGTTCTTACAAAGAACTTAAACTTTGTTCACTATACTAAGGAGTCTAACAACATAACTTTTGATGGTTTATATCTCTTTCATATTCTGCACCTCATATTCTTTAATCAAGTTGAAAGTTTGTGTGTCTTTGATTCTTTCACAATTATGAAATTTTGATTTAAGATACTCTCACATAGCTTTCAGAAACTTCAAATTTATAATTCTTGTAAATGTTATTTCTAACGCAAAAAAGATAACTTTTAAATTTAGTTTTTCTTATCTTATCTATGAGTTTTTATTTGAGTTAGGATGATCTGAAAATCTGAAAATCATCTTCTACTACCTATCAAAGTACTGTTTCAAGATGAGTAGTCATTCTTATAGTTAATAATTTATACTTTTTGTTATCAAAAGTGAGTAAATTGATGATGTGTGATGTATCTCGTGTATTATACTCTAGATGTTAAATTTAGTATTTTGTTTACAAAATATAAAAAAATATGAGAAACCTAAAGTAATATTCAAAATGCAAACAATATAAAATCCCTACCAAATAGAAAAATATCAACCTTATCTGAATTTGAGTATAGTCCACAATATTCCAATTAACAGAGGTTAAAATGTCACACAAGATAAAGTGTCTTGTGCACTTTTATGCTTTAAGTGGAAAAAGGTTCATAAGTTCACCTCAAGTAAATCATTTTTACATTGAACTTGTTTTCATAAAAGTGGCAAAGAATAAAAATTATGCTCCCTTGTTCTCTAGCAAAAATAAAAATAAAAAATAGTGGGCTATTTGAATGAGATTTTGATTTTCCTAAACTCATCTAACCAACTGGCATAAAAAAAGTTATAGGCAATTGTCATGTTTTAGGTATATGAAATTGTTTAAACATCTAGTATTTTTGCTTTTTGCTTGTTTTTCATCTATAAAAATGACTCATCCCTGCATCTTATATCGTTATCGTACTAAACCTATAATAATAAACATAATCACGTTTCGTTTTGCGATTTGCTTGTTATAGATTTAGTGTTCGATTATTATATGCGATACGATTCCATTAATATATGCTCATTTTTATTCCTCGACAAAAAGCAGGGTTTACAACTGTAACATTCCAAGTGTTTTGTTTCCCTAGCCAATGGGAAACTGTATATGCCAAATTGAATACAAATTCTGATTCATTATTATATGAATATATCAGACATTCTTTGCGAGCTTCTGAATGCAGTAAGAGTGCGATAGGGTCACATATTCTCAAACAGCAAGGCAACTTCTGAATTACGTGAATAATTTTATTAATTAAAGATATCGTAATAAATATCGTAAAAGTTTAACTATAGATGGGAAAGTATCTTCAATAAAACTCCTATTGCAATAATTGCTTTGCTTTAAAAACCACGATTCCCAGCCAATATGACCCAAACAACAAGAGTTTGAAAAGTTATGTGTACCAAACAAAGAGTTTCAAAAGCAAATAATTTGTCCAATTAATGCCAATGTGCATTTAAACAACCCTTGAGTTGTATCATTATGAGCCCAAATTGGCTGCTATTGCCAAACTAAAGCAGAAAATATTGATTGTAGTATTCATTTCATATTCTATGCTGTGAATGAGATATATATAAGCTATATCTGCAACGGAATTTCCAATCACTGGCAATTTTTGTATCAATAACAATAACTGATACTGCACAACTAACTGTCCAATAGCTACTGTCACCTAATCACAAAAACATTATAATATAATTCAAAAATAATTCTCAAATATTTAGTTAAGTAGTATGGAAAGGTTAATACTTTATGTAAAAGATTTATTAGAAGGTATGAACTAATGAAGAAGTGGACAAAGTATAAATAAATAATAGAAAATAATAGAGAAGATCCAGGGACATAGGGGTAGGCAGCTCTGGTACTTTGCCTCCGTTTGATTAATAATTATTTTTTATATATATATTGAAAAACATTTAATTTACTCATTTGTCTTTGATGAGAACACGTGATGCCCCCCACAAACTTACAGCAGAAAGTGTGATTTTAATATAAATTTAAACAAATAATTTTGATTACTTGTGATATTTGTTAATAAAAAACATTTATCAAATAAGTAGATACACATAAAGAAAAAGTAATACTAAATTATTTAATTTGATTAATAATTACACACAAAAAACACATGACATTTAACCTACTGGTAAAATATGTTTTCCATTAATGAATCAACTCAGAACATAAACTTACTAACCTAGTTCATTAGTGGTTAAAAGCTTTTCCTTAATTTAAGCTAGGTTCCTTGTACTCTTCCCTTCATCCATCCCTAGGGTTGATTTGAGCATACAAATTAATACTTTCTTTTTTTTCAGTGTCCAGACAGAAAGTACATTGATGACTATCCTAGCTAAGAGAGAGCTCGCAAAAGTCCAAAGAGAAAAAAGTATTCTTTCAAAAAATATGATGCATGCTACAACTGGCATATTAGGTCAATATGCAGTATGTATCAGCATCACAACAACAGTGATGATATAATCAACTTGAGATATTGCTCCTCTCTATGATCAATCTCCCCTATCCCAAAAACAAATGGAGAACAAAAAGTGCTTGTCTTATTTGCCAACTTGCTCTTCAAATAATCTAATTAGCTCAGTAGTCCAATTCTATCACAATTTATGTTCAGACACTGCATTAATGTAATATCCAACCTACTCACTAAGCTAAGAACATCACATGGCTTAAAATGTTGATCGTGTTACATATATGTTGGTAAATGAATATTTTCTAGCCACTGCGTGCTAGACGTGTTAGATTCATTTCTTTCCAAGGAACTCTCTTCCCACGTCTCATTCAAAGACCATTTGTGCACAACATGTCAAGTCCACAAAGTAAAGAAGCTTCAAACAGGATTACAACTGTGAGGCACGCGACCAAACAATACAACAATCTCACCCTTTTCTCACAGGTGGAAAATGATACAGAAAGAAAGTGCTGATGATAATAAACAAATATGACCATTGATCAATATCACATTTTTTTGTGTGGTGCAATCCAAAAAGAACAAAGAATAACCTAATGCAAGAGTAGCAAGTCAATTTTGTGTTAAAGACTCTTTAGTTGGATTCACTCTAGCCAGCAATCCTGTTCATTTTTTTTTTCAACATCTGCTTTTAAAAGACGATCCAAAATGAAAGGTGAAGATTGTTGAAGTAAGAACAAGTTAAAGAATTTTGCCATCATGATAAATATGCCAGTGACATGAATTCACTATGTGAAATGGAATTGCTCGTATTGTGTGTATATGTAACTGACTTATCAACAGCAACTCCATAAAGCAGCGCATTGTGGATTTTCTCACGCAATATAGCACTATAGATGATTCATCCACAGCCCTGCAATAAAATCTGTGTCTTATCACTTGTTTCCATATGATTTTTTCCCCATAAATTTATTCTATAAAGTCTAGAACAACACTTGATGCCATGTAGTTTTTCTACATAAATTTATTCTAAAGTCTATTTCAATAGTCAGATCCCACCATTGCATTCATGAACATCAACATCGTGACCAAAGTTTTTATGATTTGGTGGAACAATCTCGAATGTATCATGAGGATTGGATGTGTGAGGAGACAGTGACCTGTTTTTAGTCCATGTTGACAGCCACACTTGTACGCATTCATTGGTTGCCCTTCTGTGGGTTCTTCTGTTTGCCATTTATCTGAATTTCGATCTTAACAGGACAAGTCAAATGTTTTACTGTTGGTGTTTCAATCTTTGGTTTCACTTATCACTCTTCTCGATATGCCATGTTGCTCATATTTCAAATACTATTAGCACAGTGCCATGGTCTCTCTGGTCGATATAGAGTAATATATACATAGTGACAAAAATTCATAAACTATGGTGCATCTTATGCCATTAATTAACCTCCAACACGTGTTTATAATGATTGATTTTGGTGTCTTGTTTCATAATGATGGATACTTAGGTTTCCAGAACCTATGTTTGGCCACTGGGAATAAATCCTGTTTTATTACTTCAATACTTTAAAAATGGTAACATCCATCACTCTTGTCCTTTAATTTTCTGAAACGTCATTTGATTTTTTAAGCATAAAATTAATGACACAAGAATAATCCAATACAAAGTTAAAGATTAAAAAAGTACAAACTTTATAAGTTACATTCTAGAGTAGCTAATGTTATTCATTGGTGCCTTTGATATAAACCATAGAACATCTTATGGTATCCGTCGATTTGGACCATATAGTTGGTAGATTTTTTTAGTAAAGTTAGGTTGGATTAATTTAAAGGTGGATTGAAATTTTGCTCGTTTAGATGGACCACGAGCTAAATTCATACACTGTTCAGCTTTAAAATATAAAAAAATTAAAAATACTTAACAAAAAAAAAAAATCAAAAGTTAAGAAAACACTTTTGATCACTATGAACTAAGACAGACATAATTATCATTTTGTAATATAATGATTTATTGTATATATTGATTGCAATAATAAGTGCTAAAAAAATAATCAATTATACACCACACACATGATCTTAGAATTGAGATTAACACATAAATTTTAATTATTTTTATCGATTACAGAAATTAAATTGAACCAACAGATTTTTTTTGTAATATTTGTTAATTCAATCCATACATTACGTTAATCAGACCTACTTTTGTATCACACTCATTCTGACGGTGACCACAATAGTGTGTTTGTAAAAATGTTGAAACCACTGCTGAATATGGAAGTTTACTAAATTTTCTTTCACATTTTGTTTATAGAAATGTTACTAATGGTGGTCAAATTAATATTCTAAACTTTGTAAGTATTAAATTTGTTTATTCTGGTAAAATATTAAATATATTTAATTTTTTTTACAGACATATTTATTTAATATTTAGAAATATTTAGAACCATACTTATAGAAATATATAGCAACACGCATGGTTACTTAAACGAGTAAACATGTTATGACATTAACACACAGTGATACATTGAATTGGTCTCCTATTTATGTTAATAATAATAAGAAATGATTGCGCAATTTGTGTTCGGAAGCATACGTGTTTGCTTCTTAATGTTAGGTTTTGATTTGATCATTGGCCATTTTGGTTGATTTGATCTCAGGCATAACACCTATCTTAGTCCTTCAAATTGTAAACACTCGTTGTGACACTTTGTAGTTCAGTAAACGTCTTTAGTCTTTTCTTATGTAGAATGATGAGAAAAGATTAAGTAAAAATAATAAATATTTTTTATCATTATGCTTTGAAAAAAGTTTTAAAAAAGGTAAACAAACTTTTGTAGTTATTTATAAACTAAGCAATAACAGTTTTTTTTTTTAACTAACCTTCGTTTCTCTTTTGTTTATATATGTTTCCATAGTTCCATCAAGCAACCAAACCAACATCCATTATCATATGATATGTGAGCACTGACAATTAAACTAAATAAAAGCATATTTAAAACCCTCACTTGGATGAGAATATTCAGAGAGTACGAATTTAACATGTTTTACAATAAAATATATTCTTTAAAAGAAATGTAAATTTTAAAAATTTATGGGAGTAAACTTTAAAATAGAATAATTTAAAATTTCAAAGTGAAAGTTAAAAAATTGGAACTATTTACTTTATTTTTTCTTATAAATTTATGTGTTTTTTATTCTCTTTTTAGTTGAGTCGAGATGGGTACCAAAGATTGGAAGTTTTGAAATGATGTTTTTGGTCTGATGTCAAATATGATATTTTTGGATTATTAATTGAGATTATTTTTATTTGATGTTAGTTAAGATTTTTTGAAAAATAACAGTCAAATTTATTTTATTTTATTTTATTATGAATCAAGGTTATTTATAAAAAGATATTAATTAGAATTTTCTTTATCAACGTCTTTTTTTTTTTTGGCTTATGTCAGTCAGTATTGATATGTTTTTTGGTCAATTTTAACCAATATTTTTTAATTGATATTAGTGAAATTATTTTTTTATGGAAGTTAGTATTTTTGAATTAACATTTGGTAAGAATTTTTACTTGACATTGTTAGAATTAATTTTCTAAATATATAGACTAGGATTATTTATTAGCCAACATCAGTAAAGATCTTCTCAATAATGTAGGCAGTGATATTTTATGATGGGTGCCAACCTTATGTTTTTGGTTTCTCATCTCTTGATTGTATTTGACTTAATGTTTGTAAGAATTATCTTCAATCAACATTAGCGGTGCTATTTTTTATTTAAGGCTGATCAAGATTTTTATCTAATGTTAAAGGAAGAATTTTTGGATTAACATTGACCTATCTTTTACCAATGTCAATTGACATCATTTTTCATCTAAAATTAGTTGAAAAGTTTATCAAAACTCGACCAATAACATTGAAAAATATCTTTATCAATGTCGTCAAAATTTGTATGACTTTGACATTGGTTGAAAATAATTTTAATATCTCAATCGAGAAAATTCTTGTTGACGTTAATTTAAAAAGTATTAGTAAACTTTGATCAAAAAATAATCGTGATCAGTAGTGATTAAAAACATTTTCAACTGATTTTTTTATTATTAATTATTATTGATATTAAAATATTTTTTATATTTAATAATAGTTAAAATATTCTATCTAAAAAAATGAAAAAATGAACTAAATTTAAATTACCTTAAAAAATTGAAATAAAAAATAACATATTTAGATTTTTCTAAAATTTATGAAATTTTCTCTGTATACGTCCTTTATATTTTAAAATACCATTTTTAGTAATAAAAAATGTATAATTAAGTATGTATATTTATAAGAATATTCATGATAATTTTTATTCAATAGATAAAAATATTTAAAAAAGAAGTTAGATCGACTCGCACTACATGTTTACAAATGGGAAGATGAAAAATATCTTTCCTATTCGCAAAATTGTTTTTATATTATTTTTTAATATTATAATGAAAGTGGATATTTCACATTTTTCTGTATTTTTCTTTTGATAAAAATATCGAAATAGTATATCAACTTTTTTTTTGGTATGTACATATATGAAATCAATATTGTTGCATAAAATAACAAAAACACATTTCTTTTTCTCACAAAACATAAATTACATAGAAGTTTCTTCGTGAATAGTGAACATTAGACCCCTTGCGTTAGCTAAACGATTATATTATATAAACAGAAAGGACAAAAGTTTGGTTTCCGAAATATTTTTGGTACGTGCATTCAAAATAAATACTTATTATTACGTACATGAATTATCAAAATAAAATTTTGATTTTTAATTAAAAAAGTATTAAAATATATATCTAAGTTTCCTCTATTAGAAAACTAATTGACGAAGGACTAAGTTTAAATAAAAAAAAAAACAGTAATTATATATAAGTTTAATGAATTGAGGGAGGAGAAGCAACTTGTTTATCTATATAAATAGTATGTGTGATCGATTTATTTTGAATTACAACGTCACAGAAACAAATGTTTGTGATCTGTAGAGTGAGTGTTCTGTATTTTATATTATGTGGTAGCAAGTGTAAGACCTGTCTCTTCTTATCTTTAAACATACCCCAAGACCCAATTATTGCTGAAGGAAACTTCAAAATTGATAACACAATTCAATACAAATCCATCAAGCCCTACCCAGTTGGCTTCAATTATGGCAAATAACACTGAAAATTGAAAGCAGAAACTCCACAGTTACACTAACCAATTGAGTTGTCTAGATGGAATAGTGTGGCATATATATCTCATTTTTGCACTTTGTAGATATAGCCTTCTACGATTGTCTTTCATGGGTCTAACAATGAGCACGTAAGGCTTAATATGAGCCATGAAAGGAAACATTGAACCAATTTTGAAAATGAAGTTAGCTCTTAGTGGAGGACACAAATCTAGCCATAAGAATGGATGTGCCAGTGCCCACCAACTATCTTTTCAGTTAGGTCATTTGGATACTTATCACACTTTTTTCACTTTTTTTATTATGTCATGCATCAAAAACGTCACATTCATGCTTTTAGGCCAGGAATAGAATTATACTTTAAAGTGAATGAAAAAAACAATTAGATTATTGTACACAATTTTTAAATAATTTCCATTTCCTGCTATTAATCTGCATTGCAGCAGCTACATAGCTACCTAGGAAAAGCTGCTAACTACACGCTAGGTGAGAATCTTCATCAAAATTAGTCAACGCTATTGTATGGTAACAGCTGTTAATTATTACAGTTTTGAGAGGATTTTTAACACAGATCACTAGTTCTTTGATTCCAAGAGTTGGACCCATATTACAGTGGAAAAATTTGGTCACCCAAGTATTGTTTTTGTACATATATGGCTTTGGCAGGTCTTCCATATATATTCCAACAAATTACCATTCATTATTTAATTCATATTTCATTGACTGCAAGTCATTTTGTATAGTATATGAGTGTGTGGTCCTAAAATACACAAGATTTGGTGTGCATTTGCAAATCAAGAGGAAATCTGAATTTGGATTAAATTTAGATTGGGAAGCCAAGTGGGTAGGTGATATGGAAGGTCAACTATGCAGACAAATTATGGTAATTAAGCCTTGCCATTGAAGATGATGTGCCAAGGTAGCACTAATTAATTGGCACGGTTATAGTAGGCTACAATAATCTCTTCCATGAGAAATATTGGAAAAAGCTGTGAGTGATGATGACTATTTCTCTGTGCTGTGTTTTGTCTGTATACAAATCTAGCTGAGGGAGCATGGAAGGTATTAATGACTTGGGGGACTTTGATTCATTGTGCTTTTATTATGTACATCAAATTTTGTGCCAAAAGAAGAGCTATGTGGGGCAAATAAGAGTGCCTGAAACGCTTCAAACTCTACTCTCTTTAATTCCTTCAAGGCTACAAAAGCTTCTAAATGAGGGAAAGAACAGTTTCATCACTGCATTATTTCAGATGTAACACTTTGTGGTCCTGCTGCATCATTCTCCAACCATTGTAATTACTAAAATAGACAACTATTGCATAAGCAATCAAGGGTGAATCAAGGGGAAGTGCCATAATGGGATTGAGATGCATGAACAACTAATAATATTAATATTGGTTAAAAATAAAAAGGAAATTTAAAGTGTCATTTTGTTATATAGTTCCTTCATGTAAAACATATGTTGCATAATGGGTGTATCTTCCATATCATTCCAGCTTCTTTTTCCATTTTATATGGTACCTAACTCTTGGAGTGATTGCGTTAATTTGAACATATATTAAAAAGTAATCAAAGGCCACAAAATTACACTTGGAAAAAAACATCACTCCATTTTTAATGTTGTGTTGTGGATGATTAAGAAAACCACAATGTGGGTGGGGTGTGTGTCTGTGTTTGAGCTTTTTTTCTTCACTGATCCATCCCAAGAAAATAGAAACTACCTGGGACTTGTCTCTGGACAAAACTTATGAATAAGAAAACCACTACTTACTTTTTAATAATCTCATTATAGTATTCATACACTTGATTTGCATCTTCCACTTTAGGCTGCTGCATAATGATTCTGAGATACTTTTAAAGCAAACTACTGAAAACTTGTATTTGTTTTTTCTTTTAAATATCTTGACATTCAAATACATGTGCATGCAATTGCCCTCTGGGATGAGAAATTGCACACAAATAAATAAATGAAGAAAAAAAAAGTGAATGAAAACTTTGTATTTCCATCCTAAGAGAAGATGCTCATTGCTCACAATTGCATTTCAAAAAATAAAAATTAACACTTGATTTTTCGTGCATGGTTTATGTAGTCAAAAGTAAATTTTCGTATACTCCCGAGGAATAACAATAATAATATTAGGGGTATCATTTAAATAAAGAAATGTATTATACTGAGAAACACAATTAATATTTATGCGAGAAATTGACAATTTTTTATTTGATTTTACTTATTTAAGTATGTGACTTTGAGAGATTGAAAAAATTATTTAATAAATAAATTTTAAAATAAAAATAATAAGAAGATAGTTAATATATTGAAAATTTGTTAAGTACATGAAGTAATATGTACAGTGGAGAAAACAACTGTCAATGTGTAATCACTAAGCCTAACTGTTATATGTTTCTTGCATTTAGAAAACAAATTCTGTTTATTCCTTATATAAATCCGAGGTAGTATATTTTTAAGGTTTTTTTTTTTCCTAAACTAAATTTTAAGATTTTTGAATTTTCTTAAAAAAGTTATGGAATATTTAATTATAAAAAAATGTTTAAATTAATTTGTATGTTTATTTGGAGAGTTTATTGAATTTTAAAAATAATGGACAAATACACATGAGTACAAGTTTGATTCCTGATATATGCATAGATCTAGAGATGATCTTAACTTCTAGTCAGGAGATACCGGTACCTGATTCACCCAAAAAAAAAAAAATAATTGAATGTTTATAAAAAAAGATTAATGTATATTAAAAGTAAAATATAAATTGTTTATTAATCCCTAGAATTTAGGATGAATATGGGTTTGATCCTTAAAATAAAAAAAATTAATTGAATTGTTATTTTAGTTTCTAAATACTCCATAAATAATCATAATTAATAAATCAATATGGGAGGCTAATAATAAATATGAATAGTCATAATTTATCCACTTCTAATATATATTGGATAAAACCTAGTGCTTGAACCGATTTATTTATTTATTTATTTTTCCTAAAGTAGAGGTTGGACCAAACACTCTTAGATAAAAGTTCTTAAAATAATTAAATATTAGAAAAACTGATAAAAGTAAAGAACTTTTAGAAAAGCTAGTAGGAGAAACTTTTGAAAAACTAATGCGAATTTTTTTAAGTTGGATCTCTCTTTCATTCTTCATATTTTATATTTTTTGCAGGATATTTTTATGACAGTTTTCTATATTATCTTAAAATGGTGTTAAAATTACTTGAATTGCTATTTTATTAGTTTTTTTGTTTAAGATTATTGTAATAAAATTCTTATTTTTAATTTAAAAATATTTTTAAATGACAATATATATTTTAATTATTATTTGCTAGTTGAGATATATTTTTTTAATACTTTATGTAGGTATAGTCTTTGAAAATATTTATTTAAGTATCATCAAAATATAAAAAATAGCACTTTAAGTGGTGTATTTAAAAATAAATATGATTAACACCATTAATAATTGATTTTATAAGTAAAAATAAATCAAACACATTGCTAACCTTTACTAATTAATTTTCAAATGTTAGACCATGTAATAAGTTTTACTTATAGAAAATTATGTGGTTATACATAGTTGTATTAATCAATTATCAATATATATATATATAAGCAATATCATAATTAGAAATAATCAGTTCAATATTTAGTTAGTTATATTTAGGATGGTGAAAACTCTTAAAAGTAAGGGTTGTATAGTGATCCTACCATTAGACATTAGGCTCTTCAGATCTTAACTTGTAAACTTCTATTAATAATACTCGTAATTAACATTTAGATACAAACTTCTTAGAAAATATTATTGTCAAAAAAAGAGTTTATTGATTTGATAAATTTTTATTTTGAGTGGGTGTGTTGAAAATATTAATTATGTTATAATGAATGGTATTTTCTATTAGAATGTTTGACAAAACTATGTTTTTATGATAATTTAAGCATATTTATTTAGTAAATGATGAATGAGACAACAATTTTGAGTTAAAATATATTTTATTAATAATAAAAAATAACATATCAAGCTAACTGAAAGCAACAATGTTATAAAACTATATTTATATTGTGTCTACGTTTTATCTAAATAAAATATTATTATCAATCTTATAACGACTTTTAGTGTTTAAAGAAGAGAGTTTAAAGCTGGTAAAAAATTATAATTATTTTTTTAGTTAAATTCTAGAGGTTACACATAGAAAATTAAATTATTTCATTTTTATTTTTTTAAAACTATCATCTCTGCAAAATCACAAATTTTTTAACTTCTATCTAAATATTCTCAACAACCTTTTTTATTTTCTCTTAGTCAAACAATAATTTGAGATAACTCACAGCAAATCTAAATCGGTTGAAGAAGTACTTTAGTGGGACACATTATGATTAATTGAAAAAAAATAAATTGGAGTTAATATTATGTTTATTTATTAGGTTTGGCTTCGTGGGAACAAACTTAAAGATACGTGAGCATCTCTTTGATCATTTCATTTTCCATTGTTATATTTCTTGAAGACCAATATGTAATTTTGCTTGTAGTAGTAAATTCAAAATATGTTACGTTGATAAAATGGAAATGTTATGTTATGGAATTTATTAAATATCAGTGGTGATGAAAAATGTGAGGATTTAAATATTCTTTATCATTTTGAAATATGAAAATTATCATATTTCATATTAGGTTGATAAAATCGAAATGTTATGTTATGGAATTTATTAAATATTAGTGGTGATGAGAAATGTGTGGGTTTAAATTTAAATATTCTTTGTCATTTTGAAATATGAAAATTGAATATCATATTTCATATAAAGTTTACGAATTTGAGACTAATTGAACCAATATATAATTTATTATAGAATTATTATGAAAATAGTTAAAAATGAAGAATGGTAAGTCTTGATAATTTATACTTATTTTCTAATTTATTGATATTTACATATATCATTCAAATGATGTTTTGGTCATTCAAACAACATACAATAGTCATAATTGATTTATGTTTAGTCATAATTGATTTATGTTTAAGCAATATAGTATTATTGAAATATTTACTAGTCACTCAAGTGTTCAACATTAGAGTAATAATTAAACTTCTTTGTTTTTTTCTTTATTATGTCTATATTGTCATGGTTATCAATATCGCCTACCTTTGACATGTTTGTTTTTAAAGTTTCTCTTTCTGTTTTCGTCTGGCATAGACGAAGACTCTTAGAATAGATGTATCTAACTTTAAAAAGAGTTCACCTTATGTCATATGGTTTTACATTTATTAAGGAATATGTGTCTGATACTCTTTGTAAGCATCTATTGCATCCTTACCTACATGTATCCTTTAATTGAGATATACTCTGCCTTACATTATCTTATTTCTCTTTTTCATTTTTTCTTTATAAACCTCATATTCGTGTTGTATCAGCTCAAAGCATATAATATATAATAAAGTTTTTTTTGTTATATCGTTTTGACTGATATCTTTTCTTCTTCCTATTCTTCCTGTTTTGTTTTTCTTCTTTAATTATTACTATGAGTTTTTCTAAGAATAATAAATAAATTGTATCAATCATCTCTCCTATAGGATGAATGTTGCTCAAGTTATGACACACTTTCTTTAAGTTAAGATAATGTTGTATCAATTCTCTCTTATTAAATATTATCAATTTAGCAAAATACTTCACTCAAATTTAAGTTTTTCTATATTATGTTTAATGACTTTAAAGTATTTTTAATTGATAAAGTTTGTGTACAAAATTTAAGTATGATGTAGATATATATTGTCTAGATGATATATATCTTAATTGTAGTAAAAATGTTAAATATTGAAAACTTTATAAATGTGAAAATCTCATCAGCAATCTAAATCATATAGATAATATATTACTCAACATGTGTGTTTTGGAAGTAAAATGTTTTATTTTTAATACTTTAAAATATTTTATTCACTTATTTCTTTGTGTAGCCATATGTTTAGCTATTTTATATTTTTTTTGTGTATATTATAATTTGTAATAGGTAATAATATTTATATGATTATGTATGTAAGAATAATGTTTTCTTTTATTTTAGCAACAATAATAGAAACATTACTTGTTCTACATGCAAAATAACATGTTGCAGGTAATACTTTCTTTTATACAAAACAAAACCATTCATGAATGAGAAAAAAAATGAATGTAACTTATACACAAGTTAAAATGAATTTATGTATAATTTTTTAAAACATTATATGAAAAATTTTACAAATTAACTTATGCATAAAAATTTAATTTATGAGAAAATTATTTTCTTATATTTTTTTATCTTTCTCTCCTTTAAAAAAACTTATGAAAAAATGTGTGCATACTTACCCAATGATATACTTGTATACTCTGAATTTTAGCATTAACTTCTTTTCTTCTTATCTCGAATTTGCATCAATCAACTGTTTATTAAAGGTTTAAATATAACTTTTGAGATCCTAATTCATGATCAATTTTTATTTTGAGTGTTAAATAATATTTTTCTTTAAATTAAATAAATAATTAAAAATTTTGTTGAAGAAATTAATTAAATAATAAAAAATAAGTTAATAGATCAATTTTTTTTAGAAATCATTTAAATTATTTAATACATATATTTTTCAACACCGCAGATCTAGTTACATGTGTTATAATTTAAACATTTAAATAATATAGCTGACGTGGTTATGCAACAAAGACTTAAACGAAAATATTTATTTTATTAAGAGTCTTCTATTTGTTTCTAAAGACTCAAAAACATGAATATACTGTGAATAAAGAAATGAAGAAAAACATGTAAAGAGAAAACTAATAAACAATGAAAATGAATAATAATTTATGTTTAACTTTCTACATATAAATACGAAATTTCCGAAGAAAGCTAATACATAATCAAGTATAAGTACAAGCATAATCAATAATTATGTTTCATACATAAATAATAAAAACAAAAAATATTAAAATAATAAGTAAAATAAAATTAATGAATTTGGAATTTAATATTTTGTACCAGTAATTTATTTTAATATATTATTATTTTAAAATATTTTTTATTTTTTAAGTTTTATAATACTTTTTTTAATTTAAAGTTTATTTTAATTCTAATTTATATTTTCAAAATTTAATTTTACATCAAATTATTTTTTAAAATTTATTTTGAAATTATTTTCTAAATATTTAGCATATAAAAATAAATTTTATTATATCAATCAAAACAACTATAAATTTTTTATTTGTTTTTTTTTTCTCTTTCTTTTCCTATTCTCTTCCCAATCCAAACAAAATATAATGTCATAGAAAAAAAATTATTGGACAGTAAAAAAAAATTGATAAAGACCTAAAACTTATTTAAATATTTTTTATTTAACCTTTATATATATATATATATATATATATATATATATATA
>Ga0209700_100421_pt1 | contig 77555 bp, 36 predicted proteins | sample SiratroredBW_FD_187528 | JGI IMG/M metagenome (GOLD analysis project Ga0209700, IMG submission 187528) | Root nodule microbial communities of legume samples collected from California, USA - Siratro red BW (SPAdes) (version 2) | ecosystem: Host-associated > Plants > Roots > Nodule | place: USA... | reverse complement strand
ACGTAACACTTTTTTTTTTTTTTTTTCTTAGCAAGTCAATTTGGAGGATTACTTAACATTTGTTTTTCATGCATGTATTTGTTTCAATGTTGTCACCATTAAACTAAATTATTTATGAAAGATTTAGATAATAACCATAAATACATCCAACAATAAAGGTTAAGATAAATTAAGATGATTTCTTTAACAATCATCTTAATTTAGATTCTTAATCAAAGATTCTTTCTATAGATGTATTATGTATGAATCCCAATTATAATGGGAGAGATGTGTTCCGGTTCTCATAATAAAAATTTGTGGAAGTTTAAACACAATTTTTTATTTATTTTATACTTCATCTTAAATTTTATTTGATCCAAAATATTTAAAAATTGTTAATTTCATTTTAACAACCAATTAGACAGAATGTTGTGTTTGAATGTATAACTGATTTCAATCTTGCAATGGCTATGCCTAAAGAAAATATCATGTAACCTGTTTTGTTAATACTCCTAGAGCTAGTTTCATCATTAGTTGGTATCTTTGAGTTTAAGCAGGACTAAAAGAACTACATCCACAAACAGAAAATTTAGAAGTTTAAAGTTGCTGGTTTAATTAAAATTGTATGGCAATATGGATGGATAAGTTAGTTGATGAATATGATAGAAAAAAATAAATAAATGTGAGTTTCATTACTAGGTACTTTTATAAGTTTAGTTGCAAAAATATTGATAAGTTAGATTAGTTGAAATTTGAAAAGTAATATTTTTAATTAAAATTATTGGTTAAAAATTAAAAGTTTCACGCGTGTGCGTGTGTGTATATATATATATATATATATATATAATTTTCATGAAGATTAGTTTAAGATAAAAAGATGTTTAGTCTATTTTATGTTAGTTTTGTAATTAGGGTAACTTTCACTTAATACTAAATAATATTAAGATTGAATGTAAAATTTTTATTAAAATAAATATTTATGATATTTTACATTTGGTTACGAAAAGGTCACTATACTACGAAGTACTTTAATTACATATATAATCTATTGTGACAAATTAAGTTTATCTTAATTGAATGAGTAAATATTTTAAAGAAACTGTCTAATCAAATTAACATAATTTAATCATGAAATAATGTTGAAAATTAGGAAGTTGTTAGCCAAATGTAAAGAAAGACATATAGTCATCAGTCATCATTGTGAAATCAATAATCTTTTCCATCTCCTCGTTTAATTTATTTATATTAGAGTATGAAAGGTAATTAGGAGAATACAGAAAGAATTTTTATGGGGATGGGTAGTGAGGATATAAAGATCTAATAGGTAAAATGAGAGAACATATGTAAAGCTAAGAAAGAGAGAATGGATTAGGAGTGAAGGAGTTGGAGCTCTTTAACTTAGTCCTTTTGGGGAAATGGAAATAGAGACTTGTGAATGATGAATTAGGGCTTTAGAAACACATCTTGATATCTAAATATAAATCCTGGAGGGATTTACATGAGGCTCGAGATGGTAATATATATTATTGTTGGTGGAAGGACATTTGAAGAATATGTGGAGTAGTATAGAGGAATAATTGGTTCAATAGTAATATAAGGTGGAATATAGACAGTGAAAATAAAATCAGATTTTGGGAAGATATCTGGTTGGGTGATTTCCCTTTAAGAGTAAGGTTTCCAAGGCTATACATGAATTATATAATCAAGTAAGCTATCTTAAGAGAGTTTGGGCTTTGGAGTGAAAATAGATAGACATGGAATTTGCCATGAAGGAGGGAGTATTTTGAGTGTGATAAAGATTATTGAAGGATGTTGAGACTAGGCATATACAGTCAAATCAGCATATGATAAGTTCAACTACACCAATACTAGTACAAATGTCTTGTTGTTTGATCTCTTTTGGAAGAAAAAGACTCTACCAACGCCTCAAATTTTCACATGGCATGTTATCATTAATAAGATAGCCACACATGATAATCTCCAGATTAGATGGACGAATTTTGGTAGCTTAGAATGTGTTTTGTACCAAGATAGTAATGAAACTGTTGCAACTTGTTTTTCACTTGTAGGGTAGCTACTAAGGTTTGGAACTTGTGTGATTTATGGGTAGGTGTAAAGTTTGTATACCATAGTAGGCCAGTTATTCACTTTTATGAATTCAGACAACTAGGATCTAATAACAAACAAAATAGAATTTATAAGCTTATATGGATGGTGATTATATAAAATGTCTGAATTCGTAGAAATAAAAGATAATAAAGTAGACGCTGGAAAAATCTTCACTCGTGCCCAGCTCAAATCTTGGACACATGAATAACAAATAAATATTCTAAACCTTTCTTTTCTTATCTGTGCCCAATGCATTAAAACTTAGATCAGGTAGCAAGTGAATGGTTCCCAATAAGTTTGTAGTTACATAAGTAAAACTAAAAGATCTACAGGAAAGGTGGTTTAGGTAGTAGGTTGGATTGCTACAAGTGTAGAATAGGGCAGTGCTAGAAGAGCAACATAGGCACTACTGTAAATGGAAAAGAACAGTCATGTACCATCACTTTCAAGTGCTTTGGAAGCATAAGACATTGACAATTGTTAATTTTGTTGATATACTCATGTGCACTTTGCTAAAAAGACAAATGATCTATTATAGTCTTAGCACCGGGGATCTGATATGAAATTAATTCGACTCAGTTCTCAAATAGGCAGGTCAAATTCTCTATGGAATCTAATAAATATGTGAAATATATCTTATTAGCATAACAGATTTATTGTTTTCAAGTGAATTATCTGAGAAAGTTGACTAACAAATTAATAGTCACTACAAGCAACTATGCTTAATGGAGTTATGTATTTTAAAGGTATAATACATTGAAACTGCAAATTATTATTCAATCAACTTACAAAGTACAATTGAAGACTTATAAGATTTCAAGAGTGTTCTTAAATTTTTATTTTATACTTTGTTACATAGTTTTATTTTTTTTCAGTGTACTTAAATGTCTTGTGAGAATTACTTTCTTAGACAAAGACTAATACAACTTTTTAAAATTTTTGAAATTAGTTAAGTATAATTATATTTTTACTTATTTATATATGGATTAAAACGCTCCTATTTATACTTTTATTGATTAGATTTTTTATTACTTATAAAAAAGTAACACACGTAAAACATTATATACCCAAGACTTAATGTAAAATATAGATTTATTAGAAAAGTTATATTTTATATAATTAAACAAAATAGACAGAAATATATAAATAAATAAAATGAAAATATGTGGTTATTATTTGGATTGTCCTTAACTTTGTTTCTGTTTTTGAAAGCCGCCTTAACTATAGTATAATAAAAGTTATGGGGTGTGTTTGACAACAGTATAAGTTAACCCAAAAATTTACAAGACGATTAAAATGAATAAGCTATTATTTAAGAACTACTAAAATTTTGAGAACATGTTCTTTCTAAAAAAAAAAATTGATCAAATATTACTCTGGAAACTTCTGGACATAGATTTTAAAAACAAAATCAAATACTTAACATTGATGTTTACAATTTACTAAAAAATGCAAAATTATTGAATATCTAAATTTAAACTGCCTTTTATATATCTTTTGGAATAATGTAGTGAAACAAATTTATTGAAATGGAATCCAATAAATTTTAAGATAATTACATTTAGCTTGAACAATGGAGTTCAAGATTTGTGAATAAATACAGTTCGGTAAAATCGTTAGTTAGCAACATACTAATGCTTTAGCAGTAAAATTATATATATATATATATGCTGAAAATAAAGACAATAGTTATCCAGAGTATTTATGGAGGTTGACAAAGGCAAGTTAATTTATCCAATTGCCAGAAAGCAGTTTGTAAGTGTTTTGAATTATAGAAACTTTCAATTACTTTATCCTTTTCTGTTGAAACTTTCAATTCTATTGTTACTCTCAAGGTAAAAGTGGACCGAGTTCTTTTAATGCATGCATTGCATGTATCTTTGTCTTCAGAAGTTTTGGGATTTTCATCTGTCAGTGTTCTTCTGTGTGCAACATAAATTTAGATATTCAATAATTTTCACACTGTAAATTGATGTAAAAGATAGGGCTTAAATGTTTGTCTTTACTTTAGGTTGAAAATATAAATGGTCCTCCCCTTCAAAAAAAAAAAAAATCAATGGTCCCTCTACACATACCTATATAGTCATTAATGAAGCTTTGTTTTCTTCTAAATATATATTAATATATAACCTTGGTTTCTTGGAGAGTGAAATGGTGCAAAATATCAATCTGATAATGAAGTTACTTCCAAAAATTAGCCCCACATCTTTTTCACAGTCAAAATGGTAAGAAACTTAATAATTGAGTTATAAGTTAAAAATAAAAGTTTTTCTTTTATTCTAAAACAAACAAAGCCATTATTTATTAATCACTTTACATGTCCTAAACAAAATAAATATATATATTCTTATCTTTTAATTACGTTGACCAGTCAACCATTGTCTTTTCAGTCAAGACTTACTTATCTTTGAATTAAATATATAAACTAATATCACAAAATATAATATATAAATTATACTAAAATCATATGTGCATATAATACAATAATAAAATTTGAGAAATTATACATTTTCTGAAATTAATTATATTAAAATTGATATTAATATCTTTTTTCTAGTTTTAAAAAACATATGTTTATATTTTTGAAGTTTTTATAAAATAAAATAACAAGCTCCTTTTAAATTTTAAAAATATTTACCTTGTCTATGCAACTTATGTTCTTAATAGAATAAAATTACATTCAGATCTCTTATTACCTCTAATAAGGTGATACTTACCTTTATTTTATTATTTTCAAATAACGTATTTACTAAAATTTAATTAAAACTATGAAAATAATTAAAGTTCTAAAATATAAAAATACAATATTTTATATAAATAAAATATTTTTATAATCTTCTCTTTAAATTTTGGTTAATATATTATTTTAGAATAAAACAAGAGAGGTGATTTAAAAATATGATAGAAATAAGTGTCATTTTATTAAAGCAATAAAGAAAGATTACCTTTGATAATAACTAAATATACTACCATTCTATTAAAAGTTTACCATAACTTTTTTTTTCATAAAATTTTCCACTAGCCCTTCATTTATGTTAAAACATAAATGAAGAATTATCTTTTTAACTCCTTTTTATACAAATTCTTCTTATTCTCCTGATTAAATTTTATAATTATTTTTTAAAATTTAATTAACTATTCACAATAAAAAAAAGTCACCTACACAGCAAAACAAACTACATACAATATTATAATTTAATAATATTTTTATTTTAATAATTATTATCATATTTTTTTTATTTTTTGTTTTCATAAAAATTAAACATGTATGTTTTTCTACAAGTATATATAAATATCATTTAATAAATATAGTAGTAAGTAACGACTATATTTATTATTTAATTTAAAACTTTTATAAATATATGAAGCGACTTTTATAATATATTTTAAATATTGATATGTAAAATGAGAAGTATTATAAAATGAGACATAATTTAATAATACCATATTAATTCAGCTTGAATTTTAATAAATTAAAAACTAGCATTTGAGAGAGATAAATAAATACAGAACTGTGCAATAAGTAATCTTTAGGGGAGAAGATAAATAACAAGAGGAAACCATGTTTCTGTATGATTGTGTCTTTAATATATGAAGCGACTTTTCAGAAGCAAAATACAAAAAGACTGATATTGGAAGGAACTATTAAAGTTTGTACATTTCAAAAAAAGGAAAAATAATATGATAAAGAGTACATTGAAAAACTGATATTGAAAAAGTCTTAAAAAAATTTTAAATTTAATCAACATACTGCAAGAAATAAAAATAAATATACCTATAATGGAAAACTAATTGGACCAATTGAGTAACATGGCAACTGCCACTGCCGGGTACATATGGTTTAATTTTAAGATATTTAATTGAAGTTTGAATTTTCTAAAACTTGTTTTTTACAGAACAAAAACTGTAAATATATTTTATTATGTGATAAGATCATATAATTTATTTTTAATTATTTGATATAACTAAACTCAAGTTTATATGAATTATATATTTATTCTATGTTGTGAAGAACTAAAAGTGTATTATACTAGGGACAATTTTAAAGGTTCTAGTGTGAAGTCTACAACTGCATTATCCCATGCTAAAAAAGTAAATCCAATGCTTTTGTTATCGCATTCAACATGAGATGGTAGAGAAGCTTTTGCTTTTTATGATCTCTCTAGGTACATTTCACACACCAGTTGTTACAAAAAAAGGAAGCAAATCATACGAGATAAAAACCCACATGACTATTAAAACAAAGAAAAGAAGCAAATCATCCTTTTGCCCCGGGATATGAAGATGATTTATGTCCATTTCTCTATGTGGTTGTTTTCTTTTTAATTACACTCTCCCAAATGTTTATTCACGCCAAATGTGAAGTAGTTATTTAGAAAGAGTGCATAAATTATAAACCAAATATTTGATACATATTAATGCTCAACAAACCATTTTGAAGAAATGTTTGCTGCATGCCTAAAGTCTGGACTAGGAACAAAATCTTAAAAGAAATATAATACACTACCATTTTATATTTAAGCATAGCTAAATTTTCTTAAAGAATAAGATAAGAAAAAACTTCTTTAAACTGATATGGTTTAGCTATTCTTCTCAACTATCAATTGCCAGCAGAATCTCCAACTAGTTAAGAATTTGGTTTACCATGGTACTGTGCTTGTTCAAACTCGGAAATCAAGTTCTTCAAGTAATACTTATTTTAAAAGTTACGACAATACACAATCCAACCAAAAGCTACACAAACAACTAAACTACAGCGCAAACCAAATTAGAGTCTAAATGGGCACATTACTCATCACTATTTAGAGAAAACACAATTAAGTAAATTATAAAGACTGTCACTCAACAACTAAACTACAGCAAACCAAATTAGAGTCTACATGTGCACATTACTCATCACTATTTAGAGAAAACACAATTAAGTAAATTATGAAGACTGTCACTATGAGATGTTGCATCCTAGGTTCTCAAACCGTAATATATCAGTCAGGCACAAGATGTTAAATAAACGTTTTCTGATAGATAACCCAGAGATTCATTAGAATAAAGATTGTTTCACCATCTAAATGACACTTGACTCAATATGAATGGAGTCCAACGTTAATTTTTTCAAATATCACCTAACACTACATGACTGGCACCTGGTGCCATATAAAGATTTTTCAAGTTTTGGTATAGACATGAAGTGGAGCTCGACCCAGCGGATAAAAAATACCAAAAAAACAACTTTTGAGCCTGGGATCCAGCCCTTTGAAGAAGACGGTGAACCTATTGAGGATGCGGATGTTGATGATGCGAAAAAAGATAATCATATTTTATTATGATGCGAAAAAAGAGAATAAATTTTTGCAGGACTTTATTTTATTTTGTTATTTAAATTTCAGCTTTTATTTTAGCTTTTATTTTACAGTTTTTATTTTTTTCTTTAAATTTCAATCTTTATTTTATTTTTTAGTTTTTATTTACTTTGATAATAAATTGTGTAACTTGGTAATGTGTTAATTATGAGGCAATTGGTTTATGATTTACGGTAAAATTTTACTTGTCTTTGATAAGAAAATTTGGTGTGTTGTTGCTCTTTGAGATCTTTGAATTGATTATGTGGGTTTTGTTAAAAATTTAGTTTGTGATTGCTTTTTGTGTCTGTGATAAAAAATGTATCTGGCAGAAGATATGATGTGACAATTATTGGATCAACATACTTAGGTGAGATTTTGAGCTTCAAAGTTTTATTTTGTAAGTATTATCAATTTTGCTCATTATTGATTTTGCTTCAGGTTCTTTACCAATTTCTTATCTGCATGTTTACAAATAATAAAGGTCAATTTTTTTATCTTATTTGTAGCCTGACCTAAATAGCTAACCCTTGTTTTGAAAAGATAAAACCTTTGTACCCTTTTGATAGTTAAACAAATTCTTTTTCACCCATAAATCTTTATCCTTGTAAGATAAATTGGCTATACTTACTTTGAGTAGAGAGAGCAAGGAAATCATGCATGCTCCTCAATGTGATTCAAGTTTGTGAGAAGTTATTTAAGGGGATAAAGAGTGTAATTAAGAAAATATTAGAGATTTATCATGTTATTTCTTTAAAAAAAGAGAGAGAAAAAATAAAAGAATAAATAAAAAATTTAAATAAATGTGGGAGAAAAGTGATGTTGGGATAAAGTCTAAGAGGGTTGAATTTTCTGAGAATTTGAATTGATTAAATTTCTCTATTTACTTGAAGCATTTTGATTATCTATAAAAAGAACTTAGCCCAACCACATTACAATCTAATAAAAGTCCTTGAGATGTTACATGCTTTTGAAAATTGTTAACTTTCGAAATGAAAAGAAAAGTTAAATTATGGAAAACCAGTGGTAGAAGAGAGACACATCATACCTTAAGACACTAGTGTGCTAAAGTGAAACACTTTTTTGGTGAGGAATGATAACTTTGGTTTATCACTGACACTATTTCATCATTATTATCTTTTACATTTACACTATGAGAACTATAACTGATTTTTGATAGGAAAACACTTCTCCTTTGTGTGATTGATTGAAGTAGGAGCATACATGTTTATTCTCTGAAGTGATTGAGTGAAGTTGTCTCTAAGTGGTTATATTGTTGCTGAGTAATTTTGATCTATGCCAAGTTACCTTTGCTTTAGGATAACCAAGGTTCTAAGTTTGGAGGAGTGATGCAAATCCATCTCCAAGACTGCAAACAAAAATAAAGAGGTCACTAAGCTAGAGCCTTGTTCAGGAGCTTATTAGGAGTTATGGCCTAATTGGGCTTGTTTGGGACTCCAAACAAACATTTGGGACTAAGTTCTGTTGAAAAATATGATGGTCAAAGTTCAAGAGGGGGGTGAATTGAACTATTAACTCCTTCTAAACTTGGAAAGTACGAATGAGTATTTTTATTAATCTATGATTACAATGTACAGAATACCCAAAACAACAGTTTAAATGCACACCCAACATGTTAAATTGAGACTAAGTATGCACAGATCAGTAAAACAACTTAATAAAAACAAAATCAACTTGTTAATAGGCAGTTCTAGAAAATGCAAATAACAGGTTGAAATTAAAATCAGCTTGTTATAAATCCTTTTCAGCACTTAGACAATTTTCCAACCAGTAGAAGAATTTAACAGTTAATCCTGATTTCAACATATTGAAATAAAAGTATTATAGCATAGTATAAGCCTGTTAAGGAGAATGAGCTAAAGCACGTGCAACAAATTAACCAAAAATATAACAGAATTATTTTGATGTGCAGAAAAGAGATTTTACAGTTATAGTTGATGAACAATACACAATTTAAAAGAGTTGAATATACCAAGTAGAGTGTGCTTAAATGAAACAAGACAATGAGTATAGGCAATGTTAGAATTTTGATAGAAGTAATCCTTATAGCAGAAACAATATTTACCCAAGCAGAATATTACAGAATAAAAGGGAATTGATATCACAATGAAAAAGTTCACAAAAACAATTTATAAATTGTTAACCAGAACTCCACTATAAAAGAAATCAGAGCTAAAAACAATTTTAAAAAGCAGCAGAAGGTTAAGTGATAATCTGCAGATTTTTGAGGAAACAAATATACTGTTGAATCTACTGACAAAATATACTCAGATAAAGCACATAATGTAGAGACAGACAAATCAATTCTGATACCAGTAAAAGAAAAGAATAAAAAATTAATACACTAAAGCAACCAAAACATTGATTCCACAGTGAGATCAAATTTATAGAAAAACCTCACCAGTTCTAATACTAAAAGCAAAAGTAAGAAACTAGCAAATTAGTTCAATCAAATATTTGCAATATAAATCTAGAAAATATACTAAACAGATTGAGATATCAGCCAATGATTATCAAGAACCTTTTTTCAATTTCAAAAAATGATTATAGAAGACAGAATAAAGAGACACGAACTCAACCAAGAACTCGCAAATGAGAACAGTTCATTCCAGTTTAAAAATACTAGAAAACTTAATCAAGAAACCAAGAAAATAATTTTGCAATAAATATCAGTATACAACAGGTTAAAAATCAATTTTAACAAATTAAAATTGCTGCCAGGAAGAATTATTTTAAATTGTCTAGTGACTTAACAGGTTGTTCTTGAATTTAACAGGTTGTTCGTATCAGTAAATATACAACAAAATCAAAGCCAAATTGCGAATTTAAAAAGAGAGGGAAGGAGAAGATCACACAATTATTTTAATCCTGGTTCACTCTTTCTCAAGAGTTACGTCCAGTCTTTTGCACAATAATGCAAAGATTTCCACTAAATCATTCAAGTTTACATATAAAACACATACAAGAACCAATTTTGAACCCTACAAGATGTTCTCTACCCCTTGTGCAGTACCCCACCACACAAGATGCACAACCCTAGTGCAATTGCAGAACCCTAGTGCAATTGCAGAACCCTACTATTATTCTATATGCAAACAATACAAACAAAAACAAAAACTTACAAGTTTACTCAATATACAATGCTTAAAACACCTATTTAATTAATATACAATCAAGAAATGTTACAAGAACGAATTACAAACAATAAAACCAATCATGTAACAGCTAAAACAGCGGTAAACGCAGAAGAGGAACACTTATCTCTTCATGATGACAGCTGCAACACAAAAACCAATCAAATATATGCTATACTCTTTTCAAAAGTGAGAAATCATGAGGAGTTTTCTTAAACTTTGATGAATCTTTCTCACTAGAAGGTTTTCTCTCCAATAAGAACTCAAGTAAATCTTTAGAATGTTATTCAAAGTCTTTGGTTCGAAGAGATGTGTTGAAAATGCACGTTGCAGCCTATTTAATTCGCGCCAGCCAAAACTGTTATAGAAAATAACAAGTTCTTTTGAAAATTAACATGTTGATTTTACTCTGCAACACTTCTATTTTAATAATCATTTTAAAAATGTAATTTTCACTTATTTTTGAAGAAGAGCAATGCAAGCAAATGATTAATTGACACTAACAAATACACGAGAGAACTAAACCAAGTTAAAACTACCACAAACATAGAATCTAAGGTCTTCCTTCATCCAATTCAAGTTTCCAAGCAATTTCTTCATCAAATCACCAATCTAGGGGCTTCTCCACTAGCTCTAACAAACTACCCCAATTTGATGAAGACAATTCTTGTGGTTTGATGGTAAATGCATTTGTAACAGTCATGTTTTTATCTCCTTCATACTGTGAGGTCTCTTGCAAAACACATAAACTAATCTCCAAAGAAAAACTAACATTGTTGTAGTAAACAACTTGTTAAAACAAAACATAACAGGTTAATCTCACATAACAGTTCAGTTCAATTCACAGTTCTCAGTGTAGAAAAGCATGAAAGTGTCAAGGTGTCTAGTTAGGTTACAAACCATAGAACCACACATTTCTCCCCCAATTGAGTTCATCAAGTTGGGAGGAAACTTAAAACAACAACAATAGAAAACAAACACACAGAATGTTCATAATGAAAATGCAACAGATAAAGTGATGCATGATAGGCTTAAAGGTTGAAGCAGTTAAGAGTGTCATAGATGTCATCTACTTGTTGGTGCAGCTGCTGGAAGTGAGTGACGCAATATTCATGATGCCTACACTGCTCATCAGTCATGGTATCCAACCTCCCATCATCATATGTTCAAAACTTGACATAATCTCTTCTCTTGTAGCTTGAGGCACAAAAGGTATCATAGGTGTTGTTACTAGATTCGGAAACATCCTCTTGTCCTACAACACCACTGGATCCAGCTCCTTCTCCATCTCCACCCTTATAGTTCCATGATCCATTCACCTTTTGAAGATCGATTATGTTCAGTATAAAGTGATTAATCTCACTTGTCTGTTTGAGGCTTTTCTGCTAGTTCATCCACTAAATCTACCTCAAAGAACTCAAGCATCCTGGAGACTAAGATGGCATAGGGCAGTTTATAGTCGTTGAGCTTCTGTGCCCTCATTATATGGTTCTTCATTGTGAAGACCCTTACCTTATTTATCAAGCAGTATAGTAGCCCCAAGTCTTCTTTAGTAAGGGTTCTATGGTTGCTGCCTCTAGGTGTTAATATCTAAACTATGAGCGATTTCAGAATTCTTGGAGTCATGGCCAATTTTCCTCCAAATGATTTCACATCTTCACCTAGATTTCTCATATATGCTTTGTAAAATTGTGTCTTGTTAAAGTCATCTATGGCTCCTTTCTCGACCTGTTGTCCTTCATGCCTTAGACCGGTTATAGCAAACCAAACTTTTGGTGTTATTTCCATGTCCACTCCTTTCACGTGGTTGTACATATTTTCTGTTAGCACCAGTAGCTGCTGGATATGATTTGATGAAATCAACACAAGAGTGAAGCCTACATTGGATCCTAGCTACAACATGAAGTGCATGAGGACTTGAAGAGCTTGATAGAGTATTGGTCCTAGACTAGGCAGAGTGTGTGTGTGATTATGAGTTGTGTTTCTGATTTAAAATCATATGATTGCATGATTGATTATTCAAAAGTAAGCTCCAAAGATAAATTTGGTTAATAGTATTTTTCAAAAGATTTTAAGAATAAAGCAAATCAAAGTTTGTTAATCAAATTCAGAAAAATAATCATTAAACTGTTTTCATAATCTGAACTTGATATATTTTCTGTTAATTCACAGGATGTTGTCAATTGATTGAATGGTGAATCAATCAATTGGAGTCTTAATGATAAAAAATAACAGTTTTTCTATATAAAGGGAGATGCACGTGTTTTCCATACAAGAACAACAAGTGCATAAATCATATTGAGCGAGTTTTTTGTGTGAAATCCTTGAGAGAAAAACGCGCGCAAACCTTCTGATCGATTAAGAAATTTTTTTCAACAAGAAAACTGTTCTTGAAGCTTTACTGCTGAATTGATCTACTGCAAACTGTGATATTGAATCAGAGCTAAGTATTCCACTATGTTCTTAATACATTGTATAATCTGTCAAGTGGAATTACTGTGTATTTTTTGTATACTTGATATATTTCTTGTATTGGAACTAAAGGTTACAGTTACATAGGGTTGTAATTGTAACTGGTTGTTTGTAGAGGTTTCTGCATTAGTTTTACACCTACTGTAGATTTCAATAGTGTGTGGATTCTGCGAGGAGCAATGTGTACTGCGAAGAGCAGTATTGTATCTTGTAAAACTGATCTTGGTGATCTTTTAGTGGAAATCTTTGCTAGTTTGCAAAGAATTGGACGTAGCCCTTGAAGAATGATGAACTAGGATAAAATCTTGTGTTCTTGATCTTTCTTTCTCTCTTCTTGAACGCATTTGGATTTCTATTAGCACTAGTGGGTTGCTGTGATGATTTGATGAAGCCAACCAAGTAAAGAACTTCAAGACCATGTGATCATATGTGGAATGCATGAAGATTTCATGAAGATTGAAAAGCTTGGTCTAGAACCTAGGATTGTGTGTTGTGAGGTAAGTTTGAGTTCAAATCGGTGATGCATGCAATCTTAATCAAGGATAAGCTCCATAAGTATTTTCTGAATTAACAAAAGATTTGAGAAATCATTAAAATCAGAAATTACATTTTGATTAACTGTTTTAACTAACTCGAGAAAAACAATCGACTATTTGCCAAAACAATCGATTGAAAGTTTAAGACAGTTATCTATAAATATTTGGCGCGGTTTTTGAAAACATTATTGAAATCATTCTAAACATTTTCTGAGGAAGAACATTTGAGTTTTCAAAGAGAGAAAAAGCGCCTTCGTGTCTAGTGATCAAGATCAATAAATCGTTTTCATCAAGAACTGTTTCTCGAACTACTACTGGATCTTTGAGTTGATTGAGATAGTTTCATCACTGATCTGATCATCATACTAAGCCTTCTATACCTTTTCTTTATTATTGTTGTAATTTTTTGTATAGAAGTGTTTGCTTTGCTGAGTCTGTGATAATCTTTCACTGTATTGAAGTTTATTCTGTTGTGAGTTACCTGGGTTGGTAATTTTGTTTCTACAGTGGGTTCTGTACAGGTTGTAACTTGCTGAGGGGATCAGCAAAGGGTTTTCTGGAATATACAGTGGAGTCTGTATAGTTATGGGTTCTGCTGTAGGTTCAGCAGATTGTTTTCTACGGGGAGCAGTGTTTACTTGCAAGTAGCAAGTTGTTGTTTTTCGGTAAACTGATCTAGTTTGATCTTTTTATAGTGGAAATCCTTACTATGGAGTAAGGGACTGGACGTAGCCCTTGTGAAAGGGTGAACCAGGATAAATCTGTTGTGTCTTGAATCTCTCTTGCTCTCTCTTGACTGTTCTTGTTAAATCTTGTTGTGTTTCTTGAATTTTCAGAATCTACTGAATCTTGCTAATTGAATAATTTCATCAACTTTCTTAAAACATTTTTAGTAACTTCTGAAAAGATATAATCTGTTTAAACACAGTCTACTCTTCACAATTCTGAACTTGATCAATAACCAGTATACTAGTTTTCTTGAAATCTGTAGTTTCGTAACTTATTGGGTTTACTATTTATTAGTTTGCTTTTCCAAAAAAAATAATCTTTCACAATTATTGATTAAAGATAGTTTTCATACATTAAACATAGTTTGCAGTGTTGGATAAAAAGTTCTTTAATCTGTAATTCAATACAAACTTGAATTAGATATAATTCTGTGATTTCTTGAATTAATTTTTCAAGAACTGATTTCTGGTTTCAGTTTATTGGATTTGTCTGATTGATATTGTACTAGAACTACTTTTGAATCCTTGTTGTTTGCTTTACATATCTTCTTGAATAGTTTTCTATAAAAATGATTCATTCTCCAAACAGTTTGCGAAAAGTTTTCAAGTGTTCAATTCACCCCCCTCTTGAACTTGGCCAAAACATATTTTATAGTTTCTATTTTCGCTTGATCAACAAGTTGTTCATCGCTCTTACTGTTTGATAATTAAACTGAGAATCTATGTGTGTCTGAACTTGTTATTTCATCTGGTTAATTGACTGATTGTGTTATTAATCAAATTAACACATTTACTGGTACATAATAACATTGTTAAATAAAAGAACATTTGTATAACATTCTTTCTTGAGATAAGTTGCAATTTCTTGGAATGTTCATGATCTAATTGGTTCTGCGTTGTTCTGATGTACATTTTAACTAAATAAATTGCTTCCGTTTGTGGTTCTGATTATATCTTGATCAACTGCAGTAACTGCTTGTCTTAGTGCACTGACTTGATTTCAAGATTTTGTAACTTCAGTGAATTGTATTGTGTTGTTTCAGTTTCTAATATAATTGTATAATTGATTAAATTAATTCTTTGACATATTGATTCTTGCTGTGTAATTTTGAACTCCATTGATCAGTGAATTGATAAAGTATATTCGTTTCAATTCACCCCCTCTTGAACTCAACCTAAACCCATTTTCTACATTTTCCCCATCAAAAGTAAGGTTGGTGTAGAAAACCTTAACTAAATCAAGGTAAATACATCCATTCGAACCAAGGAACTTCTTTAGCTTTTGATGATTTATGATGTTTCTGGTCTCTTCAAATTGTTGGCCCTTCAGCCATTTAGTGGTGACATATTTTGGAGTTATTAGACTTTTTTTTGTTGTACTCATGGATATACTTCTGCATTTGGGTGGCTTCTCCATTAAACCAGTTTTCCAAGTGACCATAATCCTCATCTTGGTTTGAGGATTGAGTTCTGGTGCGTTTTGTGGGAGTGGAGGAAGACATGACTACTGGTTTTGGATGAAAATTATGTATAATGACAAAGGAAAGTATGTTTATGCAATGAGCAAATACAGTGTTTTGTTCCACGAGTTAAGTCTAGTTTTAAAAGCAAATTTCCAAGCCAATGAACATGATACTGTGTAGCATGTGATGGTGATACAACCTATGTGCAGTTTCAACAGAAAAATCAATATATTCAAACCTGCCCAATCCAACATTCTTTGTATAACATAATATGAAATCTACAAAATCACTTTTTGACTAGTTGAGTCAACTATGCCTACCTGTAGCTTGTGTTGAAAGCAACACATGCTTGCTTTCTGTTGTGCCATGGATCAAGCTAGCACCTAGCAGATGACATGTCCCACTAGTACTCTTGCGATCTAGCTTTCAATTAGCAAAGTTTAAGTCATAATAGCCTGTCAAGCTCAATGGGTCTCCTCTAGGATACCATAGTCCCACATTGACTGTTCCTTTCAAGTAGTTCATTGCATTTGTCCATCTCGAATTTCTTCAGAAGCTCTTTGCAATACTTAGATTGACTCAAAAATATATCATTCTTCATTTGCTTAACTTGTAATCCAAGGAAGAAGTTTAACTCTCTCATCATGGACATTTCAAACTCTCCATGCATAGCTGACACAAAATCTTAACATAGATTTTCATTAGTAGACCCAAATATAATATCATCAACGTAAACTTGAACTAGAATGATATCATAATTATACTTTCTAGTAAAAAGAGATTTTTGGAAACCAAAAAGAGATTTTTGCATGTGTATATGTGTTAACCTTCTATGCCATAGTCATGAATCATCAGTTTTGGAAAGTAAACATGTCATGCGATATGAGGCGTAAATCAGGTTTGAATGTAACTTTGTAGCTTTTATCACATAGTTGAGTGATGTTTAGCAAGTTATGCTTCAGTCCATCTACCAACAACACATCCTTGATTATTATTGAGTCATGACTCCCAACATCACCTCTACCAAGGATTCTTCCTTTGTTATTATCTCCATACGTCACAAAGCCTTCTTGCCTCATCTCTAAGTTAATAAACTTTAAAGCAGCGCCTGTCATATGCTTCAAACAACCACTGTCAAGGTACCACAATTGCTTCTTGGCTGTCCAAAGTCTCTGCAAAACAAGTTAAGTTCCAAAAGTTGGTTTCCTATTAAACTTGGGTCCAATTTTGTTAACAGTACCCATGGGAACCCACTTCACAAGGCCTTTAGGCAACTAATACAATCTAGCTCTACAATGTCTAACCATATGCCTTTTTTCCAAACAACATAAACAAGTAACAAATGGTGAAGATGATGTACTACTATGACTAAAAAAGTTTTTAAATTTCTTCACCTTCTTTGGAAAATAAATTTTGGAAACTGATGTCTGCTTTATTAAAAAGACAATTTTGAGATCTCAGCAACGCATTTAAATTTGCAGTTACCATGAAAAGTTTAGGAACTGTTTTAATCAGATAGTTCACCTTTCCTTATAAAATTTCACAATTTTCACAGTTGGATTCTTTAGCAACATTAGAGCAATTACAAGAAAAATTATTATGAATAATAATATTATTTTTATTAATATTATTATTAATGATATTTTTAATAATATTAATATTATTTGTATTAATATTATTAATTTTATGATGAATATTATTATTGATATGATTAATATTATTTTTTATTAATATTATACTTCCTAATAATGATAATGGTACTAATAACAATAGTTATAATAAGAATAATGATAACAAATATATGATCAGAAAGTTGAATTTGGTGTAATGGTTGTGACTTGTATATGTATACTCATGCACTGATTACACACATATTTTTGTCCGTATGTAATTTTGGATTACATATGGATTTTTGATGTACATAAATGTGATTTTTCTTGTAGTGAAACCGAAATAAAGTTAATTATTTTTCTGTGATTCAAATAATCGACAAAATTTTAATTCACTTAAGAACGAAATTAATCAATTGAATTTTTAGTCATTTTGATAATAAGGAAAATAAAAATTCATTGAAGCACAAATTAATCAATTAAGTTTTTGTCACTTCAATAAAAAAAAATTAATAGACTATTTGTGTGTTTTGACTGATTATTTTTCTGCTATGTGTAAAGTAGAAACAACAGTACATTGCTTTAGTCAAAAAGTTCGTTCTTAAGAATGTTTTTGCGAAATTTTTTCATAGTTCAATTCACCCTCCCCTCTTGAACTCAAGCTACAGTATTTTATAGAAACGAGAGCACGAAAGCAAGTGGGTGACAAGAACAAGCTTCGAAGTTCCAATGACATGAGAGAAAACAAACAAAAATAGAGAAAAAATACAATTGCACTAATAACATTTATTTTTATCACATTTTTGGGCTATTTCAAAATTAAATTAACTCTTTCTAAGCTTGGAATCTACTAAATCCCATGTTTTTATTTTAATTTGTTTTTTGTTATAAATAATTGGTTACTTTAGTTTTTAAATAATTTTACTCTAAATCCCATTAGTTTCAAATTGGGTCAAGAATAGGATTAGAGTCATAAAGAAAGAGATAAAAGATAAAATTGAGCAATCATCCCGAGAGCCAGGAAGCAGAAATACGCCCGACGCAGGTAACATGGGCCCGACACATGATGGGCTTCAGAACTTGGACCAATAATAGAATCTAATAGCGCCCAGTGCAGTTCACGTGGGTCGGGCGTAAGTCTCGAAATTTGAATTCTATTAAAGGATTCTCTACATTAAGGTTAGACACTTCCACTTGGGGGAGTTTTCCAAAACTTCCACCTTGGGAGTCAGAAAAAAAAATTATAGTCTTGGGATAACGACTAGGGTTTGGAGGGTTTCCTTTTTCATTTCTTTGTATATCCATCTTCCTCCATTGTTCTTTCTTCTCGTTTTGTTGGAGTTAGATTTAACCATTTGAATTCTCCTATAATCAATACGATTGAATTCTCGTATAATCAATATTGAACTTATTTATGTCTCATCATACATGCTTTCTTGCAATATGTTAGTATTTTAATTTTGTGCTCATGCTTGTCATTCGAATCCATGACTTGATCATTGATTCTTAAAATCATTGGAAAATATCTTTTAAATCTGAAACTGAATTAAAATACCAAATGAAAGCTTGTGTCTAGGAATAGAGCAAGATTCATTTGTTGTCTTCATACCCCATGGCAAAAATAAGTTTTTTTTTTCTATATAATGGATCAAGGAATTGACGGTGAATAGATAAACTTAGGTTCATATATGAGGAATCAGATTTGAGTATTATTGTGGATTGACATTGACATTTGTTTGAAAAGAAGATAATTGATTTTATGCATGAGATTAGATTTGTTTAATCCTAGAAATTGCATTTCATATCCTTTCCATTTTCTTTCCACATTCCAAATGCTCATTAAAAATAAAAAATATATATATTTTTATTGTTTTAATTTTATTTTCTTACATAAAATTCAAAAATTTAAAATTATTTTTAGTCTAATTTTATTATAATTATAATTATATTTATTGTCTTGTTTTACGCATGCAAGTTCCTTAGTTAAAAACGATATATTTATTATTTACTATATTTGAAAAAAAAATATACTTGCTATTATTAGTAAATTTAATACATTTATTATTATTAGTAAAATTATGTTAAGGACAAATTTCATTATTTTAGATAGAAACAAAATGAACGAAAATAATTGTATAAAAAAACCATAATCATTTATCAATTTTAACTTTTAATGACAATTCTAATTAAATCATCATTATCTCTTAATTATTTGAGTGGCACACTTCGATTTCTTATCTTAAACACTTTTCATACTTTCGACTTAATTAAATTTGTCACTCTCATTCTTTTCGTATTTTTCTTTTTCATTCACCAAATTTAAACACAACCAAACTAAACAACAATAATTTAAAATTATTTCTAGTCTAATTTTATTATAATTATAATTATAATTATTGTCTTTTATTACGCATGCAAGTTCTTTAATTAAAAATGATATATTTATTATTTACTATATTTGAAAAAAACAGATACACTTATTATTATCAGTAAATTTAATACATTTACTATTATTAGTAAAATTATGTTAAGGACAAATTTCATTATTTAGATAGAAACAAAGCGAACAAAAATAATTCTATAAAAAAACCATAATCATTTATCAATTTTAGCTTTGAATGACAATTCTAATTAAATCATCATCATCTCTTAATTATTTGAGTGGCACACTTAGACACTTTTTCTATTTTCGACTTAATTAAATTTGTCACTCACATTCTTTTTCGTATCTTTATTGTTTCATTCACCAAATATAAACACAATCAAACTAAACAAAAAATATTTTAAAATTATTTATAGTCTAATTTTATTATAATTATAATTATATTTATTACGTATGCAAATTTCTTAGTTAAAAACAATATATTTATTATCTACTATATTTGAAACAAACAGATATACTTATTATTAGTAAATTTAGTACACTTATTAGTAAAATTATGTTGCCGACAAATTCATTATTTTATATACAAACAAAAGAAACGAAAATGATTCTATAAAAAACCATAATCATTTATTAATTTTAATTTTTAATGACAATTCTAATTAAATCATCATCATTTCTTAATTATTTGTTTGAGTGACACACTTCTATTTCTTATCTTAAACACTTCCTACTTTCGACTTAATTAAATTTGTCACTCTCATCTCTTTTCGTATATTTCTTGTTTCATTCACCAAATTTAAACACAACCAAACTAAACAACAATAATAACCAAACTAAACAACAATAATAATATAAGACCACTGCATCATTATTGTCTAGCTCAATAAGAATATGACATATGGCAATGTAAGAATATTATAAAGTGATTAACTCTGTTATCTAACAAATTTAATAAATGACGGAAAACATGGTCATCGCTCAAGTCATAACAATCATATCAAAATGAAATATGTCATATTCTCATTGTTGCGTGTCACATTCTCATTAGTTAGAATTGTAAATGAATAGTGATCCTACTATAAATAATAATTTCTCACGAGATACATAACGGACTATGACAAATTTTTATCAGAAGAAAGGGATCAATATTAATTAAAAAATAAACTGTGGGTATATATATAATATATATAGTATAAAATTGAAATTTTCTAATTATTTTAGTCAAAGCTCATAATAATTGAAGATTCACTAAATAGAAAATATATTTTTTTATTAAATAATGTTATTGACATTTGGAAGACATGATTTACGAGAAAACGATTTATTCTGTTGACCTTTGAAACTTTAATGCTTCTTGAACATAATATCAAGTTTTCTACGTGAGTTTCCATCCTTATGAAATATAAATATTTTACATATGTTAAATTGCTTTAATATAAAAATGGTTTTATAATATTTTAAAATTTCTTTCCATTATAATGTACGGATAAAGTAACAAAATTCTGATTAGTTTTGAATAAGTGGCGTATGTGTGTGTATCTAAACGTTACGCATTAATTGATAGCTTTACATCTCGAAATGGAAACTTAAATGAGTCTAACTGAGAAATTTTGACTACTTAGAGATCATATGTACTTTAAAATGGAAGTTCTTATGGGCAACCGCACACGGTTCTTCTTAAGCTTAGTCTTAAAGGATTCTTTTGATAACAAATGTCAGATCAACTGTTATTTAATATAAATTGAAACAAAGCATTAATTATTAGAAAAGAAAGGGGCCAAAAATTCACCGATCCTTTATCAAAAAAGAAAGAATCGTGTCAGCAAAAGCAGTAAAAGTGGCATATCTCAGGAAATAATTTGAAAGTGGTATAAGATGAGAAAAATGCTTTTATAAAAGTAGAATTATATATTTATGGCTATGAAAAAAGTCCCGATGCTTTAGCAGTGTGATAATTATAAAGTCAAACAGGAGCTAATTCTCCTCCTCACATCACATGTTCCTCCATCCTCAACAACACAATAAACCTCTCCACATGCCATTAAGAATTCCCTAACCCTGACCCTAGCTATTCTGGCCCTATAAGTTTTGCCCCACCAAACTTTAACTCACACTGATTCCTATAAATTCACCAGAATGTCGCAACAACACAGCTCAAGGTAATGAAAGGAAAGCTGGTTTTGGAGGCAAGCCAAGAGTGAAGAGAAACCGTGTTCCATTAACTACAGAAGTGGGTCTCCAAATCTCACTGTTGTTTGTTTCTCAAGAAAAAGGGCGTGTCTAAAAATAGTTAGGAGTCAGAAAAGTGTAGTAGCTATGGTTAGTCAGGAGAGAAAGAAGGAGATGAAAAACGGGTCTCGTGGGTTTAGGTCCATTTTCATGCACGCCGATGGCAAAGATTTGTTTTTTATGATTTTAGGTACCATTGGGGCTATTGGGGAAGGCGTCACCACCCCTCTAGTGTTGTTGATCAGTAGCCGCATGATGAATAACATAGGGAGTTCATCCACCATGGGTGGAAACACCTTCATCCATAACATCAACAAGGTTCAATTCCATCTCTCTCTATACACACAACAAATTTTTACATCTTCTCTAATCACCATGATCCCAATTCTTCTCAGCATGACACCCAGTTGAGTGTCATCTAAAATTAATTGAAAGCATGAACACGTGAAATCTGAAACTCTCCTAATAATTTCTGTACTAAACTCACATGGAAAGAATATAACATGACCGAAGCTTGCTAACTGTTTTGGCTTTATTGATGATGCAGAATGCAGTGACGTGGCTATATTTAGCTCTTGCCTCTTTTGCCGTTTGCTTCATCGGTGAGTTTCGGTTTGGCAATGATTTTGCTTTTGCTTTTTCTCTTTCCATTTACGCCACGCAAATTAAAGTGATTTTTTTTTTTTTTTTTTTTTTTTTTTTTTTAACTATTTATATTTTGATTTTTTTTTTTCAGAGGGTTACTGTTGGACGAGAACGAGCGAAAGACAAGCAGCGAGAATGAGATACAGGTATCTGAAAGCAGTGCTTAGACAAGATATCGCGTACTTCGATTTGCTTGTCACAAGCACGTCAGAGATCATCACCAGCGTCTCCAACGACAGCCTCGTAATCCAGGATGTTCTCAGTGAAAAGGTACGCTGTTATGTTACATTACAATTACCAAAAAAAGAACATCCTAAGTGAAAGGTCGTTATTTTGATTATAACCAATCACATGTGTTACAGGTTCCGAATTTCTTGATGAACATTTCATTGTTCGTTGGGAGCTACATAGCAGCGTTTGCAATGTTGTGGAGGCTGGCCATTGTGGGGTTTCCTTTCGTGGTTCTTCTGGTGATCCCGGGTTTAATCTACGGCAAGTTTTTGTTGGGGTTGTCTAGTAAAATCAGAGATGAGTATAATGAAGCAGGAACCGTTGTGGAACAAGCAATTTCATCCATCAGAACCGTTTATTCCTTCGTTGGGGAAAGCAAGACCTTGAACGCTTTCTCAAACGCGCTTCAAGGGACGGTGAAGTTGGGCCTGAAGCAAGGCTTGGCCAAAGGCTTAGCCATTGGTAGCAACGGTGTCGTTTTCGCCATTTGGTCTTTCATGTGCTATTACGGCAGCAGACTCGTTATTTATCATGGCGTCAAAGGAGGGACGGTTTTCGCGGTTGGAGCAGCAATCGCTGTTGGTGGATTGTAAGTAATAATTATCATAACCATTATTATTATTATTATTACTGTATATATTATTATTATTATTATTTATACTTGTCTTGTTATCATGTAATTTCTTTTATGGTGAATTTTTTGAATGAAGCTTAATTGAGTTTGTGTTTGTGAAAAAGGGGACTGGGAGCGGCTTTAACGAACGTGAAGTACTTTTCGGAAGCGGGTGCGGCGGCGGAGCGTATAAGAGAGGTGGTGAAGAGGGTTCCGATGATTGATTCTGAGAGCGAGGAAGGGGAGATTCTGGAGAGAGTTAACGGGGAAGTGGAATTTGAGCGGGTGGAGTTTGCGTACCCGTCTAGACCAGATAATGCAGTATTGAATGGGTTAAGTGTGAAGATTCCTGCAGGGAAAAGAGTGGCCTTGGTTGGGGAGAGTGGGTCGGGGAAGTCAACGGTGATAGCGCTACTACTGAGGTTCTATGACCCAATGGGTGGAGAGGTGCGTTTGGATGGGGTCGCGATTCAGAAGTTGCAGGTCAAGTGGCTTAGGTCGCAGATGGGGTTGGTGAGCCAGGAGCCTGCTCTGTTCGCGACAAGCATTAAAGAGAACATACTTTTCGGCAGAGAGGATGCCACCGACGACGAAGTAGTTGAGGCTGCAAAAGCTGCCCATGCTCATGATTTCATCTCGCTTCTGCCTTACGGTTACCAAACACAGGTCATAACTTCTCTCTACCTATCATATCTATCCACTCTATTTGCTTCTTCTCCCAAGCTCTTATCAACCCATTAAATATAATAAATGCATACGCCTTCATGTAAGAAATGCTTAACTCCATTAACTCCTCCTTCTCACCAACTACTCTTTTTGTAACGTTTCTTATTTAATGTGTCTCTTGTGTTAAGAAAAATTAAAAAAGAATTTACTACATGAAGTATGTTAAAAAAATCTAATACAAACACTTTTAGGATTTTCAAATCAAACTTGTTTTTTTCTTAATATTTTACATTGACTTTTAGTAAAAGCTTTCATTGAATATAGTTAATAAAATAAAAAATTATAAATTAAAATTAATTTATATGAGTAAAAATAAAAATGTAAAGAAACTATTTGAGAGATTGCACATTAAATTTTCATGGTATTGAATAGCATGAAGCATAATTAATGGAAAAGAAGAGAAGTAAATGAATAACGGTTTTGATTTCGGTTGCAGGTGGGAGAGAGTGGGGTTCAGATGTCAGGGGGACAGAAACAGAGGATAGCAATTGCGAGGGCAATAATCAAGAAACCGAGAATGCTCCTTCTGGACGAAGCAACAAGCGCGCTAGACACAGAATCGGAGCGACTCGTCCAACAGGCATTGGACAACGCCGCCGCGGGTTGCACTGCCATCATCATCGCCCACCGTTTATCGACCATCCAAAACGCAGACCTCATCGCCGTCGTCGGGGCCGGAAAGGTGATAGAGATGGGCTCCCCCGACGAGCTCCTTCAAAACGCCACCGGCCTCTACGCCTCCGCGATGCGCCTCCAGCAACAAACGGAGAAACTGAAAGAAGCCGAAAGCGAGGAAACCGTTACTCCCGGGAGTGTTCCCCACTCGACATCAACAACCGACACGGAAAACGCGCGGCCGGTGGGGCCATTTGTTGGTAGTTATGCTGACGTGGCGGAAGGTAAGAAGGTAAAGGCGCCGTCGTTTCACAGACTTGTATCGCTGAGCCTCCCCGAGTGGAAGCACGTGGCAGTGGGGTGCTTAAACGCGATGGTGTTCGGGGCCGTTCAGCCAGTTTACGCATTCACGATGGGGTCCACGATACTGTTGTATTTTCACGCGGATCACGAGGAGATTGTGAAGAAGACTAAGATCTACTCCTTGGCCTTTCTGGGCCTCTTTGTGGTGTCTTTCATTGCGAATGTTGGGCAGCATTATTGTTTCGCGTACATGGGGGAATACTTGACCAAACGGGTCAGAGAGACCGTGCTTTCCAAAATCCTAACTTTCGAAGTTGGATGGTTTGATTTGGACGAAAACTCCAGTGGCGCCATCTGTTCCAGACTTGCCAAAGACGCCAATGTGGTACGTTTGCTCTTCCGTTTCCTCAATTTCTTCGGCTTTAACGTTTTTAAGCTTTTCTTTACACGACTAACCATATCAATCATTTCCCATTTGCCGTAGCAAAACAAACACCGTAACCAAAGATCGAGCATAATGCATAAGATAAGATATGTTTAGAAAAAAAAAAAAAGTCTTGTTAATCAGTACCCCACACTTGTCTGTGTCAAAATAATAGGATCTCGAGTAAATGCCATTTTTTCTCATTTTTAAAAGAAATATATATGGGGTAATTAAGTTCAAAAAAAATTATTAAGCTTTCATGTTCAGTTACTAAACTGTTTTAACCAAACATTTATCAAAGTTTCCACTCCAAGAAAATGATTTCAAAGTCTTCTAGCTTACACCCTTTTCCTAGGTTAGGATAGCGAAAGATATCAAATTTTTCAGTTATTCTTTTCTTTTTTTCTCCTTTTTCCTGTGAAAGTGATAGTGGGAGGTGTATAACATGAGAAGAAAAGGTTTCACGGTATTGTTACTATTTAAGGTTTTATTTTTTCGTACGATAAATTCTTAGCTATAAGCCTATAATATAAGGCTATAAGGCTATAAGGCTATAATGCATGTATCTCTCTCTACATGCAACGCCACGGTTGTCGGTGAGAATTTTGTGCGCTTGAGAAAAGATAACTCTTGTGAGTTAAAGATGGACAAACTCTATTGGTATATCTTCACTTGTGCTTACATCCTGTCCGTACCCTTTTTCTTTTGAAGAAAAGGGAGGACCCGGCTCCATCTCACTTTCCGTTCCCTTATTCTTTTTTTTTTTTTTTTTTTTTTTTTTTTTTTTTATCTTTCGAAGACGAGGGTACCTCTAAAGACATAAATACATACTCCAAGTACAATTTTTGTTCACTCTGTTACAGTTGAATTAGTTCAACAAAACGATCATTCATTGAATACATTAAATTTATAATAGGACACTGACATATTTTCTTAAGAATCTGCGGTTGTGTTAGTTTAGTGCAGATAAGAGAGATAGAAAGGGAAAAAAAATCTAAATTGTGATAAGAAAAAGTATAACCAAACATAAATAGGCGTAAGAGAAAATATGAGAATATTAAAGTGGTTTAAAACTATAGCATTTTCCCTTTGCATGAGGAGGGGAATGGATGTGGGTCAGAGGAGAGGGGACAGAAGAAAGAAAAGAAAGCGATTTGATCACAACAGTAAATTTAATATGATAGTATTTACTTTAAATCATTCGATAGGAATATATAATAACTTAAGAATAAATACTATATATTCTAATTTACTTAATGAAATGAATTTCATTTTATCTACTTGTCATCAACGGAAACCATATTTGTGATCATGATATTCTAACAAATTCGTTATCCTGATATTCTTAAGACACGCATCTTTCTCGTTTGGTTTTATCTTTTTCTTAAAAAATCTTAATAATCTATTCAAACCTGACTTAAAAATATGAAATAAATATTTATTTTTACTAGAACTTTGCAATAAAGACAGTCTATTTTAGCATATTTTTCCTTGACTAACAGTAAAAGCAAGCGTAAATTGAGGAGCACTTAGTATTAAATAACATTAACATTACCACTGCTAAAAATCTCATTTTACTTTAAAATAAATTAGTTTTCATTTTTTCCAAGTGGGATTGTTTTACTATTGAATTATATATTGCCATGTTATTAGAAAACAATACAAAATATTTAATTTGTTACATCGAATGTTGTGATGAACGCACAGTGAGGAGTGTGAGGCTTTGAAGGTGGCATTGTGGCTCCTGTCACAAGTGAGGAAAGTTATGTATACTTTATTTGGGCACGCCAGATAATTGGGTCGTGGCTATATGCCGTCTAAACCGGCTTTAATGGACGCACACGTGCTTGTTTTCAGCGTTTTCTTTAGCTTTTTGTGCGTTAATTGTTGGTAGTTTGTACAAGATCTGCGTGGTGGTTAGTGTGATTGTGATTGGATCCGTGACTAGCGTGTGTTGTGGTGATGATTCAGGTGAGGTCTCTAGTGGGAGATAGAATGGCATTGCTGGTACAGACATTTTCCGCGGTGTTAACAGCCTACACAATGGGTCTGATAATTTCCTGGAGGCTTTCCATTGTTATGATAGCGGTACAACCTATAATCATTGGTTGCTTTTACACAAGGCGCGTTCTTCTCCAGAGCATGTCCAACAAGACCGTGAAGGCTCAGCAACAAAGCAGCAAACTAGCATCAGAAGCGGTTTCCAATCTCCGAACTGTGACAGCCTTTTCTTCTCAGGACCGGATTCTGAAAATGCTTGAAGCAGCCCAACAGGGCCCGAGCAGAGAGAACATGCGGCAGTCATGGTTTGCTGGCCTTGGGCTTGGATTCTCCCAAGGCCTTGCATCTTGCGTTTGGGCCCTAAACTACTGGTACGGCGGCAAGCTCATCTCGTACGGATACATAACAACAAAAGCGTTCTTTGAGAGCTTCATGGTTTTGGTGAGCACTGGGAGGATAATTGCGGATGCGGGAAGCATGACAACGGATCTTGCGAGAGGTGCTGATGTTGTGGCATCTACTTTTGGCATCATGGACAGGAGTACAAAAATAGAGCCTGATGAGCCAAATGGGCACAAGGCAGAGAAGTTGGTGGGTGAAATAGAGCTTCATGACGTGCATTTTACGTACCCTACGAGGCCTGATGTGCCTATCTTCCAAGGGTTCTCTATGAAAATGGAGGCAGGGAAATCGACGGCGTTGGTGGGGCAAAGTGGATCCGGGAAATCAACGATCATAGGGCTAATAGAGAGATTTTACGATCCACTTAGAGGGATGGTGACAATAGATGGGATGGACATAAGACTGTATAACCTAAAGTCACTGAGGAAGCACATAGCACTGGTGAGCCAGGAGCCGACGTTGTTTGGTGGGACCATAAGAGAGAACATTACATATGGAAGAGATGGGACGGTTGATGAGAGTGAGATGATAGAGGCAGCACGAGCAGCGAACGCTCATGATTTCATAGCGGGTCTGAAGGAGGGTTACGATACATGGTGTGGGGAAAAAGGGGTACAACTTTCAGGGGGTCAAAAGCAAAGGATAGCAATAGCGAGGGCCATATTGAAAAACCCTAATGTGTTGCTGTTGGACGAGGCCACAAGTGCATTGGATGGTCAATCAGAGAAGGTGGTGCAAGATACCTTAACGAGGGTCATGATAGGGAGGACCAGCGTGGTGGTGGCACACAGGTTGAGCACCATTCACAATTGTGATGCTATTGCTGTGTTTGAAAAGGGGAGGGTGGTGGAGACTGGAACCCACTCCTCCTTGTTGGCCAGAGGACCATGTGGAGCTTATTACTCTTTGGTCAGTCTTCAGACTAGACATGCAGCCACACCCAACAATTGAGCTTCCCAAAGTACCAAGTTGTCTTTGTCTGCTCGGGTTGGTAGCTACTTGACCTTCTTTTTGAGATGATAATAATAATAGTAGTCATAAAGAATAGATGAGATGGGTTTGGTTGGTTTCGTTTAGTGATAGGTGAAAGGCAACTTAAAGAAGTGGACGAGATGGAGAAGGAACTTTCAAATTTTAGTGTACCTTTCTTATTTCGCACTTTCTCTCGTGTTCCCAGCAACATCGATCCATGTTTAAATAATGTATGTATAGGTAGGTCTTTATGATATCGAGCAGATTAATTGTGCCAATGGTCTCAATATTTTTCTCCACTTTCCAGGTCGAAATGATTACTAACTAGCAAATATTAGACCAAACTATAGCACCGCACTCCTTTATAAAATTTTAAGAGTATATTCTTTATATTTTGTTAAACTTGTTTAGACATTCTTACACTAACTTTCGAAGTTATTCAAAGATATTTCACTGATATCTCTTAATTATTTAAAAAATATTGCACAATATATTTTTATATATAAAAATTAATAATTATTAAAAGAAAGTAATATATACATACGAAAATTGATTTTAAAATATTTACATATTTAAATTAATGTATTGGAAAATTAATTTTGAATTGTGAAATTTAATTTATTTTCGAACAGGTTTAAAAATATTTTATGTATAAATATATTGAATTATATATTTATATTTTAAAATATAACATTAACCATAAATGAAATTATTTTGAAATTAATCCTAATTAAAGTAGGAGGATAACTTTAACATAATTGGGTAATAGTTAAGATTTTAAAATTGATTAAATAAAGTAATTAATTTATACAAAGTGAAAATAATATTTAAATGTCTTTTGTTGATAACATTCCATAAAAAGACTTGAATTTAAAGAATAATCAAAATTTTAATATATTTTATATTCCTATATAGTTTTAGTTTATTTTGTTAGTCTTTATTTTACAAGAAAACAAAATTACTACTATTAAATTAAGTAACTAAAAATTTTAAGATCAGTTTAAATCAGTAATGAAATAAAATATATACTTTTACACCGTGTTGTCTCCGTGTTCACTGATATATTATAGGGTATTGATTTATGCATTACCTAATGACATACAATTAGTGTACATATAATGAATAAAAGGAATTAATTTCTAATAATAAAAATATGTTACAATCTTTAAATTGGTGTAAGAAACAGTTTAAGTTTACAACTTCAACTTAATGAACTTTTAAATTGTTATAATTAAATGTTAATTAGGTTAAATAATAAAATTTTACATGTCATAAATATACCATTATGCATCAATTATGCCCATATGCATAACCGATTATGCACCCTATTTATGACACATGGGGAAAAATTTGTAAAATGTTACTTACCACATATCTTTCTTTCTCCTCTCTTACCTCCTCCTTCTTTTACACATTTCTTCTCAAAACCCTAAATCCAAAGTGTTTCATCTTTGTCAATTCCTTTTTCTTCTACTACCCTACATTTATGGATCCAAATGTAATGTACACGTGTCTAACACAAACTTTTTATATACACTTTAATATTATCATTCAACATTTATAAATGTAAAATTAGGGAAGAATTGATACCTTAAAAAATAAAAAATCTTATAATGTTACCAAGCTAATTTAAGTAATTATTTATAACACATTTTAAAGATTACAATATCAAATATTATTAAAATTATGAAGACATTATCAATAAAAGAAAGTTTAATAACATGTATAAAAAGAAGATGAAGACATCAGAAAAATGTTTAATAACAAGTATACAAACAAATAAAACGAAGACACTAAAAAAGGCATACAAATATATTAAAATACATTAATTTGTGAAAAGCTTGTATAATAAATTGAAGTATCTTTTATTATTTGTTTTAGGGGTATGAAAACAATTATATTATTTACTTTGTGAAGTAACTATCCTGTAAAAAAACCTTAATGTTTATTTTTTTTTATATAAATTTATTCTTTAGAATTACCTTGATAAAATATTGAAAATGTAATTGTCAAATAAAGAAGAGCTTAAATAAGCTTCTTCAAGATTATAAGTAAAAAATAAAAATAAGATGGTTTTATAAAAGAAAATGTTTATACTATTATGTTTAACATAACTTTTAAGTCTTGCTTCTGAATAGTTTAAATAGTTTAAAAATATGTTAATGTTATTATTTTGTCTTGCTTCTGAATAGTTTAAATAGTTTTAAAATATGTTAATGTTATTATTTTTGTGCTACTAACCAACCATATCTGTAAGGAGTTTATTAAAATCATGTAGAGATAATTCAAAATGAGCACGACGTAATAATTAATGTTCTTCTTAGGACTTCAAATGAAGTAAATTAAAGACTAAATTGTCATACATAAAAAATGGAGTACGTGAAGAAACTCTTTAAAGAAGTTTAAGATGGATTATGCAAAATAAACGAATACACCTAAGCATCCAACCGTATCTTTAGGACTAGATGATAACTTTAGAAGAGTGGACAATGTCATTTATAATCAATTGGTGGGTTCTCTTCTATATCTCACTACATTTAGACCAGATATCATATTTATTAATTTTCATGTACATGTTTCCAATTAAGCACTAGAGAGGTTCACTTCACTATTGTTGATGTAATTTTTTGTTATCTCATTGGAATGTCTAAACTTAGGTTTTGTTATAATAAGTTCAAAGAAAATGGTAGGTTAAAATGGTATTGTGACATAAACTATGTTAGAGATAAAGTAGAAAGAAATAGTACAAATTAAGGATGTTATTTTGTAGGAAGAAACCTCCACTTTTTTTGTAAGAAAGAAGCATACAACCACATTTGGCTATACAACAAAAATTGTTTGGTATTTATAAGGAAAATTTCAGTGAGAAGACATGAATTTAAACAATCCTTATTATAAAGCCTAACTTTCAAGACAATAATGAAAGATTTACAAATAAAGTTCTCACTCTAAAGTTGTTTAGAAAAACATCTTTTACAAAAGCTCTAAAGAAGCTTCACAAGACTATTGCATGACTTCTCACTTAAATATTGTATATTTCATCCCATTATTTGACATGCATGACTTTGCTTATATTATAGACATTCTAAAACCAATTTTTGTGACATGTATCTTTTTGTTACATGTATCTTTTTGTTCTCCTTTTGTGTAAGTACTTTTTAGAATATGCTAACAATTTCTATTGTTACACTCAATCTGCACAATGAATGCTATCATTTATAAGTGACATCTCTTGTTCTTTTCTAACCATGCTCTTTGTTAGTACTCTTAATTTATCTCTTGGTAATTGTCCTACTAAGAATCAAAAAACTTTTTAATTGGCCTACATGATGTCTACCATGAGACAATTGGTACAACCTGCAACAATCTCCTCCTTAACTACTGTCTTATGGTAATCAAACTTGTAAACCTGACTTTCGTATAATTTTTTTTTATCAAAAACTTACCACTATGCTAAAAGTTATAGCTTATAGTTAGGACACAACTCATATATCTTACCAAGCATCACAGATTAATTTTGACTTGATCCACCTAATTTCTTGACAAGTACATGAACAAAGAGGATCCTAACTAGTTTTCAATAAATAAATGATTGAAAATTATAGTTTATTTTTCAAAAATATTTAGAAATTAAAAAATTATTTTTATATTCTTTCATGTAAAAATGGATGTAAATAGTAACTTTAGGGGTGTGAAAATTAGGAGGAAAAGAAGCAAGGATGAATTTGAAACTTATCAAGACCAATCAAGCCTCCAAAATATTGACCAAGCTTAGTCAAATGTGAGCAAATAAAGGTCAAGAAGGTATCAAAATCATTATCAAAAGACATGAGAAATGAGAAGCATGTGCTAAAGGAAGCATAAAAGACGTGAACCAAGCATGGCTCACGCCTTGCAATTTTCAACGAAGCATTTCAATTCTTGACTGAATTTTGAAATTTAAATATTCATTCCATTTAATTTAAATGTAATTGAGCTATAATTTTATTTATAAAGAATTTAGGTTGCATTTAGAAATACATTTACAACACTTTTGACTATAAATAACCCTTGGTTTTCTTTGTAAAAACTTTTTATATAATTGAATTTGAGAGATATTTTTCTAGAATATTTCTATAGTTACTAGAAAATAGATAACTTTTTCTTGAGTCTCATCTTTGAGACTTGGATCAAGTTGGACATTTATCTTGGAGCTCCTCCAAATAACTAGCATGAAAGTCTCTATCAATCCATAAGTCTTTATTTTTTTTTTTTCAAATTGTAATTTCATAAACTATCTTCATTTGATACTAATTTTTTTATAATAAAATATTATATAATAAAATAATAATAATTTATTTTAATGTCAAATAAATATATTTTATTATATATAATGTCAGATGACCAAATCCTATTTGTTCAGAGCTCACGGACTCTTCCCTTTTTTCTATTTATAGACATCCTTTGTAAGTATTAACGTCCAACATTTGAAGACACGTGTGTTTCTCTTTTCCATATTCTTTGTGGAATTTCAACGTGTAATTATCTTTTCTACAATCCTTCACGTAAGTGCAATGTGGCCATGAATTGGTTTCCTCATATTACCAATTCCTTTTATTATCTCCTTGTCAATTTAGTTTGAATCGATCAATTTTTAATTTTTAATAACTTTTAGTTAAATATTCTTGTTTTATTGAAACTAAAATTTTATCTTTATACTCTTCAATCTCGAAAAATCAATGCCTCATATCATATCCAATTTGAGTGTCATTTTTCAAAATGATTAATTGATTATAACTATTAATTGATTATAACTAACTAATTTTTTTCTTGACATCTTTATTGATTAAAACTTGAACATATTAATATTTTTTTCCTGACATCATTAATATTATCTATTTTATCTATCATTATATTTATTGATAATATATACTTATGTCTTTTATATTTATAAGTCACTTTAACTAGTAATCATAAACACTTAATTAGTTTAACATTTTAACTACTAATTAATTTTTCCGTTTCTAACCAACTCTTAAACCTTTGTATAATTCCAAACTAGCTTTCCAAACATTGCCTTCTTATTATAAAAATTTATTTAAAATTACAAATTTTAATGGTCTTATTTATCGTATAATGACTTTCGCTCCTAGTTTAAAAATATGACACACCTAAGTTTATATTTTTTAATAAATTTCCATCGTGAGGAATCCTCTCCCTTGACGTTATTAAATCCCAAAATTTTAATTAATGTTATCAATGTTATATATTTCTACAAATAAATCTGAGATTTATTAGAAGAAAACAATAATATTTGAGCACATGTACCATGTCGCTTTCCTCCACAAGAGATTATTCTTTTTTCGTTAGAGAGAATGCTTTTAATACTACTCTCAACTTTTGATTTGTTCGTTAACAACTGAGAATGTTATTTTACTCTTAGAAAGTAAGTTTGCGAATTTATAGATTCAGTTTAGGAGTGGGATCCCTAAATTTTATGTGGTAAATTTATATTTTAAAACGTCAAATCAAATTAATATTTTAAATACATAAAATCAACTTCTCATTCATTGTTATAAAAACATTTTCATTATACTTTATTTTTCCTTAAAATTTATGCTTTTTTATTATTTAAAAATAATAATAATATAGTTGTTAATAATGAGTAGGGTGGATTTAAAAGATAGTAAATTAAGATTTTTTTTACACTTGTTGATCTAACTTTTCATTCTCGGGTGATTTTGATATACTCGTCTGGAATACTGCAAAAAAAATTCTGATGATTAAGTCAATAACTGTTTAATCAAATGTAAAAGTAGCAGTAATTTTATTTGTGGTGGATATCCTTTATTTATAGTAATGATAATATACTTTCACATTTTAAGCTAATGTACATACTGTTTATAAAGATCCATGATTATCAATCTCCTTAAATATAATAATTCATATTAATTACCTTAATATATGAATCTTAGCTTTGGTAAATGTATCTCTAGATTCATGATATAAACTCATTTTAGTCTATAAGGAAAAGTTGACAATAACAATATTCTTGGTTGATGGTCCAGAAAATTAAAAAAATTAATTAAGTTTATGGTAGAAATATATTTTATTATATATTTATTTTAAATTTTTAAGTAATTTTTTATGAGGAAATTCTACATAAATTTAAAAAAACTAACATGAAAAGTTACTAATTATTAGCAGTAATAAACCTTATTAAATACAACTATGTAAAGCATATGTTAAAGAATATTATGCGGATTAAACGGCAGGGGAATGGCATTTTTTCCTTACATTAACATAATAGAAACATTTAGAATATTATATTTAGGTAAAAATAATTAGACAATCATTTTTTCCATGTTGTAATATCTTGTGTTGAAAGACATATTCCTGTACCATTAGTTTCATTCATAAAAGAATCTCAAGCTCTGATATGTCTCTTTATAATATTTCATTTTCATTAATATTGCTACTAAAATCTAGCTATTAATAATAAAATTAACTTTCAGAATGAATAGATGGTCCTAAGTTCATGCTTTAAAACTGTTTTCACAAATTTTAAAAAATGCTTAAGAAATTAGAAATATGCTTTTAAACATAACTTTCTCTTTTTTTAATTTTAAAAACATGAAATAATGAGAAAACAGGAATCAACTAATGGAACATATTCTCAATAAAATCATCAAGCACTTTTTATCTTTTATTTTCTCATCTCACGAATTGTTTTCAAAATGTGGTATTCTGTGTTTCAAGATCGGATTTTATATTTGAATGAATATTCTAATAGTAAAAAAGTGGGTTTTTTTTTATAACTACGGATCTAGCAAATTAAAATTTTAGATTGGATCCAATTCGATAAGATATCTCTTTCAAAAATTAACACTAATAAAAGAAAATCTTCAAATCTTTTTGTAGAACAATTTTACAAATATAAAACCAAAATAATACAAAAATAATATTATCGAACTGTATGTATGATACGTCTGAATAATCTAAATTAACAATGAAAGAAAGAATAAAATCCAATAATAGAGCTTTTAGGAAGACAATTATACAGATTGATGGACTTTAAAACGATGAAGATTCATCCACAAACCAAAACACGAAGATATTGAGAATAATATGTTTCAAAAGAACGATTCCATGCTCAAGCAATATACTTTGCCGTAGTGTTTGGGGATGGAACATCTATTATATATATAAAAAAAAGTAACTTTATTCAAGTGAATGATATTGACTTAATAGAATAGAACTGCTGGATGCAAAAGTTTTAGATTCGGTTCTTGCTCTTCATTTAACATCATGTCCCTAAAAACAGCATAACCCCACATTCTTTCAAACTTTTTATATTAAATAACTCCTTTAATGCTAAGGGACATTAGTGACCTACTATTCCCTTTATTTAATGCACACACAGAAAAGCTATTTTAATAGTGACAATCTCAAATTACCATTATCTGAATATCTTTCAGCTGTCATACTACTGTACCACCTTTTGTGAGAATGATATATTTTACATATTATATTATTTTTTATATATATATATATATATATATATATATATATATATATATATATATATATATATATATATTTTAAATGACGTTGTAAATTACAGTAACTTTTAATTAAATAATTGATTCTCAAAATTATGTCTAACTATGACATAGCAAAATAAATTTTATTATGTAACACCCAAAATAACCTAATTATAACATAGAATTAGCAATTTCACAATCAAATATATACACTTACAAATCATTCAACATAGGCTTATATAAAAACAAAATTCAAAATAAACTACTAAAAATTAAGATTAATATTATCATTAAAATTAATAAGTAATTATATATAAAGTAGTCATAATTTAGACGTAAATCTACAAGAGTGAGCATCTAAACTCAAATTAGATATGAGATAACAAATATATAATATCTAACCATTCTAAACACTTTCAATATATACGTGAATCTCAGTCACAAGCCAGGGTAAGTTTACACAAAGAATTATACACTCTAAACGTATCACAATATTATAAGAATTTCTCTTTCAACTTTTTACCATTTAATATATTAATCTATACTATTTAAATATATCTCTTTTTATTTTATAGATTCATGTGTTTAATACTACAAACTATATAATAAAGCAACATATATTATCTCAGGTATATGACTTAACTAAATTCTAACATATCATGTATCAAATAAATTTGATTATCAAATTATATCTCAATACTCATATACGATACAAATGTATAAACATTTCTAATAATTTCAATTTGTACCATTACCAAACATGTTATTTTGGAAAAAACAAACTCATTGAGTAAGATTCATCCACTGAGAAAATTCAAATAGGAAACTATGTTATTATTTTGGGTTGAGATTTGTTGAGTGGATCTATCAAATCTAATGAGGACCATGATTATGTGAAAATGGCAATTCAACAAAATTGAAGATTTGATGAATCCATTCTAAAATAAAATTTGAACATCAAAGTTTATACAAGAAAACATGGAATTTGTGTGTGCTGAAAACCCACGTAAACCATGAAAAACCCATGTATATGCGTGGACAAAACGTGAGAAAAGGTTCCATGGTAAAGTCCTCCACACAAAGATGAGGTGCGACGGTTTAAGACTCACGTAAGCTTGCGGGGGTCAGACCCACGCAGAAGTGGCAGAAGGTTGCGCGGGCCAGACCCATGCAAAATTGGCAGAAGGTTACGAGGGTCGGACCCACACATGAATGACAGAAGCTTGCGAGGGCCATGCCCACACTTAAAATAATTTATTTTAAGAGTTGCATGGGTTCGGCCCCCGTTTCTTTTGCGTGGGTTTGGCTCTCGCACGATGTGATATTAAAATATTTAATTGGCTCTAATGTGGGTTCAACCCACGCATAGAATAATTTTTTAAAAAAATATATATTTTAAAAACAGAAACCCTACACCCTGAAAATTAGAAAACATTCATCAACAATCACATAATAACAACAACTTTACTAATTCAAATACATTAACAAACTTAAAAATTCAAATATGAAATTGGAGTTCCACTCAATTAAAAAAAAAACTAAACTAAAATGTTTAAAAACAACATGATAGTTTTAAAATAAAATGATAAAAAACCTATTTAGAGAATATGTAGAACTCATGGCAGGAGCTAGTCATCATCAGCTTCATCATAGTGCGGGTGAACTTGACTTGTACCAGTTGAAGTATCAGCACGTTGACGCTCCACCATACCCAAACAAATATATCAAGCAAAATATACCCGAGCAAAATATACCCGCATACGTTGACTCGTACCAGTTGAAGTAATAACATGTTGATGCTCCATCATACCCGAACAAATATATCAAGCAAAATATACCCGAACAAATATCAATGTATCAATGAGTATTACTAAGATGAAAGAGTAATAAAAACATTATGTATGATGATGCATTTAAATTTTGTTCTTAAATTTGGAGTGTGAGGTTGAAGAGATATTGATGCAATAATGTAAAAGAAGCAAACAACATGTCTTTGCTTATTTTAGTGTCTAGCTTCTATGTGACTGTGCCTTAAATTTATCGTTGTCATAGTGGCCTAATGGAATAAGGTGCTACTTTCAATCCCTGTACTTGAATTATTATTCAAGTTTGTAATTCTTTTTACTGCAATATGCTACATCCATTAAAACCATGAACGTTTTTTTTACTAATATACTTTGTTAATATATTTAAATGTTAAATAACTGGGTTGGTTGAATGGAAACATATATGGTAATAGAGACTCTTTAATTCTTGATGGAAGGTTTTTATGTGTCATAAATTAAAGTAAGAAGTTGAGAACCCTATATCAGATGAACAAATATAGGAAGAAAAATACCTACAAACTAATTGTTTTATGATTAAAAGTGTTATGATAATCTCTATGATTTGTCAACTTGAATAACCCAATATTATGTATCAAATGACTTGGTAACTATTAACCTAGCTTTACAATTCACGTTTACCTGGCGTCTCACCACATAAGCATGCAACAATGTGATGTGATCAAGTTTAAGTGTAAGTATACGAAAATAAAATGAGATTTACTATATTACAAGAATGAAATTTGTTCAAATTCTTTTTGTCTTTGAGTACAAGGTTGTTTAATACTTGGAATTAGATAAATAAATCCTAGAAACCGGTGAAAATATTTTAGTCTCTTAAATATAGTAAGTTACTTTTATTCTCAAAATTTAAAATTAATTTTTAAAAATTTTCGTGATTTGAAAAAAAGAGTTTTGGTTTCAGTCCTATCTAAAACAGACTAAAATGAATATTTTAAAAAAAATATGAAAGAGTGATTAATAATAAAAGAATTTGAAGTAGAAGTCAAGTAGAAGTTATCATGATCAATATCTTATTGTTTCAGTTTTTCTTTATGCTCTTGTTTTTCTTCTTTCCACTCCATGAATTTACTCACTTGGAACCACCTATAAAAAGGTCACAAGGCAGAAGAAAGACTCTGACTTTTGAAAAATTTGAACTAAAGAAAATTACTAAAGTATTTCTTATGATTTTCTTCCTTACAACAATTTAAAATCACTAAAGAAAAAGAAAAAGAAAAAGAAAAAGCTTTGTAAGTACTAAAATTATATTAGTCTAAGCATAAATTAACTTAGTATAGTTAAATAATTAAAACATGAAGGTAAACTTACTTTTCTCTCTAAAAAAATTCAGAAGACTCATGTTCTTCTCCATTCTCTTTTTTTCTTTTTTTTTAAAAAAAAAAATTAAACCACTCAACACAAGTTTATACAAAAAGTTTCTTCCGATTTCTCCGTCTATCATGTGAGTATCAATTTAGAAACTCAGAGATTTTTGCTCTTTTGATGGAGTTGGATATTTTTGCTTTATTTTAGTAATTAATTTAGATTTGAATCATAGCGAGATTCATTTTTTTGAAGAGGAATTGTAGTGAGTTTCAATACTCCAAATGCAAAGACAACGATTTTCAAGCTCCAAGCATAAAGACTAAATAATGACAAACCAATTTCAATTTCAGATATTTGTTTTCAATTCCAAATAATACTATGCCCTACAGCTCCTATATGATATTTTGGACAAATTTAGACTGTGACCCAATCTGCGCGATAGAGAGAAGAGGAGGAGAAAAAAAATTAGAGCTCGTGAGGTTGGTGCGTGCGGCAGAGAAAAATGAGGAAGACAAAGGGGAAAACTTTTTTTATTTATATTGCCTTGCGTGGGTTAAACCCGCATTGAATTTTTTTTTATCTGCGAGGGCTTAGCCCACACATCCTATTTTTATATAAATTATAAATTTTAAAATATGGTAGTATAAACTTTCCTAATTTTATTATTCCTAATAACTATTACATATATTTTTTTATATAAATATATAAATATATATATATATATATATATATATATATTATAATAAAATTATAAATATATATAGATATTATAATAAACTATAAAATAAGGTGTGTAATTGTTTTTTTGGACTTAATAGTTTATCTCTACTAGTAATGATATTAAAATTAGTTATCAAGAAATGTTTTGTTTTTTTAATATATTAAGTATATTTTTTTTAGTGATTTTTTTTATGTATAATTATTGAAAATCAAGTCTTATGATTTTAAAATATAGTTAAAATTAAAACAATAAATAATTTAAAACTTTCTTATATCTAAAATAAATGACAACCTTACTGTCATACCTGAAAATTTTGTTATACATGAAAAAACTTTTAATTATATAATTACTATTATAATTATAAATGACATGTTTTATAATTGATAACCTCCATTTATAATCAAATACGAGTATGATAACTTTTATGAAAGATATAGAGACCAAAACTATATTTTTTTTCTAAATATTATTTATATACCAACATAGATAATATATTATTTACATAGCAACCTAGGTTGAATGTGCCTTCCGAATTGATTACAAATGATTGACTCCTTATCCTATCCAAATTGATTACAAAGGAACCAAAATACATTATTATTGCACAAAGTCTCATAATTTTATATCAAGCCAACAAATCACTTTAATTATATTTGAATAGTATTTTTTATTTATTGAAAAAATTTATTTCATTTCGTTATAGATTATGTCTTATTAAGCTCAATTTTTGTTCTTAAGCCCAACACAAGTGCTCACATTTACTAAACACAACCCTATATGATATTAACACATACTAATAAGTCTCAAGCCTGATTGACACTCTTAAGTTTAGTTTATCAAATCATTTTTAGGCTTAAAGTCCAATTGTTGTTATTAAGTTTAATTTAATTACACAAGTACTCACATAATTTTCTCTTCAAGAGGTGATACACACCGTTTTTAGGACTTCAAACAATAATGTTAAGTTTCAAAGTGAGGATGGTGAAGACAAGAGAATAGAGGAGTCACTTTTGGAATAAAAATTGATTAAGCAAAGATAGAGAAACACCTTCCGACAATTTTTTGGATTATAGGTTATGGAATATAAAGAAAAATTCACCTCTTTCTAACTTAACTTATCTTAGAGGATCTTACATTTCGTCACCATTACTATGTCACTATCAAACATATAACAAACCTTCACAGAGACAAAAGAGTCCTTTTACAAAAGACACATTACAAAATACAAAAATTATATAAAGGTGTAGGAATAAAGTATGGAGGTATAGAAAGAAATCGTCCATTCTTAAGCCTAAAGCCCAATTATTATTCTTATGCTCAATTTAATTACAAAAGTCCTCACATTTATTTTTAACTTATATTTTAAGTACAAAAATTCTTCTATCTCAATTTTCAATTTAATTTAATATTTTAACAATTTATTTTGTTAAAATTAAAACTTTTAATGAAATTTTTATACAAAATGCTTTAATTTTTTTAATATTATCATCAATTTTATATTATTTTCTTTTTTATCACTAAATTCACTTTTTTAAATTATAATTATTAATATAAATTAAAAAATCATTATACAATTTTTGAACTTTCTTATTTAAATTGTAAATTAATTATTTTATTAAAATAAATACTTTTCACTCATTCATAATTTATTATTTTTTTTCTTTGTTTTCAAACTTTTTTTCACGTGTTGCGTGGGCCTAGCCCACACAAACTATATTTATTATTGTATTTAATTTTTTTTCACGTTCTGTGTGGGTCTAGCCCACGCATAATATATTTATTTTTTATTTTAATTTTTCTTCATTGTGCGTGGGTCTAGCCCACACATATTATTTTTATTTCAACTTTTTTTCTTTTTTTTTCTCACCTTCTGCGTGGGTTTAGCCCGCACATTTATTTTTTATTTTATTTTTTTATTGTGCGTGGGTCTAGCTCACACATATAGTTTTTCTTTTTTTGTTTTGTTTTTCGCTTTCTGCATGGATCTAGTTCACGCATACGTCATTTTTTTTATTTTGATTTTTTTTCTATTTTTTTGTGGGTCGAGCCCACGCATATTGTGCTGTCACTATGTTTCTTTTTAATTTTTATATATATTTTTATGAGTTGTATGGGTTTAGCCACGCAAATTGAATTTAATTTTTATTTCGAATTTCTTTTTTTCGTGTGCTTGGGTTTCTGTATGATAGGGAGGGTTTGGCCCATGCTTATTTTCGTGGGTCACACAACCCATGCATCTTTTGGTAGCTAATTCAATGTTGAGAGAGAAAATTTGAATGCATCTATAATCTCTTTATCAAATTGATTGATCCATAAAGAAAGTATTTTAAAATAGTTTAGAAACTATTTTCTAAGAACTTTTAAAAAATTATTAAGTTTTACCAATTAAAAACTCAAACTAATACATTGTTTTCACTTTAATGGAAATCAACAGATTGAAACAAATTTTTAATGTATTAAAATTGATAGTGCTAATTTTATTAATGTTTATATTTTTGAAATATTTGTGAGGCTTTTGAAAATCTAATTTGTGAGATACAACATTTTTGAGCAAAATATCCCCTGTACAAATAATCACTTTCTTGGAGAAAATCTTTGATTTTATTTGGATAATTCAAGATTGGTTAAGGGTAGTTTTCTAAATTCTTAAAATTTGTTAGAATTCAAGTGTTTTTTTTATTATTTTCTTTGTTTTTGAGGTTTGGTTGTAATTAGATAGAGTTTTTAACTACTGTAAGGGTAACTGCAGGGTTACTTTTCGGTAGAAGACTGTTGTAGGGTCCAAGAATTGTTTCTCTTAAGTCTTGTATGTTGTAAAGACTTGTTCACATTTTGAAATCTTGGCTGGTGTACATGAGAAATTGGATATAGCTCTTGTGGAAGAGTGAACCAATATAACTCTGTGGGTTCTTTCTCTATCATTTTAAATTTCTACACTGTATTCTTTACATATTTTTAACTGAACATATTTTTTATAAATTGAATTTTTTAATTAACAAATTGATTTTATCTTTATTTGTATTATAATCTATTTTTAAACATTTATTTTGTTATTTGAAATACTTTAATCAATTGATTTTATAAAGACTGTCATTCTAAGCTACATTTTGCGAAAAAGATTTAATTGTTCAATCACCCCCACCCTCTTAAACTTAGCCAACATTCTTTACAAAAAATTGATTATGAGAGTGATGAAGGAAATTTGCTTGGTTACTCTGAAATGTCTAAGGCTTATAAAATTTACAACTCCAGAACGTCTACTATTGAAGAGGTTATCCATTAGATTCGATGAATTTTAGCGTGATAAGAAATTATTAAAGATAAATGAAAATTTTAACTTCTAGAACCCCATAATAAATTCATGTACTAGACGGTTAAACAAGTGCACAGATGGCCAGCAAGTATACCAAATAGTTTGTCCAGTTCATTAGTCAATGCAACAGTAGAAGAAAGAGAACCTTCTGGTGGGAATTCACCTCTACCGAAACATCATCCTATTAATGCTATAATAGGAAATCTCAAGGAATGAGTGTTTACGAGATCTAAGGTAAAAGATCAAACAACAATGATCTTAGAATTTGTGCGTAAAAATGTCAACAAAGCATTAGACGATGAAAACTGAGTTAAGACCATGTGAAAGGAGTATAATAGTTCGAAAAAAATGAAGTTTGGACACTTGTCTATCCCCCAAAGAACAAAGTTGTTGTAGGAGCCAAGTTGGTATATAAAAAATAAGTTGAATGAACATGGTAAGATTGTACGAAACAAGGTTAGACTGGTAGCCAAGGGTTACTCACAATAGGAAGGTATAAACTATATTGAAACCTCTACATTCAATAAAATGAAGTTATACCATATGGATGTTAAAATTGCTTTCTTGAATGGTTTCATCAAGGAAGACGTCTATATGGAACAACCCCCTGATTTTAAGAGTTTTACTTTTTTAGATCAAGTTTTTAAATTGAACAAAATTTTGTGTGGACTCAAACAAGTTTCTAGAGCATGGTATGAGAATCTAAGTAGTGTTCTAATTCTAAACCGTTTTACATGTGGGAAAGTAGTCACTACCTTGTTTTGCAAAGATTATTTTGACAAGCTTATCATTGTTCAAATATATGCTGGTGATATTATATTTGGTGCAACTAATGAGCTTTTGCTTCAAGATTTTTCCAAGCTTATGTAAAATGAATTCGAAATGAGCATGATGGGAGAGCTCAGATTCTTCTTAGGACTATATATAGAGCAGGAAAATGGTCTAACAAACATACAACAAATGAAGTATGTAAGAGAGTTGTTGAAGAAATTGAAGCTAGACGATGTCAAAGAGATAAGTGTTAGTGTATTAGATGGTCTAGCTCTCGTGAGACGATTTAAGATTCCATTAGATGGTCTTATGAACATAAATGTCTAAGTAGTTTTAATGATAACAAACACCTTAAATTGTAAAAAATGTTTACTACCAAGTGCTTCATGTGTAGAAATAAGTAGTCCAATGCATTAGACAATTAGATGCATGAAAGTGTTAAACGGTCAAAGAATGAAAGCCTTAGTTGATCGAAGTACGAAATAATTAGAGGATCAAAGCATGAAAGCATTACATGGTCAAAATGCCAAAGCGTTAGACACTCAAAGCATCAAAACTTTAGACAATTTAATATCTATATTTCGTTAGACAGTCTAATCTTCTTTTAAGCAATAAACGGTCTCTAAGACAATGAGCAATAATGAATATGTTACCATGATTCTTACTGCTTTGATTTCATTTATCGAACCTTATTTAAATCTTAATTTGAATGTTTTTTAACTTATTAATTAAAAGTTTTCATATTAAAATTAGAGATTAATTCTAACTTTCTCAAGATTTACAAAATTAGAATGTTTTCGCATATGCTCTAAAGGTTATTGTCTTACAAATAATGTTTTCAATATTAATTAAATACATTTCAAAAATCAAAGATTTTATCTGATTGAATCAAATGTTCTGATAAAAAATAAATCTAGAAAGTTTTTGAAAAAACAATGTTATGAAATTTCTGCTACATAGAATGTTTTGAAAAACTTGATTATATTTGATTTTATTTTATTACAAAATTACTACATTTGTTTTGAATTGTTTCTATTAGAAAATTCTATCACTAATTGAGAACATATTAAGAATTTCTATATAGAAGCATCTACAACAAAAAAGACAAAGTTCTGCTGAGACACAAGTTCTGCAACACCAATTTTTACCATTCTGAGCTTTAAAATGGTATTCTCTCATGAGGCTATAAATAGAACATCAAGTAGAAGCTACAAATACAACAAGAAAAAAATGAACGATAAATTCAGTCATTCATAGTGTGACAACAAAATATAGTAGAACAAAGTTCTTTCCATCTGTTGTTTTAGAGTGTCTAATACCTAGATATTGTGCGAAGCACTATCTAATCCTTTACTACTGTGAAGTGAAACCTTGTGGCTTTAACTGTTCTCTCTTTAACAGTTTTCTTTTATATATTGACCGATCTTAGTCTTAAAGGGACATTAAGATTGGGTAACTTGGAGACATTTGTGTACTTGCATAAGATTGCTCAGGAGAGAAAATTATGAGATGTTAAAGATAATGATGGTTGGCTTTCTGGAGTATAATGGCATAAATATGTTGGAAATCATACAATGTGGGATTCCAACTCTATTTGATGCTTATGGTGATCTTCTACCTCGTGGAACGATGATCAAAGGTATAAATATCTATTAAATGCCAAAGCTAAGCGTATAATGATGTGTGCTCTATCTAAAGAAGAGATGTCGAGGGCATGCTATTGTCAGTGTGACACCTTTTTCTTATTACCAAAATAGATTAATTGTATTAAAGAAATTTTTAGTGTAGAAAGAGTAAAAAAATACACATCAAATATAAGACGATAGATATAATTTGTCTATCTCATAGTTTCGATAAATATTTGAGTAAAATAAACAATATTTCAATAACTAAATTTAAAAGAATGCAGAAGCAAAGTGAATGAACATAAAGACTCTTATTTTGATGGTTCAGATGAATTTGCAAGATTAACACTGAAAATTCTTACTATCGTGTAATTTATTAATAACAATATAATAGAGAAATTAGTATAGACGAAACTATTTGACGATATGTATTCTTTGTCTAGTATATAAATAGATATAATTTGTTTCTATATTTCAACTATATATGTACATTTTAAAGAAATTACTTTATCTAATGATAAAACTTGTTCTATAATCATGGGAATTACAACCAAATTCTTATTAGACGATATTGAAATCTTAGTGACATATAAGAATTGTGAATAATAAAAGAGAATATTAAGCTTATAACATTGTCTAATTGATTGTATATGTTGATTCGAGGTTCGTCTAATAGAAGAAGAGTGATGAATATCACAATTCATTTCATTTACTAAACAAATTTCTAAACATTTAATATACATTCATTTGAATACATATACATTCCATCCTCTCTACTTATAATCATACATAGTTCCTTCTCACTCTAACTATACATTATGCATAAGGTCTAATATTATCTTTATGAGGAAGCTGGAAACAAGTAGAATAGAAGATTATTGTAGGATATTGGTGGCATAAAGAAGGTTACAACTGAAAATACTTTTAGGTTGAGTTCAAGAGGGGGTGAATTGAACTTTACAAAAATTTTTGAGTTTATTAAACAAAGAAAATGTTTTCAGTAAAATGAAAGTTTTCAAGAATCTCAAAGATCAATGATTTAAGGTGCAACACAAAAAAATCAATCAATTTGAACACGAATAAATCGATTTATATTCTGGCAGTTTTAAGAAAATCAACTTTCACACAATGAGTTCTTGAACATGCAATGTATAATTAAAAAGCAGTTAGTGAATTAAGCAAATTCTTAATCCAGTTAATCAATATATTGTAAAACCAAATTCAATCAAGAAATCAAGGTAATGCAGATTTAAATTTATGCAATCAATGAATCTAGTATAATAGCATTCACATTGTATGAAAAATTTCAGCTTTAAAGAACTGCAATATAAAGTCAATTCAAGACTATTATTGATGAAAGCAATTTCACCAAGTACTAACTGAGTTGAATTTGGTTAATCAATCAATCACAGTATATGAAAATCAATTTTCAATTATATACAAAAAACTATTGAAAGATTGTTTTGATCTAAACATTTTTTATTAAAGCAAACTGAATTAATTTGAAAAAACTAGAATTGATAGAGTTGCACACAGAAAGATTTATATATGAATTAAGCAAAAATATTATCAATGTTTAAAGTATGTGATTCTTTGCAAGAGCAAATGGCTTAATCAATGAGCAACTAATTATTCACTACAGAAATGAATGAAAGACACAATAACAAATACAAATGCATAGAGAAGAGTCAGAGAGAATGCACACAAAGCAATAAAAAGTTTCACCATTCCTCAAGTTCTATATCTAGTCTTTCTTACAACCCTAGCAAGAAAAAATTTACTATGAAATACTTAATTGTACACTCTTACAACCAAGAACACCTCTTGTACCCTGCAAGATCAATTCCACCGCTGAATATTCAAGCTTGCACCATGCAGACTCATATTTTCATATTTCACAAGTACTAAACCCTATAGTATTAAAGATTTACAGTTTAAATCAAAAGATTATAATTTACAGAACACTAAGCAACACTTGAATCAATACGGCTTCAAGATTTAAGTTGCATAAAACTCCCTAATTTCCAGCAAAGATGAAATAGTGCAGAACCTTGGAGAACACCAATGGCACCTCGAAAATGAAGTCTTGAATTCTTGAAGATCAAATTTTTGTTCTTTGTAAAGCAAAATGTTTTTTCCTCTCTTTCTGGATTCTCATTTTTCTCTCTAGTGTTTATTTTCTTCGTATGTCCAGGTATTTAACAAAGACAATACCAAAATAATTTTTTAAAACAGTTAAGTCAGTTTGAATTTAACGCGGAAATAAATCAATTTGTTAAAAGTGGAATCAATTTATTTTTGTTAAAAGTTAAAATTTTAAATGATTATGCTCAAAAACATTTTTACCTAGCTTGATTACTTTGATTTTAAGTTTTATTTAACCGTGCCAAAGATTTTCATCTCAGCTGTGCATATGATTACCTTAACTTTCAATCACACTCACTCACCACTTAGAAAATAACTAAGTCTTCTTCTTCATCTTCCATGCTTGACTTTGCTTCTATCCAATTGCTTGATTTCATCAAATATTGAATCCAATGAAATTCTTAACAATCTCCCCCTATTTGATGAATTCAACTCAGTGTGTGAGTGTTTTCCAGCTTCATCTGCATAATGGAAATACTTGTGATAATAACATGTTGATAAACTCATTCACTTATATTAGCTGTAAGAAATAATTTTTTAAAAGGAGAGTGAATTGATTTGCTTTCCTACCATTTATGATGAAATTAGTTTTACTTAACCTTGCATGTGCTTCCTTCACTCCTTCACAATTTCATCATTTGTCCTAATAGCTTGCAAAAATTGTTAGAAATTTCACTTTGAAAAAAAAAAACTTACTTCATTAACCATAAACCAATACAACCATTAACTAATGCAACCATTTGTGACTTTTAATCGAAGGGGCAAACTACTTAGACTTTAATTAGAGAAATTAACCATGACAGACTTTTCAGTAGCAGCAAACAACAAAAAACACAACAACTGATAGCAACAGGACAATAAAATCAGACTAGGAGCAGAGAACATAGACAACACACATGCATGACCTACATACTTCACATGCATGACCTACATACTTCACATTAAATAGGAGAGAAATGCTAGGTGTGAAATACAATACTTATGACAGTTAGAACATGCATGTTATTCCTTTGATTCATTCCATGCATTCATTTCTGCCAGCTGTTCTTGCACTGCCTCAATATGAAAGTCCAGGTGTTGAAATCTGGCAGCGCATAACTCATGATGGTTCTTCTATTTCATTGTCAAGTTGTCCAACTTGCCTATGATAATTTTTTCAAAGTTTGAAAACCCAACAATAGGTCCAACAACATCACCCATGTTCACATCTGCAACATTTCCAGCCATCTCTTCCTCAGCCTCTCCAGCAACATTCTCTGCATCTGCTTGACAAACCCAATGGTCATCGTTGACTTTCTTCAGCCCAATTTTATGCAGTGTTGCAGCTGTGACTTCATGGTGTTGCTTGACAGGTTCTTATAGTTCTCCATCAAGTGGCACACAAAAATATTCAATAAATTTTGAAACCAGCACCACGTATGGAATCCTGTAGTCCATCAGTCACTTATATTTCATCATATGCTCCCCTAGCACGTATGCCCAGTTGACCTCCATTTGATTGAGGATGCAGTACAATATTAGGTTTTCTTCATGCAGGACAACATGGTTATGTCCTTTGGGTGTGATTATCCATACAACGATGAAGACAATGATTCTCGGGTTCATTCTAAACCACCAACATGAAATCCCTTCATTGCTGCATGCAGGTTCCTCAAACAGTTTATGAAAAGTGAATTTTGTTGAAGTTTTCAAGTGCTATAATGTTGCCTTTTTCCACTTTAAGTCCAGAATACCTGATGCCAGCAACCTCCATCCATGTTGAAGAGGTAATATTCATGGTAACTCCCTTGAATCGTGTCTTCATTCTGTCTTCCTTCATCTCCAGATTGGTAAAGAAGACTTTTACCAGGTCTGGATAGATATTACTAGTTAACCCGATGACCTTAAGCAGCTGCTCAGTTTTAAGCCATTCCACCCTTAAATACTTGGGTGTGTTGATAATCTTTGTGTTGTACTCATGAAGGTAGGTTTCAATCTGCTTGGAGTTGTCTAGGCCAGCAAACCAGTTTTCTAGATGCGTTGTTTCATTGATAAATCTTTAAGCACTCACTGTCTTTTTGATTCTTTTCCCTCGATTGCATGACGAAGTCACGACAATAGTTTGTATTGAAGAACTCAAGGTTGAAGTAGAATGTATGCATGATGAATGTAATATAAAAACACGCAGCACATATTTACAGATCGGCTTTGCATTAAACATGAAATAAATTCATTTTACCAACAATCTAATTGTAGGTGGATCTGTGTACCTTGCAGTTTAAATAGGATAAGACTGTTCTGCTTATGGAAACCAACTGGATAAGTTGCTTTTTAGTCAATGCCTTTTTGACTTCCAATGGTGTTGAGACATATGGCATTGTGTGGCTCAATGTAATGTGAGTAGTTGAGCAAGATTTTCTTCATTCAATTTGCTTTGCATGCTTGAGTCCAGCCATCACAGTCAATCCATTTATTGTTCACGCATTCCTTGTCTCAATAACCAACTCAGAAGCATTTAAAGATCAAATTCCAATTCTAACTTTAATGAAATTTGGCGTCAGTAGTTCATTGCAAAAAATAAATCAATTTTTAGTGAAAAATAATCTGGCTTATTTTTGTGACAGTGAGTAAATAAATGATGCAGTTTTCCTATTATGCAGTGTTTGAAAGATCTAATATACCTAGCTCAGTCCTAAGATAATTAAACCTATCTTTTGCAAGTGTTTTTTTTTTATATTCAATATACCTAGCTTAACTAGCTATTTTTTTGATTCAATAAACTTGATTTAACAAACCCCATTGCTAATTTGTTATCTAATGAAATTATGTCTAATCTCTACAAGTTTTATTCTTAAATGATGAATTGGGATCTTTGTGAGATTTATAGCACTAATATTATCACAGAATATTGATACCTTTGTGACTTTAAGACCAAAGTCACTAAGTTGTTGTTTGAGTCATGAGATTTGAGCACAATAGCTTCAAGCAGCAATATACTCAACTTCAACATTAGAGAGAGCAACACATGCTTACTTCTTGTTGTTCCATGATATTAGGCTTACTCCAAGTAAATGACATGTATCACTTATGCTTTTCTTATCCAATTTACACCTTGCAAAATCTTAATCTTAATATCCTTTAATATTGAGTGTAGCTTCATTTGGATACCACAATCCCACATTAGTTGTTCCTTTGAGATATTTGAGAATTCTCTTTGCTACATTTTAGTGAGACTCCTTTAGATTGGGCTTGAAATCTTGCACACATGCATACACTAAACATAATGTTAGGTTTTCTTATTGTGAGGTAAAGCAATGATCCAATTAGTCCTCTGAATTTAGTTTGATCCACTATAGTTCCATTCTCATCAGCATCAAGATAGCAACTTGTTGAAATTGGTATTGAGGCTTCTTTGCATTTTTCCATTTCAAACTTTCTTTGCACATCTCTGCGGTACTTTGTTTGACTAAAAAAGGTTTCAATTTTCATTTGCTTGATCTGTAGCCCTAGAAAATAGTTCAACTCTCCCATCATTGACATTTTAAACTCTCCTTGCATTGCTGAAATAAAGTCTTGACAAAGCAGCTCATTAGTTGATCTAAAAATTATAACATCAACATAGACTTGAACAAGTATTGTTATTTTCAGATTTCTTATTGAAGAGAGTTTTGTCTACTTGACCTCTTTTATAATCCTTTGAGAGCATAAAATTACTTAACATTTCATACCATTGTCTAAGAACTTTCTTTAACCCATAGAGAGCTTTCTTGAGTTTGTAAACATGTACAGGCAGCTTGTGATCTTCAAATCTTGGTAGTTGTGTAACATACACTTCCTCATTTATGAATATATTCAAGAATGTGCTCTTCACATCCATTTGAAACAACGTAAAACCATTAAGACAAGCATAAGCAAGCAATAGTCTAACAACTTGAATCCTTGCAACAGGCACATAGGTTTCATCACAGTCAATTCATTCCTCTTGATTGTAACCTTTAGCTACTAATCTAGCTTTGTTCCTCACTATTATACCCTGCTCATCCATTTTGTTTCTAAACACCCATTTTGTGTCAATCATGTTCATCTTGTTGGTTTTGGGGACCAAACTCCTCAATTATTTCTGATGAATTGGTTCAACTCTCCTTGCAGGACATTGATCCAATGATGATCACTCAATGCTTCATGTATTGTCTTAGGCGCAATCTGTGAAACAAAAGCCATGTGTTCACATAGCAGATTTAGTGATTTCCTGGTTGAAACTCCCTTGTAAATCTGGCCAATCACATTATCCAAGGACATATTTCTTGGAACTCTCCATTCTTGAGGCAAATCAATTTGACTTGGAGTGGAGTCCATTTCAAACTTTCCAAATTGCCCTTCTGCAGTTTGTTGTTTATCTTCTTTTACTGCAAAACCTTTCAGCCTTTGAATACCTTTTGCTTCTTCATCCTCTGCTGTAAAATTAGGTTCTTCTTGTGGCTACCAGTTAATCTCATCGAAGGTTATATGCACAGTCTCTTCAATCAACATGGTTCTCTTGTTGTATGCTCTATATGCATGGCTATGTGATGAGTAACCTAGGAAGATACCTTCATCTGCCTTTGAATCAAACTTACCTGAATTATCCTTTCCATTGTTTAAAATAAAGCACTTGTAGCCAAAAACTCTTAGATGATAAATGTTTGGTTTTCTTCCTTTGAAAAGTTCATAAGGGGTTTTCTTCAGAATAGGTCTTATTAAAACTCTATTCATCACATAGCAAACAGTGTTTATTGCATCAGCCCAAAAATATTTTGGAAGATTTGTTTCATTTAACAAAGTTCTAGCAATCTGTTCCAAGGCTCTATTTTTCCTCTCCACAACCCCGTTTTGATGTGGAGTTCTTGGAGCTGAAAAATTATGCCGAATGCCAAATTTTTTCACAAAACTTCTCAAATCTTTCATTTTGAAATTCTCCCCCATGATCAATTTTTATGGCATCAATGGTGTAGTTTTTCTCATTTTGGACAATATTTGCAAGTCTCTTAAATACACCAAATGCATCATCCTTAGATATTATGAATAACGTCCATGTGAACCTAGAGAAATTATCTACAATGATAAGACCATAATAATTACCACCTATACTCATGGTTCTATAAGGTCCAAACAAGTCCATGTGAAGCAGTTCATGAGGTCTAGCTATTGAAACAAAGTTTTTTTGTTTAAAAGAATTTTTGGTTTGCTTTCCCTTTTGACATGCTTCACAAACTTTGTCCTTTTCAAACTTGAGTTTAGGTAAACCAATTACAAGTTCCTTAGATGCAATTCTATTTAAATGATGCATGTGAATGTGAGCAATGCGTCTATGCCACAACCAAGTTTCATCACTTTTAGTCAACAAGCAATTGATTTCAGATTTTATGCAGTTTATGTCTAACATGTAAACATTGTTAACTCTTTTACCAACAAGGTATGTTTGCCTAGAATATACACTGGATATAAGGCATATATTTGAAATGTGACTTGCAAACCCTTGTCACACAACTGGCTAATACTCAACAAATTGTGTTTTAGTCCCTCAATCAGCAACACATTTTCTATGATCAAATTGCCTTTGACTCCTATATCACTACAACCAATTATTCTGTCTCTGTTGTTGTTTCTATAAGTGACAAATCCTCCATGTTTTATAACCAGTCCAGTGAGTAAAGATGTATCCCCTATCATATGCTTGGAACATTCACTGTCCATGTACCAAAGCTTCTTGTTGGCTGCATCTTTAGTATGCAAAATAGATTAATGAATAAAGGTTGGTCCCTGTTAACTTTAGGTCCAGAACTGTTATGATCACCTTTTGGTATCCACCTCACAAAGCCATTTGGAACATCAAAGAGTCTAACTCTACAGTTTCTAGCACAATGACCTTTATGCAAACAATAAAAGAAAGTTTGAAAGGGTGTGGTGTGCTATTTGTTGTATTTGAAAAAGCTGCTAAATTTTCTGGTTGTCTTTTGAAACTTTGGTTTATATCTAATTCCAACTTTATCAAACACACAATTTTGGGAACCTAAAACAACATTTAAATTTGTAGTGCCCTAAGCAAGCTTTGAAGAAGTTTCACAAGATATTTTACTTTAGCTTGCAGCATGTCACAGTTTTCACACTTGGCTGGTTTGCTGGATTCACCCTCAAGGTTAGAAGACTAGAAATTAATGTTCAAGTGTTCAAAATTACTTTTAACAGTTTCGAGTTCTTCTTCCAATGAGTTGACTCTCTTTTCTAGCCAATTGTTCAAACCTTTTAGCATATTGTTTGCAAGCGTCAATTTGTCCGCTTCATTATATCTTTCAAAAAAGGCTTGAAGCAAAGTGTTGTAGTTTTCATGATTTAAAGAAATACTTGAGTTGACACTGCTTACCTCTGATTGCTCTTTAGTCATTAAACACATATTGATCTCCTCTTCTTCTTTTGATGAAGAGCTGGTTGTTGAATCATTTTCATCCCAGGCTATGTAGGCTCTTATCCCTTTGATGCTTTGTGGAATTTCCTCTTTTCCATAGTCTTTTCTTTATGAACCAGATTTGGACATCCCATCTTGATATGTCCTTATTTTCCACATCCAAAACAAGTGAAGTTAGTAGCATTGGAATCAGTTTTCTTAATATACCTTTTAAGCTGCTGATTCTTCTCTTTTCCCTTCTTCCTTAGGATTTTGCTTAACTTTCTTGTTAGCATGTTCAAGGTTTCAGCTTCACTACCTTCACTGGAATTAGTTTCACTTTCTTCTCATAGGGCAGCAGCTTTGAGTGCTATTTCTCTTGCTTTCCTTCTCCAATTTCCTGCTCTTTGAATCTATTCATTTCAAGCTCATGTTCCATTAGTTTTCCAAACAGTTTAGTTGTGCCCAATGTGGTAAGATCCCTTGTCTCTGATATTGCAGTGACATTGGGCTACCAAGATCTATCAAGACACTTTAACACTTTTATGTTAAGTTCTTCCTTGTTAAAGATCTTTTCTGCCCATTTGCAATGATTTCTCTAGCCTACATTCTGAATAGTTCATACTTTTGGATTAAGACATGCTTTCTTGCCCTCTTCACATCACTGGTTCCTTCATGAGTCACCTCCAAAATGTCCCGCATTTCCTTTGTTCAAGAACATTGAGAGACCCTGAAAAACTACGCAAAAGAATTACAATTTACAAAACACTACGCAACACTTGAATCAACACGTGTTCAAGATTTAAATTACAGAACACTCCTTGATTTCTAGCAAATATGAAACGGTGTAGAACCTTGAAGAACACCATTGGCATCTTGAAACTCAACTCTTGAATTATTGAAGATCAAATATTTGTTCTTTGAAAAGCAAATTGTTTTGTTTTCTCTCTTTCTGTATTCTCATTTTTTTTCTTGTGTTTATTTCCTTTGTATGTCCAGATATTTAATACAGATAATACCAAAATAGGTTTTGAAAATAGTTAAGTCAGTTAGAATTGAACGCGCGAATAAATCTATTTGTTAAAAGTGGAATCAATTTATTTTTGTTAAAAATTAAAATTTTAAATGATTATGCTCAAAAACATTTTTACCCAGCTTGATTATTCTAATTTTATGTTTGATTTAACTATGCCAAAAATTTTCCTCTCAGCTGTGTACATGATCACCTTAACCTTTAATCACACTCACTCGCACCCCCTTATAAAATAAATAAGTCTTCTTCATATTCCATGTTTGGCTTTGCTTCTATCCAATTTCTTGACTTCATCAAATATTGAATCCTATGAGATTCTTAACAACAACTACAGGTCCATCCAATACTAAGGACATTTATAAATTGTGAATGAAATGCATGAAAGAATGCCCAGTCCCTTTGAATGTAATAACATTGGTGCTTTTGTTGTTACCATAAAAGTATGTCAAGTTGTCATAGGTGAATGAGTTGTGATAGTTAGGAACATCCGTCGAACTCTTTAGTTATATTTGTATTAAAGGAAGAAAAAGTAGGAAAGTGAGATATACAAATGTTAAAATAAGATTAGTACAATAAAAGAAATAGATAAAACATATTTATATGGTGATCCAATTGTAATAACTCCAAAAAGAATATATTCATTAGAAAAATCATTTTAATGTTTGAGAAAGAACTTATTAAAACATTAGGTGCAATATTTAATAGCACCGTGTGGAAAAGCAATTTAGTATTGAATTCGCACTAAAAATCAAGATTTGTTCAAATTAATTGAAAACAATTGTTCGTATGAAAGTTTTGAAATACTAGTACTAGAATATAATTAAGAATACTATGAATGATCATAATAACAATGACAAAAATTATTGATAATAATAGCATTTGCAATGACTAGTAAGGATAAACGAGTAATCACACACCATCCTCCAATCACCAAAATAATATCTTCTAGTCATTTAATCTCGAAGGAATCAAATCCTCCATCAACAAACATGCTAAAATGGTAAATCACAATCATGTGACCCATTCAACATAGTGAAATCATAACATGGATCATTATGAATATATACAATCAAAATTTGCAGTAAAAATTTATAAAATGACCAACATTTCAATACAACAAAGTCTACACAAACTGAACTGAAAACAATATAAATATGTAACAAAAACTAGTATAAACAATAATGAAATCATTAAAAACTGATAATAAAGTCAATAAGATCAATGATATAATTTCATAAGAGGTGAGGCTTAGAGGTACCTCACTAAAAATAAGAAAATAGATAGCATATATATATATATATATATATATATATATATATATATATATATATATATATATATATATATATATATATGTATGTGTGTGTATCCTTTCCCATGCCTTAGAAAATTGACACAAATTTCTTCTTCTCTTTATAACCTTTCTAGCTTTTTCTTGTACAAGAAGTCTATTTATAGAGACAAAGTTTAAGGTTTAGGTTAATTTTCATTCATATTGTACAAGTTACGATATAATTTCATTCCAAGTTTAGTTTAATATTGCCAATTTCTGACAAGGTATAGTTATTGTAGTAATATTCTGATGTGGCAATGACAAATGTTGAGGTTTTATCCAAGCTTATCTTAGCATTAAATGCTTGAAGATATTATTGCTTTTAAACTTATCATATATATTTTACTCATTATAAATTATTTTTATTTTCTACATAAACATATCCACAAAAGATTTAATTTGATAGTTAAATCTTTAGTTTCTTTGAATTGGTAATTGTACACATATATTATATTGAAGCATATATAATTGTTTCAAAAATCGTTTTTGTTCTTCGCTTAATTCTTCTCTTACTTATAAGGAATTAGACAAAGTTATCTTAGGGAAACAAATTTTTGAGGGCAAATATATGCTTAAAAATACTAAAATGTCTATGGCTTTTACTTGATAAATGAATCCATGATAAACGAACCAATATGATATATGATTTATCAATAGAAGATTAGAAAATAATCTTTTAGTATATAGAGAGTCTCATCAAATGAAACACTTATTTGTGACACATACTGGATGTTTCCTAGAATAAGGTGAATTAAACGATACTTTTCTACAATAGAAATTATACTAGACAATCTCATGGTCATAACAGAATATCTTATTATACAAAAAATGACTAGATGATCCTTTGATGAGAGATTATCTCTAAATGATCATGCTAGGTGATTCTATGGTGTAAGAATACAACTAAGACTTTATTAGACTAAATGTACTAGACGATATCGTTCATACTAGATGTTCACAAAGATTGAAGTGGACTAGATGATACTTTCAGGATACACACCTTAGATGATTCCCCTGATTTAATAGTAGAAGAGCATAATAAAAGTGTCACAACAGACCATCTCAAACACATGATAGGATAGACGATTTCAACATGTGACTACTATACAATAGACAATCCCCAAACTGGATGATATGACAACTGATCTTGTAGATAAATTCAACATAGAATAGACCAGACAAATTCATCAGGCGATATGGTAATTAACCTTCTCCTAGGACTTGTTTATTCATATTTATAAATGAAGTAGTGCAATAGAGTTCTTCTAATTCGATGATTCTACTATTGATTTCAATTCATTCTTAATTGTTTTCGAAATTCAAATCTTTGTCGAAACTAATATCAGATCATTACTTAGTTCTATCTTCTATACTAAGCCTCTACTTATCCTAATATAATTGCAAGGAGTGTTTTAACAAAACGTTTTATAAAGATATATTAAAGTTTCTGAATAAGATTGTATCTGAAAGTATTAAAAGTTTACATGATGTTACAATTGGTGTCAAGGAGATATAGGATACACTTACTCTATCCCATTAAAGCTCAAAGGAAGTTAAGAGGAACAATATTACCTTGCCCAAGCACCGATATGAGTTGTTTCCCATGGAGGACAACAAGACCATCCAATCAATGATAACATGTCTACAAGTTATTTTCAATAGCTTGAAATCTCTTGGAGAAACCATGAATCATGAATCGATACAGAATTAATCACAAAGTTCTAAAAAATCTACCTCCGAAATGGAGAGCCGAAGAAAATGTCCCAGAGCTTCAAAAGACCTAAAGGTTATGCCTTTGGAGGAACTAATAAGTATTCTCATTATACATGAACATGTTTTGCAAGATGACACAACTTTTGTTAAAGGTAAGAGTCTAGCTTTGAAGACGTCACAGAAAAGTGTGAACAATGCACCGTCTAAAGCTTTTGGAGCATTAGACGATGCATCAAATGACACAGAATCAAATTACGATGAAATCTCTTTCCTCGGCAATAAGACCAAGAGGATGTTTAGGAAGAAACTAAACTCTAGCAAGGGTAGAATGTTTAGGCCTAAGCAGAGCAAGGAATACAAAGAAAGATCATTTGTTATGATTTTAAGAAACTTGGGCATTTCAAATCAGAGTGTCTTGAATAGGTTGAAGAGAAGCAAGAAAAAGGAAAAAAATGAAAGATTTATACAAGAAGAAGAAAAGCTTCATGTCAATCTAGAAGGATCTGGACTTCTCAAGCTTTGAATTTGATGAAGAGGCTAATATAGGTCTCATGGAAAACATTGTAGAAAGTTCAATGTTAAAAAAAATCTCATAAAGGGGTAAATATATTTTTACCTTCACAATGTACGTTTAACATATAATAAAGTTAACTCTAATCATGCTAAAATTGTATTTTTGTATAAAACTATTGTTGAATCAGTAGACGGTCCAAAATTTATTTCGATGATCTAATCATCTAATAAAGTTTTGATGATAACAATACTCCAAGTACATGGTTGTATTTGATGATTTTATGTGTATGTTATAGTAATATTCACATATCTCTAAACATGATAAGTATGTACAGATAAACTGCAGACCTATATAAGTGTTTATTTACTATTATTTTATTATATTAATTTTGTTTAAAATTAAAAGAAGAGGAAAGCTAAAAATAAATAAATATAAAAGAGTAAATGTTTTATATCTGCTTTCAATTTTATTTTGAGATCAAATCATTCTCTACATCTTGGTCCATGGTTTTATCAAGTTTTTCTTACAATAAAATTAATTTGATTTAGTGTACTTTATTTACATATATGTATTTGTATAAATTTTTTGAAATTGAGATTGAACTATTATGTTGCTATAGCTAAATACAATAACAAGTCAAAATGATTTTGCTGCACACAATTTTGATTTGATTTGTTTCTAAATTTGAAAAACAAAATAAAGTACATTTCACAAAAATATCAAAATAAGATTTTATAGCATGTTGTGTTTTAACGTTCAAATTTGTTCATATGGAACTTATTCAAATTATTATGCAATATTTAAACATGATTAATTCTTTTAAATCAAAGATATATTGTGCTGTTTAAATTGTTTCTATATGCAAATAAAGTCGATTTTAATGAAGAATCAAGAATAAAAGATGTTCTTACAATGACTAGTTTTAGCATTAGATGGTTAAAATTTACCTTTCAATCCACATAGAGAGGAACAATTCCAAGTTGAAATACACAAGAAGCAAAAGGAGAAATACATCGTATAATAAGAAATACTAAATATTTGAGTGTCTATTATCAATCTGCCACTGAGAGCATCTAAAGTCTTAGGTTGTGTGAAACCATTGTATAATTCTTCACCATTGTGAAATAAACCCTAGTGAGCTTTGTTTGTTCTCTCATTTAAGGTTGTTTTTTTCAATTTTAAGTGGTCTTGATCTTAGGGGGAGATTAGGACTGGTATAACATGGAGAGGTTTGTGTACTCGTTATAACCTGGAGAGATTTGTATACTCATTGTAACCTGGAGAGATTTGTATACTCATTGTAACCTGGAGAGGTTTGTGTATGCGTTGTAACTTAGAGAGGTTTATACTCGTTGTAACGGTTTTTTGAATAGTAGAACATCTTGAATGATTTGTTAAAGGGAGAACTAGACATAGTCCAAGAGATTAGGGTGAACTAGTATAAAACTACTTCATATGTGTTTATATATTCTTTCCTTGAATGATTTTGTTGGTGGTTTTTGTTTACAACGAATTGAGTTCAGGCTCTATTCAAACCCCCTTCTAGAGCCAGTTGTTCCTACAGTTGGTATCAGAGCTAACCTCTGAGGTTGGTTCTTAACAGGACAGGAGGAAACAATCTTAGGTGAGTTGATGGACTTTGAGGGACAATTTTATCAACTACCCACCTTTATTGAAAGGTGAAAAATTTAAGCTATAGAAACTCAAGATGAATGCTTTTCTTGTGTAATGTAATGTTGATCTATTGGAAGTGATTGAAATTGGAGTTTCTTCTTTACTTGATACCTCTGGAAAGTTTTTGCTAAGGAGTACTTGAAAAATGAACAAAAACAAAGGTATCATTAAATGTCAAGGCAAAGCATATCTTGATTTGTGCTTTATCAGAAGAAGAAATTGCAAAAGTTCATGCTTTGCCAAGTGCTAAAGAAATATGGGAGACTCTCGCAGCAGTACACGAACAATCCAAAGAAGTCAAAAAGAAGAAGAGTTTTATGCCAACTTGGGAGGATTTGGACTCATCCCGTTTTGATTCTGATGAGGAGGCAAACATAGGTTTCTTGGCTGATGTGACAAATAACTCCATCTCAAAGGACTAAGATAATGAGATAGATGTTACTGATATTGATAGTTTACATTTAGCTTATCTAGAAACAATATCTAATATTGGTATAATTGCATCTGCATATAAAATCTTGGAAAGAAATAATAAGAATGCATGTAAAGAAATTGAATTAATGCAACAAGAGAAAGCTAATCTAGATCATCTCTCTATAAATAACACAAAGCTTCTTCAAGAAATTAAAAGATTGTGTAAAGAAAATAGGAACCTTGAAGTTCAGAACACAAATCTCAAAAACTTGAAAAAAGAACCTGTGTTAGTTAGAGAAAATTAGAAAAACGGTCTATTGGATCAATGAGATAAACATTAATGATATTATGAATGAAAATCTAACTCTTAGGAAAGCATTATCTCATTCAAATATAAATGAAAAATCTATAGATACGTTAATAAAAACTTCTAGGATGTCTCATGAAAAGAAAGGAATAGGTTGTGATAAAAATAACGTATCTACTAGTACATCATCAAGTCATTCTATTGCACATCCTAGACTATCTACTAATATTCCTACAAGAGCCTTAAAAAGTAAACCTTTGAGGAAAACTAACTAGAAAGGACCAAAGCTATGTGGGTACCCAAAAACAAAATAATTCCTCTTGCATATATACTCAACTCAAGCAAGACAACACCTGTCATGGTACCTACATAGTGGATGCTCATGACACATGACATGTGAAAGGTCTATGTTCTAAGACCTCTAAATGAAGAAAGGAGGGAAGGTAATTTTTGGAGGAAATCAACACAATAATGTTTATTAATAATGGTAGTGATTGGTGGTGGAACGATAAGTCTGAAACCTACTATGTTTATTAATAATGTTTTACTTGTAGACGGTTTTAAATACAACCTACTAAGCATAAGCCAATTATGTGATGTGGGAATAGTGTTGTTTTTAATTGAGATCGATGTATAGTCAATAATAGGAATGGGATTAAATTATTTGTGGCAAATAGATGTGGTAATCTTTATAAAATAGATATGTCTGAGTTGTCAGATAAAAGGTTTATTGTCTCATGACCCTAATAGAACATCATTGGTTGTGGCATAGGAAGTCTGGCCATGTTAGCTTAAAGTTACTCTTCAAGCTATAAAAATATAGCCTTGTGAGAGGTTTTCCAAACATGTCATTCAAAGAGAATCTTCTTTATGAGTCTTGTGTCAAGGGAAAACAAGTCAAAAGCTCTTTTAAGAGCAAGGATAGAACTGTGTCTATTAATGGCAAAAGATATGGTCTTGTTATTGTCAATGATTATTCAAGATGGAGATGGGTTAAATTTTTTTATCCATAACGACGAGTCTTTCAAAGTCTTTTGTAAATTTTTAAAACAAGTTCAAAATGAGAAAGGCTAGCTATCAAGATTGATCATGGAAGATAATTTAAAAATGAAAACTTTCGAGTCTTTTGCAAAAACTGTGACATTAACCATAAGTTTTATACTCTAAGGACACAAAAACAAAATGATGTTGTTGAAAGGAAGAATAGATCCTTACAAGAAATGACTCAGACTATGCTAAATGCTAACTATACTCCTAAACACTTATGGGAAGAAGTAATTAATATTGCTTCTTGTTTCAAAATAGAATTTACATAAGTCTCTTGATTCAAAAGACTCCTTATGAATTATGGAGAAATAGAAAACCCAACATATCTTGTTCGCATCCTTTTGGTGTACAATGTTTCATTCTAAATAATAAAGACAGTCTTGGAAATTTTGACTCTAAAAGTGATGAAGGAATGTTACTTGGTTATTCTGAATTATCTAAGGCATATAGAGTGTATAACTCTAGAATATCCTTGGTGGAAGAAACGATTCATGTGAGATTTAATAACTTCAAGCCTGATAAGACTTTATCAGAGTAAGACAATTATCTTGATTTCAATTTGTAGGAACTACAAAAAAAATCTTCCTGCATCAACTAGTCAAACATTAAATGGTCCATCAAGAGCTTTGGACACACCTAAGGAAGAAAGAAAAGAATCTACAAAAAGGAATTTGACTTTGATTAAAAATCATCCAGCTGATGCCATAATTGGTGATCCTAATGATGGAGTTACGACACGATCAAAAGTCAAAGATCAAACGGCCATGATTTCACAAATTGAACCAAAGAATGTGAATGAGGCACTAGAAGACGAAAGCTGGATAGAAGCTATGCGAGAAGAACTGGATTTGTTCTAGTCGCATAGGCTTTTGATCGCTCTTAGCTAGCCCAAATAGAATATCTTTTCTCCATACCGCAATAAACTATATTTATACCTTTCCTATGATGTATTTCGATGTCGAATTTAAACATAACTTAGTTATTATTAATGATCTAGTGTTAAATCTTAATGAATTAACAAAAATGTCCACAATCAAATTTGGTTGTGGAGAGTGTTAGTTTATGTGGGCTATGGTTTTTTAACAGTTGAATTGGGGCCCTAATTGGGCTTTTCTTGATGGGCATGTACTTATACAATTTCCAGGTCATAAGTAGATTACTTTTTGCAACCGCTTAATTTCAGTTTGGACCTAAAATTCACCACTTGGCCCAGACGGGACATGATCAATTTAAGAAAAATGAGGTATGGATCATAGTAGAACCATCAGAAACAAAGTTGTGATAGGATTAAAGTGGGTATATACAAACGAACTTGATGAACAAGGTAAGGTTGTTAAAAACAAGGCTAGACTCATGGTGAAAGTTTACTCACAACAAGAAGGGATATAGTGATGTAGATTACGCAGGAGACAAGGTACAAAGGAAGAGTACAATAAAATTAATTTGATTTAGCGTATTTTATTTACATACATGTATTTGCAACACAGTTTCGATTTGATTTATTTCTAGATCTAAAAAAATAAATTAAAGTGTCTTTCACAAAAATATCAAATTAGATTTTATAGCATGTCGTGCTTTAACGTTCAAATTTGTTCATAATGAAAACTATTCAAATTGTCATGCAATATTTAAATGTGATTAATTGTTTCAAATGAAAGATATCTTGTGATGTTTAAATTGTTTGTATATGTAGATAAAGTTAGTTTTAATGCAAAATTAAGAATAAAAATTGTTCTTCCTAAAGCTAGTTTCAGCATTAAATGGTTAAAATTGACCTTTTAACCATCCAATGGCTAGTTTCTATAAAGCTTCATATAGTGAAACAATTTCAAGTTAAAATACACAATGGAAAAGGAGAAATACATCGTAAAATACATTGAAGAAATACTAAATATTTGATTGTCTATTATCAATCTGCTACTAAGAGCATCTAGAGTTTTGGATTGTGTAAAACCATTGTATAAATTTTCACCGTTGTGAGCTTTGATTGTTCTCTCTTTTGAGAGTGTTTCTTTCAGTTTTGAGTAGTCTTGATCTTAGAGGAAGATTGGGACTAGTATAACCTGGAGAAGTTTGTGTACTCGTTATAACCTGGATAGGTATGTGTACTCATTGTAACCTATAGAGGTTTATACTCATTGTAACAATTTTAAGAATAGTGGTACCTCTTGAATGGTTTGTTCAAGGGATAATTAGACGTAGCCCAAGAGATTAGGGTAAACCACTATCAAACTGCTTCATCTGTGCTTATATATTCTTGCCTTGAATGATCTTGTTTGGTGGTTTTTGTTTACAGTAAATTAAGCTCAAGCTTCATTCAAGCCCCCTTTTCTAGAGCTAACTGTTCATACAACTATGAAAGAAATTATAAAAAGGTCTATAAGGAAATTAAACTAATGCAATAAGGAAAATGTATTTAATAAAAATGCAAGGCTTACTCAAACCAATGAGAGATTGTGTGGAGAAAACAATGACCTGAAAAGGAACTTAGAAATTCAAAGCACTAATCTAGAGAAATTGGATAAAGAACTATGTTTTATTAAAGAGAATTTAGGTAAAAGATCTAAAAAACAAACTAGTAGCATAACATTAGTCAATTTAATCATAGAGAACTTTGCTTTAAGAAAAATCTTATGCCAATCAGATGCGATGGAAAATCTTTGGATCTCTTGATAAAAAATTCAAGTAAAGCCTATGTAAAAACAGGGATATGATATAATCAACAAAAAGAAGCTAATTTATCTTATAATCCTACAACATCTACTAGTTTATTTACATCTCATTATCATAATGGAGCATCTTCTAGCTTATCTACAGGTATGTCTGTGAAAGGTAACCTGAAAAAGAAACCATGGAGGAAGGTTAACCGTAAAGGACCCAAAATAGTATCAGTACTTATGCAAACTCATCTCCAAGACTATAGACAAGAATAAAGAGGTCACTGAGCTAGATCCTTGATCAGGAGCTTATTGTTAGCACCGGGAGTTGCTGAATATGATTTGATGAAACCAACAAAAGAATGAAGTCTTTAATGGATCCTAGCTTGCAACAGGAAGTGCATGAAGACTCATAGAGCTTGATGGTGTGCTGATCCTAGACTTAGGGTGTGTGTGTTTGTAAGTTATGCCTTTGGTTCAAAATCATATGTTACATAATTGATAATTCGAAGTAAGCTCCAAAATCAATCTGCTTAATCACATTTTCAAAAGGTTAAATATGAACAAATCAGATTTTGATAATCTATTTCAGAAATGGAATCAGTAAATTGTTTTCAGAATCTGAACCTGATGAATTTTCTGTTAAGACAAAGAAAAATTCAATTGATTGGATGATTGACTCAATCGATTGAAGTTTTAACGGTCAACTAATCAATTTTCTTATATAATGACCATGCATGTGTTTTTAATATAACAATATGACACAAAAATCATTCTGAGCGAACTGAAGTGAAATTTTCAAAAGAAAAAGTGTGCTTACACCTTGTGATCATTTTGGCAATTGATTTTCATCAAGAAAACTGATCTTGGAGCTTTACTGTTGAATTGATCTTGTGTAACAGTGATCTTGATCCAGAGCTAAGTGTTCTACTCTGATCTTAATACATTTTATAATATGTTGAGTAGAATCATTGTTGTATTCATTTTACTCTCGATCATTTATCGTATTGAGTTTGTGGTGTTACAAGTTACATAGTGTTGTAATTGTAACTAGTTTAGTGGAGAGGATTTTACATTGGTTAGATAGCTACTGTAGGGTTCAGTAGGTTGTTTGCTGCTGGGAGCAGTGTTTACTTGCGGGTTGCATGTGTTTGTGTTTTTGTAAACTGATCTTAGAGATCTTGATTAGTGGAACTCTTTGCTAGTTGGCAAAGGACTGGACGTAGCCCTTGAGGAAGGGTGAACCAGTATAAATCTTTGTGTTCTTGATCTTTCTTCCTCTCTTCTTCAATACTTATCTTTTTTGTTATCTCACATTCAATTAATTGTTCTTCGCGTTTAATTGACTGTTCTTTCTGCTGTTAATATTGTGTCTTTCTGAAACTGTTATATCTTTTATACAATTGACTGGAACTAACTTTTGATTGTATTGTTGAGTTAATGCTTTTATGATATTACAGTTTGATTGATAAAATTTCTGAAAATATATTTTCTTGATTCAAATTGTTGTTTCTTGATCTTAGTATTTTATCTAAATTGTTGTACTTCTTGATTGATTTGTTGTCCATTGTGTTTACTATTTATCTACTGGATTGAATTTTCTTTATCAACACCTTTTCGTAATCAATTGATTGCTTCCACTTCTGTTTATGATATTGTTTGATCAACTGGATATTTGAATATGTTCTAAAACACAATGATCTTTGATGGGTTATTCTGAAATTCATTGATTAAGAATCTTCATTTGAATCTTTAACACTTTCCAGTATTTTGTGAAAAGGTTTTGAAAGTTTTTAATAGTTCAATTCAACCCCCCCCCCCCCTCTTGAACTCAGCCTAAACCTATTTTCTACACTTATCAGGAGTTTGGGTCTAATTGAGCTTGTTTGGGCCTCCAAACAAACTTTTGGACACAAGTTCAAAATTGGAGAAGATCACTTTAGAGACTTTGGAGCTTGAAGATTACAAGACCTTTACTTGTAAACATTGCATAGAGCATTGTAGAATTTATTTTGAGCCTAGTATTTTGGGTAAAGTATAATTGGTTTTGGACCTTGTATTTTAGGCCTAGTAAAATAGGATTTTGGGTCTTAGGCCTTGTGTCAAAGTTAGATAAGACGTCCACTTTTTTAGGCTTGCAAAGGCTTCAAGAAGGTGTCAAACAAGCTTGTGAAGGTGTCATATGTGAGGCAAATTGGCGCCACATGGAAGCTTTCCTTCCAAGCATCTTTTCCCACTTGTGCTCATCTTATTCGAGAGGATATGAAGCTTGAGCTGCAAGTCACCTTGGACACATAACACTCTTCTAATGTAAAGAATCGTCTACTCATGGCTTATCACTTGTCAAGCTCCTATTAGAGAGTTTTTGAGAAACTTGCAAGATAAGTCATCTTTTACCCTATAAATAGGTGACTCTTGTAATTGAAAACTTAGCTCTTGTATGACTAGAGTTGAACTACTTTCCAAATGCCTCTTCTTGTTCTAAAAGCTCTCCCTAGAGTATTCTTCAATTTCAAGATTCTATGCTTACCTACTCTTAAGTGTGTTGGTCTAACCTCACATTAAATTCACTCCAAGTTTCATCTCAAATACTTCAATCCACTACAAATATCAATCGTTTCGCTGCACAACTCCATGAAAAATGAAATTAAACCTCAAAGGAAGAATGAAAACACTTGGAGGATGCATTTCTACATAGGAATTGCATCAGGTACCTAAATATAAAATAATTCCTTTTGTACATATCATTAACCCAAGCAAAAAGAAGGCACTTGTCATGGTACGGACAGTGGCTACTCACGTCACATGATAAAAGAAAGGTCTATATTCCTATACCTCCAAATGATGAAAGGAGGAAAGGTGACCTTTGAAGGAAACCATCACAGATTGGTGTTGGGAAGATAAGTCTGAAACCTTCTTTGTATATTAATGACGTTTTACTTGTAGATTGCCCAAAACACAACCTGCTTAGCATAAGCCACTTATGTGATTGTAGGAGTTATGTAGTTTTTAGCAAAGACCAGTGTATAGTAAATAATTAAGATGGGAAGATTGTTTGTGGCTAATAGATGAGGTAATCTTTATAAAATTAATATGATTGAGTTGTCAAATCAAAAATTTTATTGTCTCATGACTTTAAAAGAAGATCATTGGCTCTAGCATAGGATATGCGACCATGCTAGCTTAAGGTCACTCTATAACCTCGTGAAAGGAATGCCATCTATGTTATTCGAAGGCAATGTTCTTTGTGAGTCATGTGCATCAAGGGGAAGCAAGTCAAGATCTCTTCTAAGAGTAAAGATGACAAATCAACCCAACAACCTCTTGAAGTAAGACATTTGGATCTTCTTGGACCAACCAAAACAGCATTTATGAGTGGAAAAAGATATAGTGTTGTCATGGTCATTGACTATTCTAGATGGACATGGGTTATGTTTTTGAGTCACAAAGATGAGACTTCCAAAGTCTTAAATTCACAAAACAAGTTCAAAATGAGAAAGGTGTATCAATTATTGTTATTAAAATTTACCATGTTGAAGATTTTGAAAATAAAAACTTTTGATCACTTTATAAAAAATAATGGTCTTAACCATAACTTTTCTACTCCTAGAACACCACAACAAAATGGTATTTTTTTAGAGAAAGAATATATCTTTACAAGAAATGGCTTGAACGATGCTTAATACGAACTCCAGTCCCAAACACTTATGGGCAGAAGCGATTAATACAACCTATTATTTACAAAGCAACTTAATTAGACCTTTGACTAAAAAGACTCCATGAATTGTGGAAAAATAAGAAACCCAACATTTCTTATTTCATCCTTTCAAAATTCAATGTTTAATTCTAAATAATAAGGACGGTTTGGGAAAGTTTGATTCCAAGAGTAATGAAGAAATCTTTCTTAGATATTCTGAAGTGTCTAAGGCCTATAGAATATATAACTCTAGAACGTCTATAGTGGAAGAATTGATCCATGTGAGATTCAGTGACTATAAGCCTGATAAGAAATTATCAGTGCAAGAAGATTCTCATGGTTTTCACTTGCAAGAACTATAGGTAAATCTACAACCACCCAATAGTCTAGCACTAGACGATCTACATAACCTACTAGCCGATCCAAAGGTGGAGAAAGAGAGCCAGCTGGAAGAAACTCTACGTTGCTCAAGGATCATCTTGCCAAAGTAATCATAGGTAATCTTAAGGTAGGAATGTCCACACATATAAGGGTAAAGGATTAAGTGGCAACGATTTCTCAAGAAGAACCAAAGAATGTGAATGAAAATCTTCAAGATGAAAACTGGGTCAAGGTAATGCAGGAAGAATTGGATCAGTTCCTGAAGAATGAAGTATGAATGTTGGTAGCTCAACCAAAGAATAAAGTTGTCATAGGAGTCAAGTGGATATTTAGGAACAATCTAGACAAACAAGATAAGGTTGCGAGAAACAAGACTTGTCTTGTGAATAAGGGTTACTCGCAACAGGAAGGCATATATTTTATTGAAACTTATGCATCAATAGCCCATCTACAAGCTATACGCATTTTATTTTCATTTGCTACATTTAATAACATGAATTGTACCAAATGGATGTGAAAAGCGAGTTCCTTAATGGATTCATAAAATAAGAGGTCTATGTGGAACAACTCCCTGATTTTTAAAGTGTTTCTTGATAACATTTACTTTTATCATAGTTTTGGGCTTATTTTTATAATGAAATCAACTTTTTCTAAGCTCAGAACCTGCTAAATCCCCTGTTTTTATCTTTATTTATTAATAATTTGATTTCTGTTGTAAATAATTGGTCTCTTTTTACTCTAAATCCTATTAATTTTATCAAATAATTGAATAAGAAGCATTGGATAAAGAAGAGAAATATTGAAACCCATGAAGGAGGAAATAAAAGATTAAATTGGACACAGATCAAGTAGGGTCCGACACCACTTTAGCTGGGTCGAGTGCTAGTAAAACCTACATGGATATGGGGTCGTGCCCGATGCCACTTTAGCTAGGTCGGGCTTCGACGTCGCTAACCTAGCTCCTTTGTGTATTTAAATAGGTCTCTACATTAGGGTTAGGCACTCTGGAGGCATTCCACTCCACTCTATCTGGAGAAAGGCTCTATCTATGAGTCAGAAAAATGTAGTCTTGGGATGATAGACGTAGTTTGAAGGATTCCTTTTTCTCCTCTTTGTATATCCATCTTCATCCATTATTCATTTTTCTCATCTTGTTGGGGTTTGATATAATCAATTGAATTCTCATGTAATCAAAATTGGGTTTATATATATGTCTCTCGTTTCAATGTTGGTATTTTGTTTCTTGGCTTATTACCTATCGTGTTGATTCATGACTTGATCATTGATTCTTAGGGTATTAATAGATATCATTTGTAATCTGAAATTGAATCAAAATATCAAATGAAAGTTTGTATCTAGATATAAAGCATGATTCACTTGTTATCTTAAGACCGTTGTGGTGCTTGAAAGTCTTTTCCATATAATTGATCAAGAGATGGAAGATTAATAGGGAAGCCTAGGCTCATTCATGTAAGACATTAGGCTTTTGGTATTATTGTGTGTTGATATTGACATTTGTTCAAAAATAATGTAATTGTTTTTATGCATGAGAGTAAGGTTGATGAAGTTTAATTCTAGCAATTGCATTCTATATGCCCTCTATTATTTTTTCACATTCCAAGTGCTCGTAAAAATATAAAAATATATTTTAATTATTTTGAATAAATTTATTTTCTTGCTTATCAATTCAAATATTGGGAATAATTTATAATCTAAATTTGTTATCAATTGACTTTATTATCTTGTACTGCATAAGTCCATTAGGAGAGAATGATATATTTATTACTTGCAATATAAGCAACTGGTGCACTAGCCAAAGTATGCAAAAAGTGTTAGCAAGTTTTTGGCGTTGTTGTCGGGGAGTTGTGTTCCAATACAAGGTGATTTTGCATTAATAACTCTTTTAGACTTCAACTTTTTTTTGTTATTTTTATTTTTCAATATTTCATTTTGACTAACGTGTTGTTCTAGTCATTGCATTTGTGTGGTATCATCCATCATGTTTACATCATTGTCAAGCTTGAGACATCAAACGAGCGCTTTCTAGGAGGCAACTTAGAGATTGAAAAAGAATAAAGATTGCTTCATTGTCTAAATGGCACTGAGCTCAAGCAGAATGGAGCCCAACACAAGTTTTTTTATGGTTGCATCTGACATAACATGAACCGCGCTCTGCGCCATTTTTAAAAATTTTCAAATATTGGTGCAGAGCTAAACTAGTGCCCAACTAAAATCTTTGGCACATGGCCCCAACGAGTGAAAAAAGAAATAAAAAACATAAAACAAAATTGTGGGCCTAGGGTCAAGCCCTATTTGCAAGAGGGTGTGAACTTGTTAAAGATGAGATGTTGAGGATGCAGAAGAAGATTACCATATTCTATGATAATTAGGATCTACTTCTTCAGGATTTTATTTTGTCATTTAAATTTCAGCTTTAATTTTTTTTTATTTTTTCTTTTGCATTTTAAATTTCTGTTTTTATTTTTTTGTTTATTCAATTTCAATTTTTTTTACTTATTTTTTTTGTTTTGATAATAAATTGTGTAACTTGGCTAATGTGACATATGAGACATTTGGTTGTATAACTTGGATTGAGTTTTGCATAACACTAATGATAATTTCTTATTGATGAGAATTTATTGTGTTGTTCTCTATTATCAACTATGATATTTGTGTCTTTATTGTGAGTTTAATTTTGTGGTTGCTTTTCTGTTTTTTGTGATTGAAAGTGCATTCATATTATATTATTTTTATTTAATAATTATGGCATATTGTATGACAACTTTTGGTACCAGCAATACTATGTGAGATTTTAGGCTTAAGAGTTTTAAATTCATTGTGTGTTATCACTTTTGACTCATAATTAACTTTGCTTGAGTTTCTATGTTAATTAATTCATCTACATGCTTACATGTGATCAAGGCCATTTTTGTTTTTAATTCATTATAGTTTGAGCCAAATAGTCAACCTTATTTTTCATGAATAAAATCTTTTTGCACCCTTTTGAGCTTTAAAAGAAATTTTCTTTATCCTTGAACCTTTAATCCTTAAATGTTTTAACCTTGACTGTCTCACTTTGAGCTGAGAGAGCAAGGAGATAATGGTCCTTAGTGTGGTTCAAGTTTAGGGGAAGAAATTAAAAGAATTACATAAGGAGGTATAAATTGCAAATTAGAAAAAGCCTGTGGTTCATACTGTATATAAAAAAAGAAAAAAAAGAAAGAGAAACAATTTTTAAAAAATAAAGCGTGAAGGAAAAGTTGATTTTGGTTCATGTCTAGATTACATATACAATAGGGTAAATGTGTTGAGTTGATAAGTTGATTTAATTACTCTCTTTGTAGTGTTTTGATTATCTAGAAAAATCAATTTTCTTCTTAGCCCAACCACATTACAACCCAATAAAACTCCTTGTGATGTTGCAAGTTTTTGAAATTTTTTTACTCTTGATTTGAAAAGCAAAGTTAAATTATGGAAATTCAGTGGTTGGTGAGAGAAAAATATACCTTGAGACTAGTGTGCTTGACCGAAACACTCTTTTTGGTGAAAAATAGTGTCATTAGTTGTCCATGCAAACATTTTGTCATGATTATTATTTTGTATTGAAAAGGTTTTATTACATTTGCACTGAGACCACCATAGTTGAGTCTTGACTAGGAAACAAAGAATTTTTTTAAGCACTACTAGAGAGAGCATTCGTGACTAACATCGAAAGTGATTGTGTGAACTTGCCTTTAGGTTGTTTTACCATTGTTGAGTAGTTGTCTATTTTTGCCAAGTTACCTTTACTTGAGGACAAGCAAGGTTTTATGTTTGGGGGAGTTTGATAACATTTATTTTTATCATATTTTTTAGCTTATTTTTAAAATGAAATCAACTCTTTCTAAGCTTTGAACCTGTTAAATCCCATGTTTTTATCTCTTTTTATTAATAATTTAATTTTTGTTATAAATAGTTTATCTCTTTTTCCTCTACTATTTGTTTATATATATGTATTTCCTTTCAATGATAGTATTTTGTTTTCATGCTCATTGCTTGTCATGATTCATGGCTTGATTATTTATTCTTAGCATATTGAGATATATCATTTGTAATCTAGAACTAAATCAAATTATCAAATGAAAGCTTATGTTTAGACATAGAGCATGAGTCATTTGTTGTCTTAAGACCCTAGACGAAGAATCAATTAAAAGATTATCGCGTCCAAAAAAGTAAAAGCTCTATCTTTTGTGATAATAATGTTGTGGTAAGTTTATCTAAAAATCCTATTTTGTATTCTAGGGCTAAAAACATTGAAATTGAACATCACTTCATAAGAGATCATGTGTAAAAATGTCATGTTGATTTATTGTTTTGTACCAACAGACAATCTGTTTGCTAATATTTTTACAAAATCTCTTGTTGAAAAGATATTTAATCGTTTGACAGACCTTTTGGGCATGAAATTTGTTGAAGAGTAATTAGTGGATATGATTATCAAATTAATGATCAAAAATTCCTATGCAGTAAAATGTCTAGGTGATTTTGTACAGTATAGACAATCTACGATCTAGGTTGAAATTCTTTCTAATATGAGCTGCAACTTTGATCTTTTCGGATTTTCTCTAGTGGTTCCATTTTCATAATTCATGGAAAAATGGTTTCTTAATTTATGTTGTTTAGATTTTTTGTAAATTGTTAAAAAAGTTGGTTTTGAGTATCATTGGAATGAATCTTTTGTGAGAGAATTGTCTAAGTGAGATTTTAATCCTTATTATTGGAGGGACCATCTGATGTAACTCTTTCTTTAGTGTGTTTTCACTCATGCTTGCTTATGTTCTAGAACTTAGGTTAATTCTTTATTTCACTACTATGTTTCACATCCATGTATTAAGATGATTGAGGCACTTTTTGTTGATCTTGAGCCACTAGCCATATTTGTATACCTTGATTATAATCCACTAGTTAGACCCTTTGAGCCTCTATCCTTTTCTTATTTTAAATCTCATTACAAACCTTAATAGGAGAAAAATCATTATTATTCTTAGAGGATAAAGGAGCCTTGGAATCATTTTCGGAACAGGTTCTTAAATAAGTGTGAGGATATATTTAGTTTTACCTTACCGCCTCATGTGAATAACTCATCATTGAAAAAGAAAAGAAAAGAAATAAAGGAAAAGAAATGAAAAGAGGAGAAATAAAGAAAAAAAAATGAATGAAAAATTCTTAGAGAGATAAAAAGAAACAAAATATGTTGAAATAAATCTTCAAAAGGAAGATAAGAGGATTCTAATTGTAGTTGTGAAGATGTGTTGTACTTACATTTGTTTTTGGATTTATTCCTCATTGCTTCTCTATTCTATGTAGGTTGTAAGCTTCTTGTCTTTCATTTTACCTACCTTCACCTTGGTCCCATTGCAGCTTATATAAAGACCTCTTGATCTTTGACAACATGTTGCTCAATTGTTTTGGATACTAGAGTCTTGCTAAGCTTATAGCAGTTTTTGCTTGCATGAAATCGTTTTGAGTGCATACACACAAGCCTAAAAACTTGAGAGTTAGAAAGTTTATATAGTACAAACTATATCAATTCATTCATCTCTTGATTTGAGATACCTTTGGTGAAAGTATTTTCTTTTAAACTGACTTTTTTTTTCGTATATATTTAAATCCATGTTTTCATAAAGAGATTTGTTCAAATTATATCTTGCAAAGTATCTTTCTGATATATTAAGAATATGTCTAAACCTTTTTCTTTTAAAATAGAAATGCATTGATTTGAAAATATAAAATACTTTATTTTTAACATCACGTATTATCTGGAAGTAAATTATTTTTGAATTTTGTTTTAATTTTTTTACTAACCCATATTGCAAATACTTTCAAAATAGTTTCTTAAAGCGATTTGAAGCAAAAACTAATTGAAATATTTTAAATCCAAGTTTTTTGTTTTAAGTGTCTATCACCAAAAGGATAAAAATATGAAGATATTGCAGAATCCAAACTAACAAGTGATCTTGCTGCAAACATTGCTAATACAGTGAGCATTTGATTAAGTTTTTATAGCGTTTAATTTTTCAGGTAGAGTGTTAAACAATTGTAATTTTTTACATTGTGAATTTATATCCTTGTAACCTTTCTTTAAACCCTCTTTGAGAGTGTTCTTTGTTTTCTTGAGTGTTCTTAATCTCATGGCGAGATTAAGAAGGGATAACATGGAGAGGTTTAGTTACTCGTTGTAACCTAAAGAGATGTGTTTACTCATTGTGACCTGGAGAGGGTTGATTAATCATTGTAACCCAGTGTTTTGGTTAATAGAAGCTCTTAAACAATTGGCTTAAAGGAACTAGATGTAACCCGAATTTTGGTGAACCAAGATAAATTTTTACGCATTGTTCTCTCTTTACTTTTGCTAGTTGTTTTACTTTGTTTGATTTTGAGAGTGCACCTAAATGTTTATGTTAGACAATATAAATTTTTCTTTTTAGATGATCTATTAGACAAGTTTTATCTGTTGCAAAAAGAATCTAAGACTCAATTCAACCCACCCCCTTCTAAAGCCAATTACACCTACAATGAGGACTAGTGAGGAGAAAACAAGCTCTAAGGTTCCTAAGTGAAAAACATGTAAATTATGAATGAATTTACCAACACATTTAATCAATCGATAATTACCGATAAAAGAATTTATCGCAAATTATTCGTCAGTAAAGTAACCGTCAATTTACCGACAAACTTAATCCGTCGATAAATTAATAGACAATTTCCCAAACAATTAAATCAGTTAGAAAATTGTCCCCCAACTTCACAATGAATTTATTTTATCGGTAATACTTAATATATTAATAATAATAATAATATAAATAAAATAAAAATATTAATATTTATAATAATAATAATATTACGTGATAATAATATTTACAATAATAATAATAATGAAAAGCAAAAATAGTAATGGTTAATTATCTGTTTTTTTGTTTTTCTTAGTTCGTTGCATATCATTTAATTATATGACTATTTGTAATCACTTAACAATACTCATGAATTTTTAAACATCCAAATCCCAAATAGTTAAAAAAAAACTAATGCATTGTATTCAATTTATATTATATATAATCCTATATTCAATTCAATATGCAATCGAAAGAGTTTCACCAAACAAAATCAATTGAACATTAAAATTTAGAATTATAGACAATCAAATCTTAATTAACGAATCAAGAATCAAATTATCCTAAAAATCCAAAAATCCACGAAGAAAGCAATTAAATGCATAAAAGTAAATTGTATTAGAAAGTAAAATATCAAAGAACAAAAATGAATCGATTAGAATTGAAAACAAGAAGAGCTTAATTAACTTTCTGAATCTGAATCTAAAAGTACCTCCAAATTGTAAAACAAAGCTGCTTGTAAGAACAATAACTAGGGAGGAACTTGAAATTCTAAAAGGCAAGAAGACGAAAAGTCTAAAAAATGAAATTAGATACTTAATGACTTTAAAAACTTCTATATTTACTATACAATACTCAAGAAGTTGTAGAAGGCCCATGACGAAAGTCTATGTAGCTTTAAGATGTTCATAAATGCTAACTTTTTCAGTTATGCATAGACTCACTCATCGCAATGAGATTCACTAAGCAAATTGCTTATTTCATTGATTCTTTCTCTATGAAGTAAATTCGCAGGATGCATGTTCATGCGCTCAGTGCTTTTACAATTAAAACAATTAGTTGTAAACTTGTTAATTCGTTGATCAGATTATGAAAGTCCTAAGCAAATTTCTTTTTAAATTAAAACTCCTTTTGCTTATATTTGAGTCTTCATCTACCTTTACATACAAAATTAGCACAAGATATTTTTTATTAATTTCTCTTTTATGGCTTATTTACCAAAACTAAGCTAAGGGTAAACTTTTATGCATTAAATGAATAATAAACAATTCAATTAACTATATTAAAAGTATCTATAAAATTTGTTCATCAATGAGCTTTGTACTTACTTACAAAGTTCTTATAAGTTCCTTACTCATACTGAGCATATCTAAGGGAAACTATATTGTTAACACTGTAAAGAGTGATAAAGATTATGAGGGCCAAGAGTGAAAAGAGTAAGCATGGGTTAAACCAGAATGAAGAGAATAAAGAGAAAAAAAAAAAAAAAAAAAAAAAAAAAAAAAAAAAAAAAAAAAAAAAAGAAAAGCTCGAGAGTTTGATAAATAAAT
>Ga0209700_100420_pt1 | contig 77617 bp, 71 predicted proteins | sample SiratroredBW_FD_187528 | JGI IMG/M metagenome (GOLD analysis project Ga0209700, IMG submission 187528) | Root nodule microbial communities of legume samples collected from California, USA - Siratro red BW (SPAdes) (version 2) | ecosystem: Host-associated > Plants > Roots > Nodule | place: USA... | reverse complement strand
CGAGCAACTAAGGTCGCTGCCATCGCGCTCGCCAACAAACTCGCCAGGATAGCCTGGGCGATGATGGCGAGGAACGAACGCTACAAGGAACCCGCCGCTCTCATGGCGTAAACGAGATTACGCCGGATATGCCGGTGTGACGTAACGGTTGGAAGGGCGAACAGCACTTAATGCAGCGCCGGTCGATCCGGCGATCAGGACAACCCACACGGGCCATGGCATCTCCGAATGCCTGCTTTTGATCGGGACCTGATCCGCGGAGGGATTATGGCCAGCGGTCACGTGAACCGCGCAAACAGGCCGAACACATGGCCGCTCCGACCAACGCCGCAAAGTGAAGATTCTCCTTGCCAACCCGGAGCCGTCCACACATGGGCCCGTAGCCGACATGTCCGGCGCAGCTCTTTCCTCCGCTTCTGGCGAGGCAACCAGCAGGATATCGTCGTTGTCCTTGTCGATGATGTGGAACGCGTCATCCATCATGGCCGTGGCGATCGCCACGTCGACATTCTTCTCCTTATTGCCGGATTCTTGTTGTAGACGTGGGTCTTGAAGCCGGCCTTGTCGACCATCTTTCGCCCGGAGGAGGTGAGCCGCACAGTTTGGCGACGGTGTCCTCCCCGCTGACGTATTTGTACAGCTTTCCGTAGTCGAGCATCCAACCGTGATCCACAACGCCGTTTCTCATGGCTTCGGCGATGTTCTTCGCCCAGTCCTTTTTGACGGCCGATACGCGGGAGCCTTCGATGTAGCGTTTGGAATTGTCGACATAGGTATAGGTGGTCATGCGCGCTCTTCTCCAATGAGGATCGTGAAAAAATAATCAAAATAATGATTTAGGAAAATAATGGCCGAGCGAGTAGGGTTTTGCTGATATGACATGCGGTGCCGACGTCGCAAGGCTAAACCCAATGAGTTGAACGCGGGGAAAGGCTAATCTCCGATCAGGTGCGCGAGTGCCATTCTGGCCGAGACGTACCGACGCATGCAGTTGATTACCCCGCTTGTGAACCAAGCAGTTGAGTTTGGCAAAGAGCGCAGAGGGCAACCGCATTGTGGGGCATCTTGCAAGGCCACACGATGGTACGAATGACGGGTTCTGTCGCCCTGAGATTGGGCGTCCCTTTGCGCACTCAAGGTTGGCACGGGGTCGACGCGTTTAAGCCTGATGCGACATGGCGTGTGATCGCTGATGTAAGCGTGACGGGATGGGTTTCCGGGTTTCCTGTGGCGACAATATCCCTTGCCAAGCTTGCCAAGCGGCCGTGCAGCGATGATCACTCTGCTTCTTCGCGTGCGAGTCGCTGCTTCCCGCGCACGCGCTTATCGAGCTCGTTGGAGTTCCTCCTAGCTTTAAGGTCACGTCGGGAATGCAGGTCAATGTGTTGGGCGCCGAGCGTCGGCGGCGATGGAGTTACGACGAGAGGGTCCGCCTTGTCGAAGAGATCTTGCAGCCCGGCGAGACGGTCTGCGGGGTGGCACGCCGGCACGGGGTGGCTCATAGCCTGCTGTTCACCTGGCGTCGACAAGCGCGCCAGGGGCGACTGGGCGGAGATGCTGCGCCTGCTCTTATTTCCGTCGAGATCACACCTGTAGTGGCTCCGATGTCGAGCGGCGCACCACAACTGGCGTCTTCACCGCCTGCGCAGCGTGCAAGGGCTGGAATCATCGAGATTGATCTCGGGGCGGTTGGACAACTGACGGGTTGTCATGAGGTCATTCAATCCGATCGATCGGCCTCCTTGAGTGACGGCAGAAGAGGCTTCACCGAACCGTGAGCTCCCAGATGATGCGAATGTGCCCCCCTTCAATCGATGGTCGGAAAATATGCATGTTTCTAACGCGCAGCTTACTGTCATCGATCACGTTCAGGACGCGCCCAATATCTCCCTGATCAGAAAAGACGACATACATTAGGCCATCAGCCTTGAGCCAATTATGCGCTCCCCCCAGAGCGGCGGCCATGGCGCTGTGACCTTCGTCAAAGCAAGAGCGCTCCAGGTCGTCCTTTGCTTTTCGGTTCCAGTACGGGGCGGCAAACAGAATAAGGTCGAACTTTTCTTTAGGCTGTAGCGCAGAATAAATGTCACTGAGGCGCACTTCTGCGTGATCGGAATAACCTAACCGCTCGATGTTTGTCTTTGTGGTGAGAACGGCTTGCGGATTAATGTCGAGAGCCACCAGGCGTTCTGCCCCAGCGCGGAGTGCCGCCAGCCCCAACACGCCTGATCCACATCCTAGATCCAATATTGTCGCTCCAGATTGGATGTGCCACTTCGATATCAAGGCGTCGGGAGCGTGGCTCAGGCGTGGCGACAGAACGCCAGGAAGAATGTGCAACAGCATACCGCACACTTCCACATCGTGCGGGTGTTCGCACGACCGGAGGTCAGCGATCATTGCGTCTACATCGGACGTTTGGCGCCGCGGCGATACGGCTAGGGGTGCAGTCATTTCAACTCTCCAGTTCGCTAGCGCGCGCTCGTCCCATCCGATCAATGGATCGCCCTATTGGGCGAGTACGGTAGCTGTCGCACGCTCGGTACTCTGTACAGGGTCCGTTTTAGACGCTGCGAGCATGGTTTTCCCATCCTGTCTGAATGCGCGTCGCGCCTTCGCTGACTATCGTCGCCTCCAATAGCAACGGCCGTGCCATCGGCATTCAAAGCGCGCTTGGCTTCTGATTTTCCTTGAAGAACGGCTGCCGGCAGGCTCTGGCGTGTTCTGCCGCTCCAGCGAGCGTGTCGGCGCCGGTGTCGCAAACCCAACACCGTATAACCGAGTTGGTGTACAAATGGGTTCGTGTCGCAGCTATTCTCACGACAGGTTCGACCATAAATCAGAAGTTGCGATCTTCATTGAAAACTGACGTTTCGACGAAAGCTCGTCGTGAACGGGCAAGACTTCGCTCAATTCGCGGTTTTGATGCCGCCCCAAATGACTATCTAGCTGATCTAAGGTGTCAATCGGCCCTTTAATTGCGGTTTGTTGTCAAGCCACCATCTCTTTCCAGTGACACGGTGGTAGCGATTGCTCCGTCGGAGCTGGTCAAGTTGCGGAGACGGAGCGATCGCGGATGGCGAGACGATTGCCTATCAGTCGACGCTAAGCTCGAGCGCGCAATGCCTCGAGCCTGTCGCCGCCATCGCGCCAGTGGTCCCGATCTTTCGTGATGTCGCGAGCTCGGCCCGCTCGGCGACCGACACGCGCTCACGGAGAGGCTTTTAACATCGCAACCGTTGCGATAATCGGCGCCGATGGGCCACCTTGTGCCGTCTTTCTGCTTAATCAGCCGAGGGTTAACAAACCCAGGCCCGAGCAGAGCGGAGGCGACTGCGACATAACCTCTAGAGAGATCCGATAATGCAGCTGTCCGGCGAGCGGCGGCAAAAGTTAGCGCCATCGCCGACCAGAAGGTCTTTAGCACCGTCGCGAATCTGGCGGACCCCGAATGTTCGCTTTCCGGCGAAATGATCGGCAACTAGGACGAAAAGCAGAATGACAATCGCAAACGAATGGGCCGGGCCTGTTCACAGGTGACCACTACGGTTTCCACGATCGCTTCGATCGCAATGGTGCGCTGATTGAGTGTCCTCGCCTGTGCTGTTTTCGGTGCGCCCCTCCGCAACGTCGCGAGCCCGCTGCATCGTGCGAGAACAAAAATCTTCACGCTCCCGCCGCATGCGCTCCTGATGCGCTCGGAATCCTTGCACGCGTGCCATTATGCGCTCGCGCTCGGAGGTGGTTCGGTCCAGAGCAGGCCGAAAGGGCTCTACGGGTGCGGCGTTCGTCGCAGCTGCGGGTGTCGTCGGCGCTGCGGCCGTCGTCTGAACGATGGCCTGGGGTTGAACATTCAGCGAGCGCGTGCGTGCGACAAGTTCGGCCGTCTCGCGAACAAGCGCGTCCAGTTCTTTTTTCCAGTCCATTGGCTTGGCTCCCGGCACAATCTGCCAGCGGCGAGGGCGGGCGGTCAAATAGTCTTGTGGGCGGGGAGCTTTGACGGTTAACCGAGCTGGCGAACAAACAAGACGGCCTCAGTTCCGGGCGGGGGGAGAAGCTGGAACGCGTGGCTTACCTTAAGTTCCCCTGCCTAGTTTAGTCGGGATTATGCCGCCCGGTAAGTCCTTGAAAACAGTGGTTCGAATTGGGTGGGGGACCCTTCAGAGCGCTCCACTGACCAGAACCCCCGACAGATTTGTCCGGTGGCACATAGCCACCAAACAAGCCATCCGCGAGGCCACCTCTCCGCTCGAGGCAGCGCTAATAGGCGATGCAAACGAAGCACTATGGTCGTGCGACGAATGCCCATTTTCTAGCGGATAAGCCCACTGGTGCGACCAGTAAGCCATTGATTGTTCTCAACCCGTAGCTGACCTTAGTCAGCGGCTCGATCGGACTCAGTTATGCAGCAAGCTTAGGAACCTCCTGTTCAATCAATCGCAATAATCGGGTGTTGCGCCTCCCCGCAACCACCGGTCCCTGCGATATCGGCGCAAGCGACCCGGAGGTTGCCTTTAGGTGATTCAAGCCTACGCGCCTCTCTTGATCGGCGTCACCTTCTTGGGATCGAGCCAGTAGTCGATCCGATCAGCCCAATGCTGCATCAGCTTAGTGCGCGAGCCAATTAGCGCGAGCGGTCCGTGCCTCTTGTACAGACCTTCCACAGTTGAGTTGTCGAGATGCGCAAGCTGCAGCTCGACGACATCGCCATCCCACGCCTTGACGTCCTTGATCTCTTCATGGTGAGACAGGGTGGAGAAGGTGGTCCGGAAACCGTGGGCACAATGATCAGTCTTTGTGTCAATGCCAAGCAGACGCAAGCGCTTGTTGAGCGTGTTGTTTGATAGCGGCGCGTCCCTTGAACAGGAAAACGCGTACCGGCGATGACCAGTCAGCTTCTGAGCGTTGCGCAGGATTGCGAGTGCCTGTCGTGACAAAGGAACGACATGATCCCAACCGGTCTTCATCTTGGTGGCCGGAATAGTCCAGCGTTCGGCATCCCAGTCGACCTCGTTCCACTCCATTTCATTGACCATGCCGGGCCGGGGAATGGTCAGCGCATCGAAGCGCAAGGCAAGTCCAACAACATCACCAAACCTCGCTCCCGCCCACGGTACGCTGATGAGCTTGAAGACACGCGTCACGTCACGTGGCTCGGTAACACCGGGACGCGGTGTCGAAATGTTTGCAATCATTTGCCCACGCAGATTGCGAAATGGATTGTAGCCGTCACCTTCGACATCGGCATAGTCGCAGATTTGCTCGCCGATGCTGCGAACGCGATCGCGAGTTTCCAGCTTTCCCTCCGCTTCATACGAACGCATGAAAGCCAGGACATCCGGACGCTTGATATCCTGCCTGCACATCTTGCCGAAGCGATCCTTGACGTAGCCGACGCGCAGCTCAAGCACCTCAATGGTCTTGGGGTCGCGCACCGCGACGATCCGGCCGCGTTTCACCTTCTCGACCTTCTTCTTCGCAAGCCACTCGTCGGCCCATTCCTCGAAGGTTCGGGCGGCGGCCTGTCTGTGCTTGTCGAGCTGCTTCTCGGTGCTCGGGTCTTTGCCGTCCTTGAGCAGGTCTTTGGCCTTGTCGCGCTCATTTCGCGCATCCGCGAGCGAGAACGTGCCATCCTTGCCGTTGCCGTAAGGGCCGATTGAGTAAGTTTTCTGGCGGTTGTGGAAGCGGTAGCCCATCCGCCAGAGCTTGGAGGCAGCGCTGCCGGGCTTGCCTGTATCTGGCGTAACGAAGAGATAGAGACCGCCGCCGGTCACGTCGGAAATCTTGGCGGGACTCCACGCGCCATTGTCAAATCTCGGGCGGGCGGCGCGACAGTGTACGTCGGTCCTGATCTGCTTGGGGTTGGTGCACGTGCCGTCGTTCTTGCGGGCCATCTGCTCGATTCCTTCGTCCGGAATAGCGAAAGTCGCCGTGAACGTTTGTTCTCCCGATACCAACAAAAATACCAACAAATCGGACGGCTGGGCGCGGACGAGAACAAACGGTGACGAACACCGATGTACGCGGAAATGCCTATTTTTCAAGGGTTTCCGGGCGCTGTGCGGACGGTTGCGAACGCTTTGGAACGGGCCTGAACAGCCTAGTTGGTGCCCCTGGCCGGAATCGAACCAGCACTCCTTGCGGAACTCGATTTTGAGTCGAGCGCGTCTACCAGTTCCGCCACAGGGGCCTTCGGTCGGCCCAAGGGACGTCGCGAAGCCGGCGGACTATAGCCATGGACAGGACGGGGTCAACCCGCGCCAAAGTGATCCCCGCTGTTCTCGACAGCCGCATGGGCCGGAGTTAGAGGCTTAGACGCGCGACCCATCGGAGAGAGGCTGCCGTGACGACCCGGAGTGCTGCCATACCAGCTTTCAAGCCGGCCAGCGCCGGTCCCGCGCTGACCGCCTCACTGCTCGTCACGCTGATCGCCGCCGCCACGATCGCGGGGGCCTGGTTCTTCCAGCTCGTGCTTGAGATTGTGCCCTGTCCGCTCTGCCTGGAGCAGCGCTACGCCTATTATCTCGCGATCCCGCTCGGTGCCTTCACGGCGCTTGCGGCCAGGAGCGGCGCGCCGCGGCCGCTGCTGCTCGCTGCGTTGGCGATCCTCGCGCTGGCGACGCTCGCCAATGCCGGTCTCGGCACCTATCACTCCGGCGTCGAATGGGGGTTTTGGCAGGGGCCGACTGACTGCTCCGGTCCCGTGGTCAATCTCGGCAACGCTGGCGACCTTTTCTCGCGGCTCGACACCGTGAAGGTGGTCCGCTGCGACGAGGTGCAGTGGCGCTTCCTCGGCCTCTCGCTGGCCGGCTACAACGTGCTGATCTCGCTGCTGATGGCCGCAATCGCCGCATGGGGATTTATGCGGACGGCGAAGCGTTAGGTAGCTGCCGTAGGGTGAGCAAAGGCGCGCTCTTCGCGCGCCGTGCCACCATTCATCGACGCTCACACCAGTCGCTGGTGGGCACGCTGCGCTTTGCCCACCCTACGAGAGCCCGTCAATCATCCACATCATCTTGCGTGCGCCCGAACAAGTGCACGATGCCGGGTGTCGCGATCGTCACGAAGACGAAGCGCGACAGGTGATGGGCGCCGACGAAGATCGGGTCGATGTGCAGCGTCAGGGCCAGCGCCAGCATGGCGTCCATCGCGCCCGGTGCGAAGGCGACGACGACATCGGAGAATTTCACCGGCGTGGTGAGCGCGACGATGCCGACGAAGAGGGCGGAGACGGCGATGGCCACTGTAAACGAGCCCAGCGCCGCGTTGATATGACCCGCGAGCGTCTTGATCCGCATCCGCGCGAAGCGGCTGCCGATCAGGGCGCCGATGCCGACCAGCGCCACGCCGCGTACCCAGTTTGGCAGGCCGCCCTCGACCCAACCGGCGCCATGCAGCACGCTGGAGGCGATCATCGCACCGAACATCCAGCTCGCCGGAAATTTGATCAGCCGCAAGAAGAGCGCCACCGCCAGCGAAGCTGCGGCCAGCACCACGAGGCCGAGCGGCGAGGCGATCGTCGTCGTCAGCGACGGTGCGGCTGAGGGCGCCACGTCCGCGATCGCCAGCACCATCGGCAGCGCCGCGGTGAGGATGATGACGCGCATGGTCTGCACCACCGCGATGCCCGGCAGGTCGGCGCCGCGCTCGACCGCCAGGATCGTGATCTGCGACAGCGCGCCGGGACTACCGGCAAGGAAGGCCGAGGTGCGGTCCCAGCCATGGACGCGCTGCAGGTAATAGCTCGATCCGAAGGTCGAGCAGAAGGTCGCGAGCGCAAGCAGGCCGATGGTGACGGGATAGGCGCTGACCTGCTGGATCAGATGGCGTGAGACCACCGAGCCCAGCGAAATGCCGAGCAGCACCAGCACGGTCTGGGTCAGGATCGGCGGCAGCGCCAGCTGGCGGCCGGCGATTGCGGCGATCCCGACCGCGATCATCGCGCCCGAGATCAGCCCGCCGGGAAGGCCCGCGACGAGAAACACGAGGCCACCGGCGGTGCTGATGACAAGCGTCTCCATCGTGCTCAAGACATTGGCACGGCTCGGCCATTCGAACGGCAGGGAGGCGACGATTTGTTTCACGCCGCCTTATCGCAAATCAGCGAGAAGCGCACAATTGCGGGTTCGTCATGCCGCAATGCGCATGCCTCTCACTGATGTTCGCGGAGGTCGGGACGGACTTACTTCTTGTCGGCGGCAGGGGCGGCGGGCGCGGCGGTGCCGGCCTTTGCTTCCTTCATGCACTCGCGGCGAAATTTCTTGCGCTCCTTGCCCTTCAATCCCTTGGCGTCCGCCTGCTTGGAGCATTCGAGCGATTCGGCCGAGCGCTCCTTCGGCGCCTTCTTGTCGGCGGTGGCAGCAGCGTCGGTTTTGGCGGCCGGCGCGGCGGTCTGTGCGAAGGCAGTGCCGGTGGCGAGCAGGGAGACGAGAGCGAGGGCGGCGAGGCGGGAGGTGAAGGTCATGTGTTGCACTCTTCTTGGGAGAATTGCGAAGGCTTGGGAACGTCGGCTCGCCATGCTGAACGCGACATGAATGAGTTGAGCGACGGGATCACTATATTTTGCCGGCGCAACTCATCGCATCCTTGTCGCAAGCGATCGACACGCTAGGATAGCAATCCTCGTTTCGCTTCCCTCGAGGAAGATCAAGGAGGAGACCCAGGGATGACCATTCAGACAAAATTGTTGTGTGCGATTGCAGCGTCAGGTGTCGCGGCATTCGTGGCGAGCGCGCCGGCGCAGGCACTGACCGCGCAGGAGTGCAGCGCAAAATATCAGGCGGCCAAGAAGGACGGCTCGCTCGGCACCATGAAATGGAATGACTTCCGCAAGGCCCAGTGCGGTGCAGACGCAACGCCTGCCGCTGCACCCACGGCGGCTGCTCCGGCTGCGCCCGCCGCTCCTGCCGAGCCGAAGCAGGCGAAGAAGGAGGCCGCGCCCGCCGCCGCGCCGACGCTGCCGACTGGACCCGCGATCTATCCGAACGCGGTCGATCCGAAATACGCCAAGGAGACCCCCGGCAAGGCGCGACTCCACACCTGCGTTGATCAATACAATGCCAACAAGGCCACCAACGGCAATGGCGGCTTGAAGTGGATCCAGAAGGGCGGCGGCTATTACAGCGAATGCACCAAGAAGCTGAAGGGCGCCGCCTGAGCTTCGAACCATGCACCGGCCGGAGCAACGCTCCGGCCGTTTTGTCTAGCCCAACAGCTTCTCGGCCGATTTCGCCACGAGCTGCGACCGCTTGCGCGGGCCGCGCTCGACGAACAACATGCTCTGGCCGAAGATGAAGCAATAGAACAGGAAGGCCTGCGCCTCGGCCTCCTCGGCCGCAAGGCCGGTCGCGCGATAGAGCTCGGCGACGTGCTTGAGCCGCGCCGCGTCCACGCTCGCCACCGCCGCCGCTGCGCCCTCATCGGAGCGAGCCCATTGCCGGATCGCGAGCTCGATCGCCATGGCTGCCGGATTGAGCCGCTCGGAATAGAGCTGGATCACCGCCTTCAGCCGCTCGCGGGGCTGTTGTCCGTCGAGACTCGTCTGCTGCGCGATCGCCGCGATACGTCCCTCGCGCCAGCGTTCCAGAATGGCTTCGAGCAGTGCGGCCCGGTCGGCGAAACGGCGATAGAAACCGCCCTTGGTGACGCCGAGATTCTTGGCGAGCACCTCCACCCGCACCCCCTCGACCCCCGAGCGGGCGAGCTCGGTAAACCCTGCCTCGACCCAGACATCGCCCTTGCCGTCGCTCATGAAGGAAGCCTCGCCGGTTTCTTGATACGGTACCGTATTGCTAGCGCGACGAAGCTCTGATACGCTACCGTATCAATCCGCAAAGGCGGAAGAAAAGGACAGGGAGCGAATTGCGATGGAGGAGGCGACCTATCGCGGCACGGTCTATCCGTGGCAATGCGATCATGTCGGCCACATGAACATCATGTGGTATGTCGGCAAGTTCGACGAGGCCAACTGGAATCTGTTCGCCCGGCTCGGACTGACGCCGAGCTATCTGCGCAGCTCGGGCCGCGGCATGGCCGCGGTGCAGCAGAACATCGCCTACAAGCGCGAGCTGCTCGCCGGCGACATCGTCGAGATCCGCAGCCATCTGCTTGAAGTTCGCGACAAGTCGATCCGCTTCCGGCATGACATGATGAATGCGGAGACCGGCGAATTCGCGGCGACCTGCGAGATCACCGGCGTGCACATGGATCGCCAATTACGGAAGTCCGTACCGTTCACCGATACCATCCGAGAGATCGCCATGAAGCACCTTTCCGTGCCGGCGGAGGCGTGAACCATGGTCGCATTCGAGCCGAAAAACCCCGATTACCGCGCGGCGGCCATGGCGATGTTCGCGGCCCAGCCGGCAATGCACACGCTCGGCATCTCGATTGTCCATCTCGCCCCGGGCGAGGTGGAGCTGGCGATGCTGCATTCGGCTGCCTTCACGCAGCAGAACGGGTTTGTCCATGCCGGTATCATCACCGCAGGCCTGGACAATGCCTGCGGCGTCGCCGCTTTCACCCTGATGCCACGTGAAGCGGACATCCTCACCGTCGAGTTCAAGACCACGCTGCTCGCACCTGCTCGCGGTGCGCGCTTTGTCTTCAGGGCCGAGGTAGTCAAACCCGGCCGCATGCTGACCTTCTGCGAGGCCAGGGCCTTTGCCGAACATGAGGGCAAGACGACGCTGATCGCTTCCATGACCGGCACGCTGATGGCGATGCTGCCACGCGCTGCGGCGTCGCAAGCGCCGGCCGCGATCCGCGCATAGCATGGCGATGACATCGCGCCCGCGACGCTCTATATCAGCCGTAACAATTCCCGGTCCCGAATCGTATTTGCGGCGATGGGACCGAAACGGGACGAGATATGGCTGGATCTGGGAATAAGCGCCTTGTGGCGACGCGGCGCGCGGCGTTGACGCTGATCGGGGCGGGTGCCTTGGCGGCGGGCGGGATCACTTTCGCGCGCGCCGCCGCCGATGACGACGAGGTGCTGACCGAAACCAAGGTGCTGCGCGATCCCGACACGCCGGTTGCCGGCAATCCCGACGGCAACATCACCATCGTCGAATGGTCCGACTACAATTGTCCCTATTGCCGCAAGCTCGAGCCCGAGCTGCGCCAAGTCGTCCAGGACGACGGCAAGGTGCGGCTGGTGATGAAGGATTGGCCGATCCTCGGGCCGGTCTCGGTCACGGCGGCGCGGACCGCGCTCGCGGCGAAATTCCAGGGCAAGTACCATCAGGCCCACGACGCCATGATGGGCGTCAGCTCGCGCCTGACCGAGCCGCGCATCAACGAGCTTCTCGCTGGCGCCGGCGTCGACATGGACCGCCTGAAGCACGATCTCGCCGGCCATGCCAAGGACATCGACGCGATTCTCAAGCGCAACAATGAGCAAGCTGAAGCCTTTGGCTTCCGCGGCACGCCGTCCTTCATTGTCGGCAAGTACCGCGTACCGGGCGTGCTGAGCATGAACGAGTTCGAGCAGGTCATTGCCGACGCACGCAAGGCCAAGATGAACTGAGCCGAGCGCTAAAGCATGATCCGGAAAAGTGCGCAGCGGTTTTCCGAAAAGATCATGCTCAAACAATAACCTAGAGCGCGATGACAATTCATCCTAATCTCATCGCGCTTTAGTCATCACGCAACACAAAGGCGCCGCCGCGGAGTTCGCGACGGCGCCTTGCTCATGATGCGGCGTCGCTACTTCGACGAGATCCGGACCCAGTCCTTGTGCGCTCGGTCGCGCAGCGCGTCCCAATCGGCCTTGGCGACATCCCAGTTCACGATGGTGCGATTGGTGGTCGCGACCTCGCCATTGGCGACCGACGACGTCTGCATGGAATCATAGACGTAAACGCCGCCCGCGAGCAGCAGTGCGCCCAGGATCATTCCAAAAAAAGTCTGCATAGCGAACCTCCGGTGACCGGCGATAACGTCGGCCCGGAGCAATGGTTCCCGCGGCAGTACGGCACAGATAAGGACGGATCGTTCATGTCCCATTCAGCCATTCCAGCAGCTCCGCGTTGATTTCGCGCGGATAGGTGTGACTGAGGTCGTCGATCTCCCGATAGGTGATGTCGGCGCCAGCGGCAGAGAGCGCCGCCTGCGTCTGCCGCGCGGTCTGCACCGGAAACATCCAGTCGAGCCTGCCGTGGGTGATGAAGACCGGCAGGCGCTGGAGGCGCGTGGCGTCCGCCATCTCCGCCATCAGCGGATTGAAAGTCGCCGACACCGGCGCAAGATGCGTGAATGGTGAGGCGCCGTCGAGGCCGGTGACGTAGCAGAAGGTGCCGCCGTCGCTCATGCCGGTCAGCAGCATCCGCGAGGCATCGACCCTCCATCGGCCGCGCACGGTCTCGAGGATGCGCATGAGATTGGGCGTGTCGCCATCGTCGCCCATCAGCGCCCAGGTCGGGCCGGTTGCCGTCGGCGCCACCAGGATTGAGCCAAGGCTGCGCGCATCGCGCAACCAGCTCCACAGGAAACCGCGCCCGTTGCCGCTGCCGCCATGCAGCGCCATCACCAGCGGCATGGCGCGATCGGACATGTAATATTCGGGCACATAGACCGAGAAGCCACCGCGGCTGCCGGGCTCGTTGTGATCATGGAAGATGCCGGTATTTTCGCTCGCGCCGACTTCGAGCCGCGACAACAGATCGGCATTTTCGCGATTGGCAGCGTTGAGAAAGAAGCTGCTCACCGGGGGAAACTGCAGGGCCAGCGGATAGAGCGCCTCCTGTGCGCGCGGCAGGTGGCGCAGCGCGCGGAACACCGCGACGAGGTCGCCATTGCCACGCTCGACCTCGCGAATGCCGGCAAAGGCGGCGAGCGTCTCGTCGCAGGCGCGATCGAGCCGATCGCGTAGGCCGGCGAACTGCTCCGGCCAGTCGCCGATCGCTGCCTGCGCCGCTTGCAGCGCCTCGTCAGGCGCACCGATCGCGTTCATCACCGACGCGAAGGCCGGCGGGTGCAGATGCCGCTGGAAGAAGCCGAGCGCCTCCAGCGCGTTGAGCAGCGGCGGCAGCACGGCCACGATGTCGTCCACCACGGCCTCGGTCATCGCGGCTTCCTCAAGCTTTTGGGTCAGTGCAGCTTCGGCGCCTTCAAAAGCTTGAAGCGATCGGTCGAGGTCACCGTGACGTCGAAGGTGACGCCTTCGTGATGCACGGTCAGCGGCACGTCGACGCCGGCGGCGCCGAGCGCCCACATCTTCTTGTAGAAACCGGTCTGGCTCGTGACCTTATCGCCGTCCACGGCGAGGATGACATCGCCGGTCTTGAGCTCGGCGCGCGCGGCCGGACCGTTGGCGGAGATCCCGATCACCACCACGCGGTTGTCGATCTCGGTCGAGTAGAGCCCGAGCCAGGGCCGTGCCGGCTTGTTGACGCGGCCGAACTTGCGCAGGTCGTCGAGGATCGGCTTCAAGAGGTCGATCGGCACGATCATGTTGACATGCTCGGCCTTGCCGTCGCGTTCGCGCTCGAGTTGGAGCGAGCCGATGCCGATCAACTCGCCGCGTTCGTTGAGAAGCGCGGTGCCGCCCCAATTCGGATGTGCGGGATAGGTAAAGATGGCCTCATCCAGCAGATATTCCCAATAGCCGGCGAATTCCTGCTTGGCCACGATCTGGCTCGCAACCGAGCGCGTGCGGCCGCCGGCGCCGCCGACCACGACGCGGTCGCCGATCCGCGTTTCCGCCGAGGTGCCGAGCGGCAGAGGTTCGACGTCGAGCTGGCCGAGCGCCTGTACCAGGCCAAAACCGGTGACGGAATCGAAGCCGAGCGCATGCCCTTCGACCACACGCCCGTCGGCGAGGTGCAGCCATACGGATTCCGCCTCGGTGATGAGGTAGCCGATGGTGAGCACCAGCCCGTCGTCGATCACAACGCCGTTGCCGGCGCGTTCGGTGCCCAACGTCTCGGCGCTGAAGGCGTCCGGCGGGATGATGGCGTGCAGGCCGACGACGGAGCCGAGCGCGCGGTCGAGATCGAAACCATAATCGCTCGCACGCGGCTGATTGGCCGGCGGCACTCTCCATTCGGTCAGGGTGGGCATGGAGTTCTCCTGGCTGAGAGCATCGCTCCGCCGTGGCCGGCGGAACGAGGCGCGAAGCACGCATAATTTAGGCCGGAGGACGCCGTCTTGAAAGCCTCGTTCCCAACTATTCCAGAGAACGCCGCGTGAAATCTTCGAAAGGCTCAGCGACGGTTCGTGCACAGACGGCGGGCGTCACTTCGATCCGGCCGCCGCCGCATGGCTGGTGTCCGGCGAGATGCTAGGCGGCGTGCAACGAAGCTGCTAACCATTGCCGCTTCGTTTGACCAGGGATCACGGATCGAAGCATGGATAACCGCAGCGACATCTGGCGTGGCGTCGACACGATCAAGGCGCGTTTCATCGACCTCAGCGACAAGGTCTGGGGCACGCCCGAGGTGTGCTACACCGAGGCGCGATCAGCCGCCGAGCATCTCGCCGAGCTGCGCCATCAGGGTTTCCGCATCACCGAGAACGTCGCCGGCATCCCGACTGCGCTGATGGGCGAGTGGGGCGAGGGCGGTCCGGTCATCGCCTTCATGGGTGAATATGACGCGCTGCCGGGATTGAGCCAGGAGGCGGGTGTCGCCGAGCACCGTCCGATCGAGACCGGTGGCCATGGCCATGGCTGCGGTCACAATCTGCTCGGTTCCGCCGCGCTGCTCGCCGCGACCGCGGTGAAGGACTGGCTCGCCGAGAACAAGGTGCCGGGCCGCGTGCGCTATTACGGGTGCCCTGCGGAAGAGGGTGGCGCGGCAAAGGCCTTCATGGTGCGCTCCGGTGCGTTCGAAGATGCCGATATCGCCATCACCTGGCATCCGCACAGCTTCTGGGAGGTGGCGGTGACGCCGTCGCTCGCCAACACGCGCGCGGATTTCATCTTCACCGGCCGCACATCGCATGCGGCGGCCTCGCCGCATCTCGGCCGCTCTGCGCTCGACGCGGTGGAATTGATGAACGTCGGCGTCAACTACATGCGTGAGCACATGCCGAGCGACGCGCGCGTGCACTATGCCTTGCTCGACACCGGCGGCATCGCGCCCAACGTGGTGCAGGCCCATGCGCGCGTGCGCTATTCGATCCGTGCCCGCGATCTTCCCGGCATGAACGAGCTGGTCGAGCGCGTGTCCAAGATCGCGCAGGGCGCGGCGCTGATGACCGAGACCAAGGTGGAAATGAAGATCATCTCCGCGGTCTCCAACATCCTGCCGAACACGCCGCTGGAACAGGCGCTGCACCGGGTGATGGAAGAGCTCGGACCGCCGCATTTCGACGACGCGGACAAGAGCTTTGCCGGCCAGATCCGTGCGACGCTGAGCGACAAGGACATCTCGTCGGTCTACTACGCGATCGGCATGGAGCCGACGGATCGGCCGCTGGCCGACTTCCTGGTGCCGCTGGATGCCAAGCGCAACCCGCTGGTCGGCTCGACCGATGTGGGCGACGTGAGCTGGGTGGTCCCGACCGTGCAGGTTCACGCACCGACGGTTGCAATCGGTACGCCCTTCCACACCTGGCAGGTGGTCGCGCAAGGCAAGAGCCCGCATGCACACAAGGCCATGGTGCAGGCGGCCAAGGCGATGGCCGGGCTCGGCATCAAGGCGCTGACGGAACCGGAGCTGATCAAGTCTGCCAAGGCGGATCTTCAGAAGCGGACGGCCAAGACGCCTTACGTTTGTCCGTTGCCGGACCACGTCGCGCCGCCGCTCGATATGTCCGTGGCGTAGAATTTCGCCTCGATACTTCGTCTGATCCGGCGAACAAATTTTCCGCAGTGCAGCGCGCAATCCAGCATGTTTTGATGCTGGATTGCCGAACGGATGGGCTCACGGAACGCCGTTTTGCCCAACAGGCAGCCAGAAGACCGTTTGCACACACACGGTCCCAGTTGACGTCCACCCCATTCGGTGTGCCATCTACTGCCAGCCAAATAGGCGGCCGCACTTCACGGCCGCCTTCATCACTATGGAAACCAGACGGGGGACAACCATGCTGGATAAAGAACTGCGTTCGATGATCGGCCAGGTGAAGGACGGGCGGATGGATCGCCGCGCCTTCATCCAGCGCCTGGCTGCCGTGGGCCTGACCGCACCGCTGGCCAACCAGATCCTCGCGCTCGGCGGTGTCGCCATGGCCGAGGGCGCCTCGACCTACAAGCCGACCAAGCGCGGCGGTGGCGGCGCATTGAAGCTGTTGTGGTGGCAGGGTCCGACCTTGCTCAATCCGCATTTCGCCACCGGCACCAAGGATCAGGACGGTTCGCGCCTGTTCTACGAGCCGCTCGCCTGCTGGGATCCGGACGGCAACATGAAGCTCGTTCTGGCGTCCGAAATTCCCTCGACCCAGAACGGCCTGCTGGCCGCCGACGGCAAGTCGGTGACGTGGAAGCTGAAGCCCGGCGTGAAATGGCACGACGGCAAGCCGTTCTCGGCCGACGACGTCGTCTTCACCTGGGAATACATCATCGATCCGGCGACCGCCGCCGTCACCGTGGCGACCTACCGCGACATCACGGTCGAGAAGGTGGATGACCTCACGGTTCGCCTCACCTTCAAGAAGCCGACGCCGTTCTGGGCGGACGCCTTTGTCGGTGCAACCGGACAGATTCTGCCCAAGCACCTGTTCGCCGAGTACAAGGGCTCCAAGTCTCGCGAAGCGCCGAACAACCTCGCGCCCGTCGGTACCGGCCCCTACAAGTTCCTCGAGTTCAAGCCCGGCGACCTGATCCGCGGCGAGATCAACAAAGACTATCACATGCCGAACCGGCCCTATTTCGACACGCTCGAGATGAAGGGCGGTGGCGACGCTGTGTCGGCCGCACGCGCGGTGATCCAGACCGGCGAGTATGATTTCGGTTGGAACATCCAGGTCGAGGACGACGTCCTCCTGCGCCTGGAGAAGGGCGGCAAGGGCAAGACCATCTATGCCGTGGGTGGCGACACCGAGTTCATCGCGCTCAATTTCACCGATCCCAACACCGAGGTCGACGGCGAACGCTCCTCGATGAAGACCAAGCATCCGTTGTTCTCCGACCCCGCCGTGCGCAAGGCGCTGTCGCTGCTGGTCGATCGCGAGTCCATCAAGAAGGCCATCTATGGCCGCGCCGGCCGCACCACCGCGAACTTCCTCAATGGCCCCGAAAAGTTCGTCTCCAAGAACACCTCATGGGAGTTCAGCATCGAGAAAGCCTCGAAGATCCTGGACGATGCCGGCTGGAAGCCGGGCGCCGACGGCATCCGCGAGAAGGATGGCAAGAAGCTGAAGCTGCTCTACCAGACCTCGATCAACGGCCCGCGCCAGAAGACCCAGGCGATCGTCAAGCAGGCCTGTCAGAAGGCCGGCATCGACGTCGAGCTGAAGTCGGTCGTGGCCTCGGTGTTCTTCTCGTCGGACGTCGCCAATCCCGACACCTATGCGAAGTTCTATGCTGACATCGAGATGTTCCAGATCCCGATGAGCCAGCCGGATCCGGCCCAGCACATGCGCCGCTATCATTCGAGCAACGTGGCGACGAAGGAGAACAAGTGGCAGGGCACCAACTTCCCGCGCTATGTCAACAAGGAGTACGACACCACCATCGACGCCGCCGACGGCGAGATGGATCCGGTCAAGCGCGCGGCGCTCTACATCAAGGCCAACGACCTCCTGTTCCAGGACACCGTGTTCATTCCGGCGCAGCACCGGCTCAAAGTGGAGGCGGCCTCGAACACGCTGCGCCCGGTGATCTCCGGCTGGGCCAATGAAACCGACAATCTGTTCGACTGGTACCGCGAGGAATGATCCCCCAACTCTAGACGGGGCCTTTCCCTCATGAGCCAATACGTCCTGCGTCGCCTGCTGATCGCGATTCCGAGCCTGCTCGGAATCTCGGTCGTGCTGTTCGTCGTGCTCGCGCTCGCGCCCGGCGATCCGTTCTCCGAGCTGGCGACCAATCCGAACGTGCCGCCCGAAGTGCAGGCGGCGCTTCGGGCCAAGTTCGGCCTCGACGATCCGATTCACCTCCGCTATCTGCACTGGCTCAACGCCATGCTGCACGGCGACTGGGGCTTCTCCTTCGTCAGCCGGATGAACGTCGACACGCTGATCCTCCAGCGCCTGCCGGCCACCCTCTACGTGATCGGCTCGGCGCAGATCCTGGCGCTCCTGATCGCAATCCCCGTCGGGGTCTATGCCGCGACCAAGCCGTATTCGTTGTTCGACCAGATCGCGAATACGCTCGCCTTCGTCGGCTTCTCGCTGCCGACCTTCTTCACCGGCATCCTGTTCATCCTGATCTTCTCGGTCACGCTGGACTGGCTGCCTTTCGTCTATACGACCGACATCAAGGCGACCGGCATCCGCTGGGTGCTGGAGATGATCAGGCAGGCGATCATGCCGGTGGCGGTGCTCGGCCTGTTCCAGGCGGCGTCGATGACGCGCTTCGTGCGCTCGGCGATGCTCGACGTGATCCGGCTCGACTACGTCACCACGGCGCGTGCCAAGGGCCTTGGCCAGGCCAAGGTCATCATCAAGCACGTGATGCGCAACGCCATGATCCCGGTCGTGACGCTGATTGCATTGCAGATGCCCGCGGTGTTCGGCGGCGCCATCGTCACCGAGCAGATCTTCCGCATCCCCGGCATCGGCTCGCTGCTGATCTCCTCCATCCTTTCCAACGACACGCCGGTGGTGATGGCCGTCACCTTCGTCTTCGCGTGCCTCGTCGTGCTGTTCAATCTCATCGCGGACGTGCTTTATGGCTGGCTTGACCCTCGCATCTCCCTCCGCTGAGCGGGGCGTCTACTCGCCCTGGCGCGAGACGTGGCGGCGCTACAGCCGCCACAGACTCGCCGTGATCAGCGCCTTCCTGCTCCTGATCCTGGTGCTGGCGGTGGTGATCGGCCCGTTCATCTGGCGCATCAAGATCAACGACATCGACATCATCGCAGGCATGCAGGGCCCATCGCTCGCCCATCCCTTCGGCACCGACGATCTCGGCCAGGACATCCTGGCGCGCATGATCTATGGCGGGCGGATCTCGCTCGCGGTCGGGCTCGCCGCCATGCTGGTTTCGGTGTTTATCGGCACGCTGATCGGCGCGCTCGCTGGCATGTCGCGCGGCGCGCTCGGACACGGCCTGATGTGGCTCACCGACCTCTTCCTGTCGCTGCCGCAACTGCCGCTGCTGCTGCTGCTCATCTATCTCTTCCGCGACGGGCTGAAGCAGTTGTTCGGACCCGAGGGCGGCATCTTCATACTGATCGTGCTCGTGATCGGAGGCCTTCGCTGGATGCCGGTGGCGCGCCTGGTGCGTGCGCAGTTCCTGTCGATCCGTGAGAAGGAGTTCGTCGAAGCCGCGCGCGCGCTCGGCGCCAGCCCGGTGCGGCAGGTGGTGCGCCACATCCTGCCCAATGCGGTCGGCCCGGTGATCATCGCCGGTACCATCGACGTCGCCGCTGCCATCATCGCGGAATCGACGCTGTCCTTCCTCGGCCTCGGCTTCCCGCCGGATACCCCGACCTGGGGCCGGCTGCTGTTCGATGCCAAGGACTTTCTCGACATCGGTCCGCACTGGGCGCTGTTTCCGGGCGGCGCGATCTTCATCGCGGTGGTCGCCATCAACTTCATCGGTGACGGCCTGCGTGACGCGCTCGATGCGCGACGGGTGATCTGATGGCTCCGCTGCTCGAAATCAAGGGCCTGAAAACCCACTTCTCCACCGACGACGGCATCCTCCAGGCCGTCGACGGCGTCGACATCTCCATCAACAGGGGCGAGACGCTCTGCGTCGTCGGCGAGTCCGGCTGCGGCAAGACCGTGACGGCGATGTCGATCCTGAAGCTGATCGCGATGCCACCGGGCCGGATCGCGGCGGGCCAGATCATCTTCGAGGGCCGCGATCTCGTGCCGCTGACGAGCAATCAGCTCGACGAGATCAGGGCCAAGGAGATCGGCTTCATCTTCCAGGAGCCGATGACCTCGCTCAATCCGGTGCTGACCATCGGCGAGCAGATCGCCGAGAGCCTGCGCCGGCATGAAGCGGTGACCAAGAAGCAGGCGCTCGAGCGCACCATTGAGATGCTGAAGCTGGTGCAGATCCCCAATGCCGAAGGCCGCGTGCACAACTATCCGCACCAGTTCTCCGGCGGCATGCGCCAGCGCGTGATGATCGCGATGGCGCTCGCCTGCAAGCCGAAGCTGATCATCGCCGACGAGCCCACCACCGCGCTCGACGTCACCATCCAGGCGCAGATCCTCGACCTGCTCCAGGACATGAAGGACCGCTTCGGCATGGCGGTGATGCTGATCACCCATGCAATGGGCGTCGTCGCCGAGACCGCGCAGCGTGTTGTCGTGATGTATGCCGGCAAGGTGGTGGAGGAGGCGTTGGTCGACGACCTCTTCGGCGATCCCCGCCATCCCTATACGCAAGGGTTGATCCGCTCGATTCCCCGCATCGACCTCGACAGCGAGCACAAGACGCGGCTGGAGGCGATCGGCGGCTCGGTGCCGATCCTGATCAATCCGCCGGTCGGCTGCCGCTTTGCCCCGCGCTGCAAGTTTGCCATGAAGGTCTGCACCGAGAAGGAGCCGCTGCTGCGCGAGATCGCGCCCGGCCACCGCATGGCCTGTCATCTGGGAGATCCGAGCCTGGGAGGCGCGTCATGAGCGAACCTTTGCTGCGCGTCAGCGGCCTGAAGAAGCATTTCCCTGTGCTCGGCGGCCTGTTGTCGCGCCAGGTCGGCACCGTCTATGCGGTCGACGGCGTGTCGTTCTCGGTCAATCGCGGCGAGACGCTTGGTCTCGTCGGCGAGTCCGGCTGCGGCAAGTCGACGACGGGACGCTGCGTGCTGCGCCTGATCGAGCCGACCGACGGAGAGGTCACCTTCGACGGCCAGGATGTGCGCAAGCTCGGCGGCAACGATCTGCGCGCGATGCGACGGAACATGCAGCTGGTGTTCCAGGATCCGTTCGCCTCGCTCAATCCGCGCATGACGGTCGGCGCGATCCTCGGCGAGGCCTTCACCATCCACAATCTCGCCTCATCCGCGAAGGAGCGCGAGGAGCGCGTCGCGGCTCTCCTGGTCAAGGTCGGGCTCAAGGCCGAGCACATGCGGCGCTATCCGCATGAATTCTCCGGCGGCCAGCGCCAGCGCATCGTGATCGCGCGCGCGCTCGCTGTCGAACCGAAACTGATCGTCTGCGACGAGCCGGTCTCCGCGCTCGACGTGTCGATCCAGGCGCAGGTGATTAACCTCCTGGAAGATCTCCAGGCCGAGCTGAACCTCACCTATCTGTTCGTCGCGCACGATCTCTCTGTGGTCGAGCACATCTCCGACCGTGTCGCGGTGATGTATCTCGGCCGCATCGTCGAGCTGGCGAAGGCGAGCGACCTCTACCGCAACCCGCAGCATCCCTACACCAGGGCGCTCCTATCCGCAGTGCCGGTGCCCGATCCCAAGCTCAAGCGCGAACGCATCCGCCTCAAGGGCGACGTGCCGAGCCCGATGAAGCCGCCATCCGGCTGCCACTTCCACACCCGCTGTCCGATCGCCCAGCCGCGCTGCGCGGAAAGCGCGCCGGAGCTGAGAGAAGGGGCGGGCGGGCATTTTGTCTCGTGCCATCTGGCTTGATGCCGGCGGAAGGCGGCGCGGATCATTCGTGAAGCAGGCCGAGCTCCGAAAGGGCCTGCCTGAAGCTCTCCACTGACGTGTGGTGATGCGCGAACAGACCCGCCTCGCGTGCGCCGGCGACGTTGGCCATGAGATCGTCGACGAACAGGGCGGTCTCCGGCCTGACGTTGAGTTCCGACAGACAGAGGCGGTAGCAGCGCGGGTCCGGCTTCGCGGTCTTGAACTGGGCTGAGGTGTAGATTCGGGAGCCGAACAGCGGGCGCAAGTCCGGTAGCAGCGTGTCGATATGATCAGCGACCAGCGTGGTGTTGTTGGTCAGGACGGCAATGTCGACGGTCTTACGCAAGCTGCCGGCAATCTCCAGCATCACGCCTTTGGCCTGCATTGAACGGCGCCGCGCCTCGACCCATTCGTCGAGCGAGAGCGGATAGCCGATGCGCTCGCCGAAACCCCGCAAATAGTCGGCGGCATCGAGAGCCCCGCAATCGCCGAGCAGCTCGAATCCGCTGTCCCAGATCGCCTTGTGGATGAACTCGCTGGTCGATCCCGCAAGCTCCGCCAGACACGCGACGCCTTTTCCCCTGTCGTAGTCGCACAGGACATTGTCCATGTCGAAGAGGACGAGCTTGATCCCATTAGTCACAGCAGCACTCTCGGAGTGGCCGAACATCCGGCCGTGATCCGAGTCATATCCTGTCCGAATACGGGCGACAAACGCGGAGCAGAAACCAGCCGATGCGAGGCCCGACGTCGGCGAGTTTCGAGGGCGGAATCTCCGACGTCACGCGCTCTTCGCGGGCCAGGGGACCACCTGTCCCGACATCACCAGCCGGTCACGGCCGCTGTCCTTGGCGGCGTAGAGCGCGCGATCGGCGGCCGCGACCAGCGTGCTGCAGTCCATCGTGGTCTGGGACGGAAGAGCAGCCGCGCCGCCGACGCTTGCAGTCACCAGCCGGGAAGGCGGATTCTGCGCATGCAGCATAGCGAGATCGAGCAGCGCCTGGCGGATTCCTTCGCCGACCTCGGCGCAACCATCCGGGCCGGTGTTCGGCAACAGCACCGCGAATTCCTCGCCGCCGTAACGCGCCGCGAGGTCGGCCGGACGTCTCGCGTAGGTGGACAGGATCCGGCCGAGCGCGCGCAGGCAGGCGTCGCCCGCCAGATGTCCGTAATGGTCGTTGAACTTCTTGAAATGATCGACATCGATCAGCAGCAACGAGAGCTGCGTGCCGTCGCGCCGGGCACGCGCCCATTCGTCGGCAAGGCGTTCGTCGAATGCGCGCCGGTTGGCGAGACCGGTGAGACCGTCGGTCGTTGCCAGCGAGGCGAGCTTGTCCTGAAGGTCCTTCTGCTCGGTCATGTCGCGCACCACCGCGACGACGCCGTCGATCGCGCCGCTGTCCGACGCCAGCGTCACGTGCAGCGCCGCCTCGGCCCAGATCTCGCCCTTGTCGCGATGATGCTGGCGATAGACGAACCGCGCCTCCTCGGCCTCGCCGTTCCTCAGCGCGGTGATGGCCTGCCGGACCCGTTCCATGTCGTCCGCGTGAATGCCAGCGAGCGCCGACGTGCCCAGCAATTCCTCGGCGGACCAGCCGGTGATGCGCGCGCATGAGGGAGAGACGTAGAGCACCCGGTTGTCCAGTCCGATCCGGGTCACCATGTCGCTGGATTGCTCGGCCAGCAGGCGGAAATTTGCTTCCTTGGCGACCAAGGCCTGGGCCATGCGCTGCCGCTGCACCAGCTGACGGACCAGGTAGGAGCCGATCAATGCGATCAGCACAACGAGGCCGAGGACGAAGGTCATGCGTGTGGTCGCTGCGCGCCGCCAGGAGGCCAGCACGTCGTCTTGCGACTTGCTCGCCAGCACCATCAGGGGATAGCGGCTGCTGCGCTGATAGTAGCTCAGCCGGTCCACGCCATCGATCGGCGACCTGAAATAGTAGACCGCCCCGGGGGGGCGGCTTTTCCAACTTCTGAACAAGGGCGCATTGGACAGGTCGCGTCCGACGAAGGCGCCGCTCTCGTCGCGACTGCGCGCCAGCATGATGCCGCTATTGTTGAGCAGCGATACCGAGCCGTTCGGCCCGAAGTCGAAGCGCTCGTAGAATTTGACGAAATAGCTGACGTCGATCGTGAGCAGGACAACGCCGGCGAAGCCGCCGTCGGAATCGTTGATCCGGCGGGACACGGTGATAATCCATTGGCCGCCGGCTTTGCTCTTGACGGGGGGTCCGATCAGCGTGCCCGTCGCCGGCGAGTCGCGATGATGACGGAAATAGTCGCGGTCGCTGTTGTTGAGCTTGGAGAAGTCGAGGTGTTCAGTCGTGGCAAGCCACCCGCCGGTCGCGTCGTAGACGAAGATGCCGCGGATGCGGTCTGATGATTTGCGTGTCGGCAGATAGGCCTGGAGTTTCGCAATCGCATCCGGACCCGTCCCGTCGATTTCGAGCCGGTGAACCAGCCCGACCAGGATCGTATCGGCGAGTTCGAACGTATCGTCCGCGTGCTGGATCAGCGAATGTGCCAGATTGGTGACGTCGATCTCGGCGGTCCTGAGATCGGCATTGCGCGCCTCCCATTCGCGCCAGGCGCTCAAGCCGAGGATCTCAACGCAAATCAGCACGATGAATCCCGCGGCCCAGAGCGGAAGGCGCGTCTTGCCGAGTTCGCGGCTCGTCACCATCAGGCTTGCTCCATTTCGGAGCAAACCTCTCACTTTGGCCTTAACGGCCTATTGCAACTTCTGCGATGATTTTGTGCGTCCGTATTCAACCGGAGGGAGTTGACGATATCTTGATTGACTCTCCTCGGCGGTTGTTAACCACCTTGCCGCAGCGCGACAGCTTCATCCGCGTCCGCTGCGTCATCCCTCCAGCGTGAAGCCGACGCGCAGCGTCACCTGATAGTGACGGACAGTGCCGTTCTCGATGTGACCCCGTGTCTGCACCACCTCGAACCATTTCATCTCGCGAATGGTCTTGGCGGCGCGGCCGATCGCGTTCTTGATCGCATCGTCGATCGACGTCTCGGATGATCCGACCAGTTCCAGGATCTTGTAGACGTGATCATGTTCGGCTGTGGGCATGATGAGCCTCCCTCGGTTGCGCCGCGGCACGGCGCAGCGTGCGCTCTCATCTGAACGAGCGCCGGCCGGTCCGGTTCCGTGCTGCGCGATGGTGTCACGCTCGGGTAGGCTATTCCGCGGCCTGCGTCACGATGGGGGCAGGCTGCAGTCCACGCCACAGCAGCCGCAGCAACATGGCCAACAGCGCCATCATCGCGAAGCCTCCGAGCGAAGGCGTAAACTTGTCATCCAGATCCGCTTCATTGCCGAACTGCGCCGCGAGCCTTGCCGATTGCAGCATTCCATAGGCGCCGGCAAGCAGGATCAGCCCGTAGACGAAGCTGCGCTCGCGCACGTTTGCCACTTGTGCCAGGTCGGGGAGCATCAACGCGAGGCCAATCCCGATGATCGGCAGGTCATAGTCATAGGCGTACGGGCTGATCATCACCGAGACCATGGCGACGACACCGAGCGCAAACGAGGGCGACATTCTGCGCGCCGCTCCAAGCCAGAGGGCAAGCACGATCGCAGACAAGGCGAGGCTCGCCGCAGCTGCCTGTGCCCAGAAGGCAATGCTCGGGGGTACGCCGGCCCGACTGAGCGCAGCGTAGGTTGAGACCATTCGGAACAGCGGATAAAAGCCGCGGTCGAGGAAGATCGCAGATTCCCTGATTGCGCCTAGCCATGCGGCCCAAATCTGCCATCCGAACACTAGCGTGCAGACGAGCGAGCTTGCGAGCACGACTGCTGCGGCGGTTGCAAGCGCCGTCCAGCGGCGCGTCGCAAGCATGTAGAGGCCCGCGGCGATAGCCAGATGTGGCTTGATCACCATTGCTCCGAGCGCAAGACCAGCGATGATCTGGCGCCGCTCCACGTTGAGGCAAACGATGCCGATCAGGGCGCCGGTGAGAAAGCCATTCTGGCCGCAGCCGACCGTGATCGCCAGCGCGGGAAACAGCACGACCAAGATGTGCGCGAAATTGTTGCGGGCGATGGCCCGAATCGTCAGGAGATAGGCAGTGAGCGTCGCGGTGATAAACAGCAGATAGGCGATGCCGGCCGGCAGGAGCGCAAAGGGAGCCACCAGCAGGTCGAATTGCGGCGGATAAGTCCAGGGCATGAAGCTGGTCGAACCGTTGAACGCCTGCTGAAGCTGGACCAGCGTCTCGAACCGGTAGACGAGATCAAGCTGACCATGCCAGATCTGCCGCGCAACGAGGTAGAAGGCGTCGAAATCGGACAGTTCGCGGACTTGCCAGGCGCTCCAGCGGCCGAACCTGAACGTCTTGAACAGCACCATCACCGCGAGCGTCGCGAGCACGAAGCGGACATAAATCGTTCGCTTCGACGGTGAGGATTGAACCGCTTCCAGCGTTTCGGCAAACATTGGTGACGACCTCGAACCTGACAGATCGCGGCCTGGCACGCGGTTCCGCGGATCCCGGCCAAACTGCCACCAGAGGTTTAAGGGACGGTAACGACTGCTACAGAATTTACGTCAGCATGGCCCCGGAAGAGCAGCTGATAGCCCATGTATAGAGCAGTTGCGGGGATAGGGGATGTGCGGTGGTCATCGTCGCGGCGCGTGGACAGGAACACGCCGCGGGTAAATTAGTTCGCACTCGCACTCGATACGACAATCGCCTTCAAGCACCCGAAATGCCCTTACGGATCCAGCTCGGTATCCCAGTAAAGATAGTCCAGCCAGCTGTCGTGCAGATAGTTCGGCGGAAACAGGCGGCCGTTGCGGTGGAGCTGGTGCACGGTCGGCGCGAACGCGTTCTGGCGCGGAAACATTTTTGCTTGCGCTGGCGTGAGATTGCCTTTGCGCAGATTGCAGGGCGAGCACGCCGCGACCACGTTCTCCCAGGTGGTCTGGCCGCCTTTGCTGCGCGGGATGATGTGATCGAAGGTGAGGTCTTCGGGCGAGCCGCAATATTGGCAATTGAAGCGGTCGCGGAGGAAGACGTTGAAACGGGTGAAGGCGGGATGGGTGGTCGGCTTGACGAAGGATTTGAGCGAAACCACGCTCGGCAGTTGCATCTCTAACGTCGGACTTCGAACCGCCTGGTCGTAATGCGCGACGATGTTGACGCGGTCGAGGAACACCGCCTTGATCGCGTCCTGCCACGACCACAGAGACAGTGGGTAGTAACTCAGCGGCCGGAAGTCCGCATTCAGCACCAACACCGGCCAACTGCCTTGCGAGACATGTGCGTTCAAGTAACGCTCCCGGCCTCCAATATACGCTGCGAAGCAGCATGTAGTGACATACTACATGCAGCGTGACGGGATTGTGAAGCCCGTTGAGCGACTTATTCAGTCGCGAGCAATGCGGCGGCGGGATGGCAAAAGCGCCCAAAAGGCCGCGATTCCGGGCAGGGCCATGCAGCCGGCCCGGAACCGCCTTCCCGGTGCGTTGCGCCTGCCTTAGCTACTCGCGCACCCGCTCAAGCTTTTGCAGGCACCGAGTCGTGCGCACCGCGGCCGGCATCTCCTCGTCCGGAAAGCTCGTCCTCCAGTCGGTGACGCCGACCTCGCCGACATAGATGTCGCCCTTCGAATCCAGCGCAATGCCGTGGGGCGCCAGGAATTTGCCGCTGGCGACGCCCGGACCTTCCTCGCCGCCGAGCCGGGCAATACGCTTGCCTTTGGCGTCCACGATCGACAGTCGCGGCCCGAGATTGGGCACCTTGCGGTTGACGGCCATGCCGGGGCCGAGTTCGCCGATCACGAAGGTCGGGCTCTTAGCCCCGCCGCAGCAGCACAGCGCGCAAGGGCGGTGCAGGTTGTTCCACTGCGTCTCGTATTTGCCCTCGCCGTTGAACACCTGCACCCGGTGGTTCTCGCGGTCGGCGACGTAAACCCAGCCGTCGGCGTCGGTGGCAACATTGTGCACGATGTTGAACTGCCCGGGATCGGTGCCGGGCTCGCCCCAGCTCTTAAGCAGCTTGCCGTCAGGCGTGAACTTGTGCACCCGCGCATTGCCATAGCCGTCGGAGACGTAGATCTCGCCCTTCGGCGACAGCGCGGTGTGGGTGCAGCGATGGAAAGGATCGCCGCTCATGAACGGCGCCGGCTTTTCGGGGATACCGATCGTCAGCAGCACCTTGCCGTCAGTGGTGCATTTGCGCACCGTGTGGTCGCCGTCATCGGTGCAATAGAGATTGTCGTCGGCGTCGATGTGCAGGCCGTGCGCGCGCGAGAACAGGCCTTCGCCGAAACTGCGCAAAAAGCTGCCCTCGCGGTCCAGCACCACCATCGGATGGGCACCGCGGTTGAAGACGTAGATCTGGTCCTTGCTGTCGACCGCGACGGAGGCGACGTCGGTGAGCTGCCAGCCGTCCGGCAGTTTTGCGAAATTTTCGACGACGCGGTAGCGGTGCTCGCCGGTGCCGAGAATGGCTGGCATGTGTATCTTCCCTCAATTCCCGAGTGGGGGTGCGATGCAGTCCCCACGTTGTCATTGCGAGCGCGGCGAAGCAATCCAGAATCCCTCCGCGGAGACAGCCTGGATTGCTTCGCTGCGCGCGCAATGACGATGTTGCCCAAGCTGTGCTCAATGGCATAGTCACAGCGCTTGGCAAAATCCCTTCCTCGATCGCCTTGATCTGGAGCGCGAGATATTTCGAGGTGATCCGGCACAGATCCCGAAAGTGTGCAGCGGTTTTCCGAAGCGATCATGCTTCGAAATGAGCTGACGCTATACTGGTTCGGCTGACGTCAAAAGCGTTTTACCCGGAGTGCCGTCAACTGTGGTTTGCCCAATAAGGATCGCGCAGCTTGCGCTTGAAGATCTTTCCGGTCGCCTCACGGGGCAACGCGTCCAGGAATTGGACCTCCTTCGGCACCTTGAAGTTGGCCAATCGCTCGCGCAGAAAAGCCCGCACGCCCGCGGCCGTGAGCTGCGCACCGGACTCCGGCTCGACGCAGGCGCACAGCCGCTCGCCAAATTCGGCGTCGGGAACGCCGAACACGGCGCAGTCGCGCACCCCTCGCATTGCGATCAGCACGCTCTCGATCTCGGCGGGATAGATGTTGACGCCGCCCGAGATCACCATGTCGCGCTTGCGGTCGCACAGGAACAGATAGCCGTCTTCGTCGAGATAGCCGACGTCGCCGACGCTGACGAGGCCGTCGCGTCCGGCTTCGGCGCGGGCCTGCGCCTTGCCGTGATAGTCGAAGTCCGGCACCGCCGTTTGGCGCATGTAGATCTCGCCGACCTCATTGACGTCGCAAAGGCTGCCGTCATCGCGAAAAATCTTGACGATGCCGCCTTCAATGGCGCGGCCCACCGTGCCGGGCTTTTTCAGCGCCTCCTCGGCCGAGTGCCAGACCGGGATGCCCGTCTCGGTCGAGCCGAAATATTCGTTGATGACCGGTCCCCACCAATCGATCATGGCGCGCTTGACCTCGGGCGGGCAGGGCGCGGCGCCATGCACGACGAAGCGCAGCGACGACAGGTCGTAGTGCTGCCTGACGGCTTCGGACAGGCGCAACAGGCGGACGAACATGGTCGGCACCATGTGGATATGCGTCACACGGTGGCGCTCGATCAGCGCCAGCAACTCCTCGGCGTCGAACCGCGCCTGGAGCACGATGGTGCAGCCGTTGCGGAAGGCCATCATGCCGTAGGAATGCGGCGCCGAGTGATACATCGGGCCGTTGATCAGCACGACCTGGTCCTCGCGCGGCTTGATGCCGTAGGCGATCGCGCCGACGCGCTCGGAGGCGGCCGCCTGTTCCGGCTGCATCGGCATGCGCCGCACGCCCTTCGGCATGCCCGTGGTCCCCGACGTGTAGATCATCGCCGCGGCACGGCGCGGCGGCTCCTGCATTTCCGGATGGCTGTCCCGCCAGCCGTCCCAATCGGTCAGTCCGGCCGGGACCTCGGTCAGCTCATGGGGAATGGCGAAGGTCGTCGCCAGCTCGGGCGGCGTCGCGACGACGAGCAGGCGGACGTCCTCGGGCAAGCCGGCGCGGATCTGCGGCAGCAGGTCGGCGTGGCAGATCAGGATCTTCGCACCGCTATCCGTCAGGATATAGCGGACCTCCTCGGCTTTCAGGTGCCAGTTGATCGGTACCACGGGGCTGCCGAGCGCGGCCGAAGCCGCGACCACCTCGAACAGAGCGAAATCGTTACGCAGCATCATGGCGACCGGCGCGCCTTCGGCAAGGCCGAGAGCGCGAAGCCCGCTCGCCGCGCGTCTGATGCGCGCCTGGATCTCGTCGTTGCCGATCTGGCGCTCACCGCTGATGATCATTGTGTGTCCTCGAGTCTAGCGATCGTCCAGCACGTCACCGAACCCTACCCAGCTCTTGCCATTGAAGCGCCGGAGCTGAAGCTGCTGGAACGGCAGGTAGTCGTCGGGGCCGGTGGTGACGGACATGCCCGGCAGCAGCAGCGGCAGCTTCACCTCCTTCAGCGAGGCCGCCTGGCGCATGATGTTGTCGCGGCTTAAATCATCCTTGCACGCCTTCAGCACGGTCATCAGCAGCGTCGCATAGTGGTAGCCGGCTGCGTAGTTGGAATTGGAGAGATCCGCGTTCGGCATGTATTGCTTCATGAAGGAGAAATATTCCTTCACGCCGGGATCGCTGGCCCATTGCGGGTCCATCGTGTCCTTCTGGTTGCTCGACGAGATCAGGCCGACGGCGTTGTCGAGCCCGGCGGGCTCCAGGAACGAGATCGACGAGGCTGAGGTCGGCACGAAGAACAGCTCGGGCTTCCAGCCGATCTCAGCCACGCCCTTGATCATCTGCGGGGTGAACTTGCCGAGCACGACGCCGAACAGCACGTCGGCGCCCGACGCCTTCAGGGTCGAGAGCTGCGAGCTGATCGTCGGCGCGCTGGTCTCATAGGTCTGCTCCGCAACGATCATGCTGGCGGCCTTGGCGCCGAGCGCGCGTTTGAAGCCCGCGACATAGTCGCGGCCGAAATCGTCGTTCTGGGACAGGATGGCGATCTTGGCGTCGGGCTTGGTTCGCAGCACGTGCTTGGCATAGACCACGCCCTCGGACTCGTAGGCGGCCATGCCGGGCATGGTCCACGGATATTTCTGCGGATCGGCCCATTTCGTCGCGCCCGAGAGCACGAACAGCTGCGGGACTTTCTTGCCGTTGAGATAGCGCTGCACGGCGCTGTTGGTGGCGGTGCCGAGCGAGCCGAACATCATCAGCACTTCGTCCTGTTCCACCAGCTTGCGGGTCTGCTCGACTGTTTTCGGCGGCGAGTAGGCGTCGTCCAGCGTGATGAACGTGACCTTGCGGCCGTTGATGCCGCCCTCGGCATTGACCTTCTCGAAGAAGGCCTCCTGCGTCCGCCCGATCGCGCCGAAGCCGGAGGCCGGACCGCTATAGGGCAGGGTTTGTCCGATGCGGATCTCGCCGCTGCCTTCGGCATGGGCGCCGCCGCTGGCGAGCGCCAGCAGGGACAGGCCGATCAGTGCGGCTGCCAGCTTCATGATGTCCTCCCGCTCTTTCTTGCCCGGTCCGAGACGTCAGGCGCTCACACGCATCAGGAAATCCTGGCGGGCCTGATCGAATTCACTCTTCATGCGGTCGACGAGCTCCGCGACGGGAGGGACATCGGTGATCTGTCCGATGCCCTGGCCCGATCCCCAGATGTCGCGCCACGCTTTCGATTTCATGTTGCCGCCGGAGCCAAAGTTCATCTTCGATTTGTCGGCGACCGGGAGATTGTCCGGGTCGAGCCCGGCGGCAGCGATCGAAGGGCCGAGATAGTTGCCGTGCACGCCGGTGAACAGGTTGGTGTAGACGATGTCGTGCGCGGCGTGCTGCGTCAGCGCCGACTTGTAGGCTTCGTCGGCATTGGCTTCCCTCGTGGCGATGAAGCGCGTGCCCATATAGGCGAGGTCGGCGCCCAGCGTCAGCGCGGAGGCGATGCCAAAGCCGTCGCTGATCGCGCCCGACAACAGAATCGCGCCGTCGAACCATTGCTTGACCTCGCGCACGAGCGCGAAGGGCGACAGCGTGCCGGCATGTCCGCCGGCACCGGCGCAGACCAGGATCAGGCCGTCGACGCCCTGCTCGGCGGCTTTGCGTGCATGCTTGACGTTGATGACGTCGTGGAACACCAGCCCGCCATAGGAGTGCGCGGCCTTGACGATCTCCGCCGGCGGCCGCAGCGAGGTGATGATGATGGGCGCCTTGTGCTTGACGCAGGTCTCCATGTCCTTCATCAGCCGGTCGTTGGAGGCATGGCAGATCTGGTTGACGGCGTAGGGCGCGACCTTCTTGCCGGGATTGCGCGATCTGTATTCGCCGAGCTCGTCCTCGATCCGGCTCAGCCACTCGTCGAGCTGCTCGGCCGGACGGGCATTGAGCGCGGGAAACGAGCCGACGACGCCTGCCTTGCATTGGGCGATCACCAGCTCCGGGCCGGAGACGATGAAGAGGGGCGAGCCGACGATGGGCAGCTCGAGCGAATCCTTCAAGAGAGTGGGCAGCGCCATCATGTCCTCCTGAAACGCGGCACCGCCGGCGGGCGGATGACGAGGCGTTTCCATGTTGATTGTGCCCGGGCGGATTGGCGCCCGTGTTGCAGATTTGATCCCATTATAAGGTTGGACGGCGCGGCCCGGCCGTTCAATAATGAACGGATGACCCTTTAGATTTGAACAAGGCTGCCGATGGACTGGGACCTTTGCAAGACCTTCGTTGCGGTCGCCGATACCGGCAGCTTCACCGCCGCCGCCCGCAGGCTGCACACCAGCCATCCAACCGTCAGCCGCAACATCGCGGCGCTGGAAGCCCAGCTCGGCACGCGGCTGGTGGCGCGCGCCGCCGACGGCCTGGCGCTGACCGCGGATGGAAGGACGTTGCGCGAGCACGCCGAGGCGATGGCAGCTGCGGCGCTACGGGCCGAGACCGCGGTTGCGGCGAAGGGACACAAGGCGCGCGGTATCGTCAAGCTATCGATCGGCGCGACGCTGGCCTCGCATTGGCTGATGCCGCGCTTGCCTGCCTTCCTGCGTGCGCACGATCATATCCAGCTCGAGATCATCACCCATCCGTTTCCGGCAAGCGTGCGCCGGCGTGAGGCGGACGTGGTATTGCGGCCTGTCGACAGCGGCGAGGAAAACCTGGTTGGCCGCAAGATCGGCCGTCTCGGCACGGGATTCTATGCCTCCCGCGATTATGCCGCCGGGCGGTCACTGCCTGAACGGCGCGGCGAGTGGAAGGAGCACAGCGTCATCGGCTTCGCCGACCAGACGTCCAATGCGCAGCTTGCGCGCTGGAGCGACGTCGTCACGCGGCAGGCGAGGGTGGTGATGCGCTGCTCCTCCCAGGGGGACATGCTGGCGGCGGTCCGCGCCGGGATCGGAATCTCGGCACTGTCGTGCTTCGTCGCCGAAGCCTATTCCGATCTCGTGCGCGTCGCCCCGCAGAAGCTCGCCAGCGTGGCGGATCTGTGGCTGCTGGCCCATCCCGACCTTGTCGAGCTGCCGGCGGTGCGCGCCGTGGTCGATTTCGTCGCCGAATGCGCCCGGGCCGACCGCGCGCGGCTGCGGGGCTAGCCCGCCCCCGCGAGCACGCCCTCACGTTTCTTCACCGCGCGGTAATAACTCCACCACAGATGCGCCGCGGCGCCGCGCAGCGGACGCCAGGGTTCGGCGAGCGGCGCCATCTGCTTCTCCGTCGGCCGCGCCATGAGGCCGAGCCCGATCTTGATGCCCTCCTGCACCGCGAGGTCGCCGGCCGGCCAGGCATCGCCGTGGCCGAGGCAGAACAGCAGGTAGACGTCGGCCGTCCAGGGGCCGATGCCGGGCAGCGAGATCAGCGTGTGATGCGCGGCGTCGGCATCCTCTTCGGCGAGCACCTCGAGGTTCAGCCGTTGCGCCGTGATCTCGCGCGCAAGGTGTTTCAGCGTCTTGATCTTGGCGGCGGACAGGCCGAGCCGCCCCAGCCGGTCGGTGCGGGCGCGGCGGACAGCCTCATGGTCGAACGGATCGAGGGCGGCGGCCAGCCGCCCCCAGATCGCCGCCGCGCTCGCCGTCGAGAGCTGCTGCCCGCACACGATATGGGCGAGCCCCGCAAAACCCGGCTCGCGCCGCCGCAAGGCCGGCATGCCGGCGATTTCCAGCACGGGCTTGAGGCGCGGGTCGCGCTTGATCAGCGCATGGACGGCCTCTTCGAGATCGGACTGGGATTCGAGGTGGATGGTCATTGCTTGCTCAACTCGTCATGCGCGGGCTTGCCGTCTCTGCTAAAGCTACGCTGGCCCAATACCGTAAAGCCCGCCGAAGCCTTCGGCGTAGGCGGGACCCGCGCATCCATCTCCTAACGAGAGTCCTGGAAGATGGATTGCCGGGTCAAGCCCGGCAATGACGAATACACCGAGAACTCATGCCACCCGTTTTCCGATTTGCCCCGAGCCCGAACGGCTTCCTGCATCTCGGCCACGCCTATTCCGCGCTGCTCAATTTCGATCGCGCGCGAGAGACCGGCGGACGGTTGTTGTTGCGGATCGAGGACATCGACGCGACGCGCTGCCGGCTGGAATACGAGACGGCGATCTACGAGGATCTCGCCTGGCTCGGAATTGCCTGGGAGATGCCGGTGCGCCGACAGTCCGAGCATCTCGCCGACTATCGCGCCGCGCTGGAAAAGCTCTCTGCGCTCGGTCTCGTCTATCCGGCCTTTGAAAGCCGCGCCGAGATCGCAAGGCTTATAGCCGCGCGCGAGGTGGATGGGCCGTGGCCGCGCGATCCCGACGGCGCGCCACTTTATCCCGGCGACGCCAAGTCGCTGTCGGCCGGCGAGCGCGAGCGGCTGATGACGTCCGGCGCGCCTTACGCGCTGCGGCTCGACATGGCGGCTGCCTGTCGGCGTGTCGCCGGCCTAACTTGGAACGAACTCGGCGCGGGGCCGGATGGCGAGCGCGGCATCGTGTCGGCGCGACCGGAAGGCTGGGGCGACGTGATACTCGCCCGCAAGGAGACGCCGACCAGCTATCATCTGTCCGTGGTGGTCGACGACGCCCACCAGGGCGTCAGCGAGATCGTGCGGGGCCAGGACCTGTTTCACGCCACATCGGTACACCGCCTGCTGCAGATCCTGCTTGGCCTGCCGGAACCTGCTTATCGCCACCACGCTCTGATCCGCGACGGCGAGGGGCGGAAGCTGTCGAAATCGAGCCGCTCGACCGGCCTGCGGGAACTGCGCGCCGCCGGTGCCACGCCGGCCGGCATCCGTCGATCGGTGGGATTAGGTTAAGTTTCTCTGGGGGTTAGCCAAACGCCGCCGTGACTCCGGGTGTTCCGCCGTGCCATGCTTGCCCGAGAGCCCGGGGTTCGAAGGGGATCTATGGCGGCGAAAACGCGCCCAATGCGCACCACGCGAACGTCTAGGCGACCGCCTCGGAAGCGGTCCGGAGCGGCCGGCCGGTTGCGTAAGCGCAGCACCAAGGCGGTCGCGCCTGACGTGGTCCAGGCCGCGCTCGCCGCCTTTGCCCACGAGGTCCGCACCCCCCTGACCGGTATTCTGGCGATCAGTGACCTGCTCGCGACCTCCGATCTCGGCGAGCGGGAGCGGCGCTGGGCCGACACCATCAAGGCCGGCGCCGAACATCTGGCGAGCCTTGCGACGGTGTTTGTGGACGCTGCCCGGACAGGAAAGGGGGGAAGCACGCTGCGGCAGGACCTGTTCGACCTGCGGACGCTTGCCCGCAGCGCCGGCGATTCGCTGGCCGGGCGCGCCGCGGCCAAGGGTCTTCAGGCCCAGGTCGACATTTCCGAGAAGTTGCCGGGGCTGGTGGTCGGCGATCCCGTCCGCCTGCGCGCTGCGCTCGAGAACCTGATCGACAATGCCGTGAAATTCACCGATCAGGGCGGCGCGGCGCTTGCGGTGGCGCCCTGGCGTCCCGCCAAGGACGAGCGCAAAGGCAAAGCCAAGGATAAGGGCAGGGTCGGCATCGCCTTCGCGGTGTCCGACAGCGGCATCGGTCTTACCATGGCCGAGATCAAGCGGCTGTTCCGCCCATTCACCCAGGCCAATGTCACTATTGCATCGCGCTTCGGCGGCGCCGGTCTGGGTCTATCCTCGGTGAAGCAGCTCGCGCGCGCGATGGGCGGCGACATCACGGTCGCTCCGCGCCGCGGCGGCGGCGCCACGTTCACGCTGACGGTATCGCTGGAAGCGGCGGGATCGGGCAAATCGCGCAAAGGAAAGAACGGTAGCGAGCCCGAGGCGGTGACCGCCCTCCGCGTGCTTAGCGTCGAGGACAATCCGTTCGGCCGCGTGGTGCTCAACACCATTTTGACCGAGCTCGGCCATCATGCCGAGTTCATCGGTCGCGGCGAGGATGCGGTCGGTCGGCTGGCGCAAGGAGCGTTCGACGCGGTGCTGATGGACATGGTGCTACCGGGTATCGACGGCGTCGAGGCCATCAGGCGGATCCGCACGCTGCCGACGCCGCTGGCTCAGATCCCCATCATCGGCGTTTCCGGTCGCGGCGAGGACGAGGCGGCCTCGCGCGAGGCCGGTGCCGACGCCTTCCTGGTCAAGCCTGTGTCTCCGCGGGCTTTAGCGACTGCGCTGCTTGAAGCGACACGCCGTGAGGCAGCCGCGACTTGATGATCGCGGCATTGAGCTCGCCGCCGTACACGAAAATCGCGGCGATGAAATACAGAAACACCAGCGCGATGATGACCGAGGCCAGCCCCGCATACATCGTAACGTAATTGTTGGCGAAGCGCGCCAGGTATTGCCCGAACACGACACCGGAGACCAGCGACGCCACCACCGTGAAAACGATGCCCGGCATGATCTGGAGGAAGCTGCGGCGTCCCGCCGGCAGCCATGCGTGCAGGATGAACAGCGCCACCACCAGCGCGCTGATGGTGATGCCGTACCGCACCCAGGTGAGGATGCTTTCGTTGGACTCGACGAACAGCGGGATATGGCGTCGCGCCGCTTCGATCAGGAGTGGGCCGAGCACGATCAGGAACGCCATGGCAAGCGCAGTGAAAGCTGCGATCAACGTGTAGGCAATCGATTCCAGCCGCAGCCAGTACCAGCGGCGCATCTCCACCACGGCATAGGCGCGGTTGAGCGCGACGCGGAGTGCCTCGACGCCGTTGGAGGCGAAATAGACCGACAGCGCCGCGCCGATGGTCAGAATGCCGGTGCGGGTGGTGGTCAGCACGTCGTGGACCTCGCCGGAGATCGAATCGGCGACCTGCTTGGGCCAGACCTGGAGCATCAGGCCGGCGGCCTGGTCGGCGAGTTCCTTGGAGCCGAAGAAGCCGGCAAGCGAGGTCAGCACGATCAGGAACGGGAACAGCGCCATCAGCGTCGACAGGGCGATGTGGCTCGCGATCGCCCAGCCGTCGTCAGCGAGGAACGTGTAGAACGCGTCCATCACGACGACGTAGATGTAGCGGATCGCTTTCATGCGCGACCTACACTGCTCTCTCTCCGCGCGCGGGGAGAGAGGTGGCGTAAACAGGCAATTGGCGCAAATCGGAAATCATTCCGCTACCATCTGATATTATTGGCCTAAAAGCCAGATCGCGCAGGCGATAGCCTGTCCCTCTCCGGCGTCATTCCGGGGCGCGCGCAGCGCGAGCCCGGAATCCATTTAGCTGCAACGTACCTGGAGCGATGGATTCCGGGCTCGATGCTCCGGGCTCGCGCGTCGCGCGGTCCCGTCGCATCGCCCCGGAATGACGCCGGCGGCTGCCGCGGCACCATGGCGCATCTGCAGGCACGGTGTTATCTAACCCCAATGGCATCGATCTTGAGTACTTTCATCCTGCCGATCGCGGTCGGCGCCGTGGCGCTCGTGCTGCTGCTCGGGCTCGTCAACATGATGCGTGGCGGCTCGCCCAACACCTCGCAGAAGCTGATGCGCTGGCGCGTGCTGCTTCAGTTTGTGGCGATCATCCTTGCCATGCTCGCAGTCTGGGCCATGGGGCGATAGGACATGATCCGGAAAAAAGTGTGAAGCGGTTTTCCGACGAGATCATGCCCCAAAATTAAGAGGTCTACGTGGTCACGTTGAACCGCATCTACACGAAAACCGGTGACGACGGCACGACGGCGCTCGGCTCGGGCGAGCGTCGTCCGAAATACGATCTGCGCATCGAGGCCTATGGCACCGTGGACGAGACCAATGCCGCGATCGGCGTGGTGCGGCTCCACACCTCGGATATGCCCGAGCTCGATGCGATGCTTGGCCGTATCCAGAACGATCTGTTCGATCTCGGCGCCGATCTTGCGGTGCCCGAGCGCGAAGGCAAAGCGGAGCGGCTGCGGGTGGTGGCGAGCCAGGTCGAGCGGCTCGAGCGCGACATCGACGCACTCAACGACAAGCTCGCGCCGCTGACCTCTTTCGTGCTGCCGGGCGGCACGCCGGCCGCGGCTCATCTTCACGTCGCGCGCACAATATGCCGCAGGGCGGAACGGGTGATGGTGAAACTGGCTGCTCAGCCCGGCGAGCCGGTCAGCGCGGCTGGCATCCAATATATGAACCGCCTGTCGGACTTCCTGTTCGTGGCCAGCCGAGCCGCCAACGGGAATGGCGCCGGCGACGTGCTCTGGGTTCCCGGCCAGAACCGCTGACCCATTGAGCGGGCGCATTTCTAAGGTCTAAAATTTGGCTCGTTCGCGCGTTGACCGGGCCTGATCAGGCCTTTAGGTTCCGCGCCAGTTGATAACTCCCCTCCCAAATTGAGTGAAAGAGGATCGATGAAGGTCTTAGTGCCGGTAAAGCGGGTGGTCGATTACAACGTCAAGGTCCGCGTCAAGAGCGATGGATCGGGCGTTGAACTCGCCAACGTCAAAATGTCCATGAACCCGTTCGATGAAATCGCGGTCGAGGAAGCGCTGCGCCTGAAGGAAGCCGGCAAGGCGACCGAGGTCGTGGTGGTCTCGATCGGACCGGCGCAGGCGTCGGAGACGATCCGCACCGGTCTTGCCATGGGCGCTGACCGCGGCATCCTGGTGAAGGCCGAGGGCAATGTCGAGCCGCTCGCGGTCGCCAAGATCCTGAAGAAGGTTGCTGAAGAAGAGCAGCCGGGCCTCATCATCCTCGGCAAGCAGGCGATCGACGACGACTCCAATCAGACCGGCCAGATGCTGGCCGCGCTGCTCGGCTGGTCGCAGGCGACCTTCGCCTCCAAGCTCGAGGTTGAAGGTTCTGACTTCAAGGTCACGCGCGAAGTCGACGGCGGTCTCCAGACCGTGAAGCTCAAGGGACCGGCGATCGTCACCACCGATCTGCGTCTCAACGAGCCGCGCTATGCCTCGCTGCCCAACATCATGAAGGCCAAGAAGAAGCCGATCGCGGACAAGACCGTCGCCGATTACGGCGTCGACGTCGCCGCGCGTCTCGAGATTCTCAAGACGACGGAGCCGGCGGGCCGCAAGGCGGGCGTCAAGGTCAAGGACGTCGCCGAGCTGGTGTCGAAACTCAAGAACGAAGCCGGGGTGCTCTGATGACGACGCTTCTGATTGCCGAACACGACAATGCGTCGCTCAAGGATGCGACCAACAAGGCTCTCACCGCGGCGGCCGCACTCGGCGCGGACGTCGAGGTGCTGGTGGCCGGCCAGAACGCCAAGGCTGCGGCGGATGCCGCTGCCAAGCTTGCCGGCGTGAAGAAGGTGCTGCTCGCCGATGGCGAGACCTACGCGCACGATCTCGCCGAGCCGCTGGCCGCGCTGGTCGTATCGCTGGCTTCCGGCTATGACGCGATCGTCGCGCCCGCGACCTCGCGCTTCAAGAACGTGATGCCGCGAGTCGCCGCCCTGCTCGACGTCATGCAGGTCTCGGAGATCATCAAGGTCGTCGCCCCAGACACCTTCGAGCGTCCGATCTATGCCGGCAACGCCATCCAGACGGTGAAGTCGAAGGACGCCAAGAAGGTCATCACGGTTCGCACCTCCACCTTCGCCGCAGCGGGCGAAGGCGGCAGCGCACCGGTCGAGACCGTGGCGGCGGCGGCCGATCCCGGCCTGTCGTCCTTCGTCGGTGAGGAGGTCGCCAAGAGCGACCGTCCCGAGCTGACCTCGGCCAAGATCATCGTCTCCGGTGGCCGCGCCATGCAGAGCCGGGAAAACTTTGCAAAATACATCGAGCCGCTCGCCGACAAGTTAGGAGCCGGTGTCGGTGCCTCGCGCGCGGCGGTCGACGCCGGCTATGCGCCGAACGATTGGCAGGTCGGCCAGACCGGCAAGGTCGTGGCCCCCGAGCTCTATGTCGCGGTCGGCATTTCCGGCGCGATCCAGCATCTGGCCGGCATGAAGGACTCCAAGGTGATCGTCGCGATCAACAAGGACGAGGACGCGCCGATCTTCCAGGTTGCCGATTACGGCCTGGTGGCCGATCTCTACCAGGCGGTTCCGGAGCTGACCGCCGAACTCGGCAAGCTCGGCAAGTAAAACGAGCCAAAAACACCGGCCGGAGCTATAAACTCCGGCCGGTGTTGCTTTTTTGAGGCGTTTTCTTTGGTGTGGGGCCGCCTTCGAAGCGATCCAATCTAGGTTTCGAGCCAAGGTTCTGATTAAATCGGACTCCCGGCTCAAGGGGATAGGCAGGCGCGACATGCGCGCCGTTCCGGTGGATGACATTATGGCGGCAGTGATCAAGAAGGTCGGCGTGATCGGCGCGGGTCAGATGGGCAACGGCATCGCGCATGTTGCGGCGCTGGCCGGCTTCGACGTGGTGCTCAACGACGTCTCGGCTGACCGCCTCAAGTCGGGCATGGCCACCATCAATGGCAATCTGGCGCGGCAGGTCTCCAAGAAGGCCGTCACCGAGGACGACAAGGCCAAGGCGATAGCGCGCATCAAGCTTGCCGAGAAGCTGGACGACCTCGCCGATTGCGATCTCGTGATCGAGACCGCGGTCGAGAAGGAGGAGGTCAAGCGCAAGATCTTCCACGAGGTCTGCGCCGTGTTGAAGCCGGAGGCGATCGTCGCCTCCGATACGTCGTCGATCTCGATCACCCGGCTCGCCGCCGCCACCGACCGGCCCGAGCGCTTCATCGGCATTCACTTCATGAACCCGGTGCCGCTGATGGAGCTCGTGGAGCTGATCCGCGGCATCGCCACCGACGATGCGACCTTCGAGGCGTCCAAGGAGTTCGTCGCCAGGCTCGGCAAGCAGGTCGCGGTCTCCGAGGATTTCCCGGCCTTCATCGTCAATCGCATCCTGCTGCCGATGATCAACGAGGCGATCTACACGCTGTACGAGGGCGTCGGCAACGTCGAGGCGATCGATGCCGCGATGAAGCTCGGTGCGCACCATCCGATGGGCCCGTTGGAGCTCGCCGATTTCATCGGCCTCGACACCTGCCTCTCCATCATGCAGGTGCTGCACGAGGGCCTCGCCGACTCCAAGTACCGTCCGTGCCCGTTGCTGGTGAAATACGTCGAGGCCGGCTGGCTCGGCCGCAAGACCCAGCGCGGCTTCTACGACTATCGCGGCGCCAAGCCGGTTCCGACGCGCTGATCCGTTCCTGGTGCCGTAGGGTGGGCAAAGCGAAGCGTGCCCACCGCTTCAATCCAATTTGCGGACAGATGGTGGGCACGGCGCAAGGTGCGCCTTTGCCCACCCTACGGCACCACGGATCTGTGACAATTCATGTCCCATTAACCCCTCGCGCCTAGGTTACGGCCGATAAGAGGGTTCGCGTAATGGACATGATGGCGATGGTCAGCACCATGCTGGCCGCTCAGCAAGGCGCGCTGCAATCGAATATCGCGGCGACGCTGACCAAGCAGAACATGGACATGGAGAAATCCACCGTCCTGACACTGCTGGGCGCCGGTCAGCCCTCGCTCGCCAATGTCGGCCCCGGCATCGGCGGCAATCTCAACGTCGCGGCCTAACCCTCAGCGCATGATCCGGAAAAGTGGGCACCGGTTTTCCGATCAGATCATGCGCCAATAACTAAAGCGACGCGGCGGCCTTGCCGGTCGCGGCCCGGATCAGCTTGAGCGCGTCCTCGCTCGCCCACTCCGCCGGCCCCGCGATCGTCGCGATCTCGCAGCCTTGCGGATCGACCAGCACCGATGTCGGCATCCCCAGTGCCCGGCCTATTGCCTTAAGGTCCTGAAAAACCTTGGCTTTTTGATCATTGAAATAGCCGAGCCGGGTCAGATTGGCCTCTTTCAGGAAGGTCTTGGGCTTCTCCGAATCGCGGGTGTCGATATTGATCGCCACCACCTCGAAATTCGGGCCCGATAGCTTGCCCTGAAGCTCGTCCAGCGCCGGCATCTCCTTGCGGCAGGGCACGCACCAGGTGGCCCAGAGGTTCACCAGCAGCGTCTTGCCGCGGAAATCGGACAACTTCTTCGGCTTGCCGTCGGCGTCCTCGAAGGCGAGGTCGGGCAACTTCAACGGGGCGCTCGCCATGGTCAGCGCCGCCACCTCGCCATGGGCGAGCGGCGCGATCTTCTGCGCGGTCGCCACCGCGGACCGGCAGGACGGATCGCCTGACGGCGACCGGCTCAGGCCCAGCCCGTACAGCGCGGCGAAGCCGGCCAGACCGCCGATCGCCACGGTGGCGATGACGAGGGGGATCCGGCGCGTGGCGGAGGGCGTCTTGTCGAGCATATCGTTTGTCATCCGGTCGCAGATATGGCTATCAGGGGCCTCTTAATACGGCTGGCGGCGGCCAGCAAACGTGGCTAGCGACAAGCAAGGGCGTGAGCAGGGGATCATGAGCAACAAGATGTGGGGCGGCCGGTTCTCGGAACGTCCCGATGAGATCATGGAAGAGATCAACGTCTCCATCGACGTCGATCGTCACCTCTTCGCCCAGGACATTGCTGCGTCCAAGGCCCACGCCGCGATGCTCGCCAGCCAGGGCATCATCACGGCCTCTGATGCGAAAAATATCGGCAAGGGTCTAGACACGATTTTGTCAGAGATCGGCAAGGGCGGCTTCGCGTTCAAGCGCGCGCTCGAGGACATTCACATGAATGTCGAGAGCCGCCTGTCCGAGCTGATCGGCCCCGCCGCCGGACGGCTGCACACGGCGCGCTCGCGCAACGACCAGGTCGCGACCGATTTTCGCCTGTTCGTCCGCGACGTCATCGATGAGACCGATGCGGCGCTCGCCGCGTTCCAGCAGGCCCTGGTGGAGCGCGCGCTGGAGCACGCCGCAACCGTGATGCCCGGCTTCACGCATCTTCAGACCGCGCAGCCCGTCACCTTCGGCCACCACCTGCTTGCCTATGTCGAGATGGCCGCGCGCGACCGCGGTCGTTTCCAGGACGCGCGCAAGCGGCTGAACGAATCGCCGCTGGGCGCGGCCGCGCTCGCCGGCACCTCGTTCCCGATCGACCGCCACGCCACCGCGAAGGCGCTCCTCTTCGACCGGCCGATGGCGAACTCACTCGATGCGGTGTCCGACCGCGACTTCGTGCTGGAGACGCTGTCGGCGGCCTCGATCTGCGCCGTGCACATGTCGCGCTTTGCCGAGGAGATCGTGATCTGGACCTCGCCGCTGGTCGGCCTGATCCGCCTCAGCGACAAGTTCACCACCGGCTCCTCGATCATGCCGCAGAAGCGCAACCCGGATGCCGCAGAGCTCGTGCGCGCCAAGACCGGCCGCGTGATCGGCGCGCTCAACGGGCTCCTGATCGTGATGAAGGGCCTGCCGCTCGCCTATCAAAAGGACATGCAGGAGGACAAGCAGGGCGCGATGGAGGGTTTTGCCGCGCTGTCGCTGGCGATCCGCGCCATGACCGGCATGGTCCGCGACCTCGTGCCCGACGAAGCGAAGATGAAGGCGGCCGCCGGCGAGGGCTACGCCACCGCGACCGATCTCGCCGACTGGCTGGTGCGGACGCTGAAGATGCCGTTCCGCGAGGCCCACCACGTCACCGGTCGCATCGTGGCCAAGGCAGCCGAAGGCGGCGTCGCGCTGCACGAGCTGCCGCTGAAGGAGATGCAGGCGATCGAGTCCAAGATCACGAAGGACGTGCTCGGCGTGCTCTCGGTCGAATCGTCGGTGCAGAGCCGGACCAGCTTCGGCGGCACCGCGCCGAAGAACGTGGCGTCGCAGGCCAAGGCCTGGGCGAAGCGGCTGGAAAAAGAGCGAAAATCGGGCTGAGGGCAAAATTTCGCTTATGTTTCATGGTCATCCGGCTCTCGCCAGAGCGCGCCAATCTCTGTATGGTGCGCGCCGCGTAGTGGGGATTTCGTCGTGACGTCAAAGTTTCGCCCGGCCGGCTCGGGGTGGGCCATCATTGTCCTTAGCCTGACGGCGCTGGCGCTCGCCGGTTGCGGCCGCAAGGGCCCGCTGGATCTGCCGCCGACCGCCTCCAATGCACCCACGGTCAACGGTGCTGCGCCTGTTGACACCGAGACCGAAGCCCAGAGGACGCCGAGCGTGTTCAATCCCACCTACGGTGTGGACGCCGCGCCTGCGGCGGCCAAGGGCAGGAAGAAACCGTTTATTCTCGACCCGCTCCTGGACGAACCTCCCGGCAATAAATAAGCCGGGACAACCGAGCCTGCGCCATGAACCATTTCGACTATCGCAACGGCGTGCTGCACGCCGAGGCGGTGAACCTGTCCGAGCTGGCCGCAACCGTCGGCACGCCGTTCTATTGCTATTCGACCGCAACGCTGGAGCGGCACTACCGCGTCTTCACCGAGGCCTTCGCCGGCGAGAAGGTGCTGGTCTGCTACGCCATGAAGGCGAACTCCAACCAGTCGGTGCTGCGCACGCTGGCCAAGTTGGGCGCCGGCGCTGACGTCGTCTCCGGCGGCGAGTTGAAGCGGGCGCTAGCCGCCGGCATTCCCGCCAGCAAAATCCTGTTCTCCGGTGTCGGCAAGACCGAAGACGAGCTGCGCGCCGCGCTGGCCGCGGACATCCTCTGTCTCAACGTCGAATCCGAGCCCGAGCTCGAGCTGTTGTCGCGGCTTGCAACCGAGATGGGCAAGACCGCGCGCATCTCCGTGCGCGTCAATCCCGACGTCGATGCCGGCACGCATGCAAAAATCTCCACCGGCAAGTCCGAGAACAAGTTCGGCATTCCGATCGCCCATGCCCGCGAGGTTTATGCGCGCGCCGCAAGACTCCCGGGCATCGAGGTGACCGGCACCGACGTGCATATCGGCAGCCAGATCACCGATCTCTCCAAGATGGAGACCGCTTTCCGGATCCTCTCCGAATTCGTGCAGACGCTGCGCGCCGACGGCCACAACATCAGCCATGTTGATTTCGGCGGCGGCCTCGGCATTCCCTATTACATGGACCGCGAGGCGCCGCCGGCGCCCGACGCCTATGCCGCCATGGTCAAGCGCGTCAGCCACAATCTCGGCTGCACGCTGATGTTCGAGCCGGGGCGCATGATCGTCGGCAATGCCGGCATCCTGGTCACCAAGGTCATCTACGTGAAGCACGGCGACGGCAAGAATTTCGTCATCATCGACGCCGCGATGAACGATTTGATCCGCCCGACGCTGTACGAGGCGCATCACGACATCCTGCCGGTGACGCAGCCCGCCAAGGGCACTGGCACCATCACGGCCGATGTTGTCGGTCCGGTCTGCGAGACCGGCGATTATCTTGCGCTCGACCGCACGCTGCCGACGCCGCAGCCGGGCGACCTGCTCGCCATCATGACCGCCGGCGCCTATGGTGCCGTGCAGGCCGGCACCTACAACACGCGGCCGCTGGTGCCGGAGGTGCTGGTGAAGGGCGACCAATACGCCGTGGTGCGCCCGCGCATCGAGGTCGAGCAGCTGATCGCGATGGATACGCCGGCGCCTTGGTTGTGAGGCGCGCGGCGGCTCAACAAATCCGATGTCGTCCTGGCGAAGGCCAGGACCCATTACCCCAGGGCTGATTGGCGCGAAGCTGCTAACTGCGAGTCTTCGCCAAACCTCTCGCTGGGGTAATGGGTCCTGGATCTGCGCTTCGCTTGTCCAGGACGACATCGGGGGGAATTGCACGCGATGCTACTTCCCCGCCAATCCGCCCTTCACTCCAACCATCACCCCCGCCTTCCGCTCGATCGGCTTGATGGCCGCGGTGAAATCGGATTCTGCGCCTTCCGCGCTGATCACAGTCTCCCACAACCGCCCCACGGCATCAGCGACTTCCATCGACAGGCCGAGCTGCTTCATCTCCTCCAGCGCCAGCCGCACGTCCTTCACCATCAATCCCGTGGCGAAGCCGAAATCGAACGTGCGCGGCAGCACCGAGCGCGGAAACTTGTCGCGGCTCGCGGTGTTCATGCCGGAGCCCGCATTGATGACGTCGATCATCACGGCGGGATCGAGCCCCGCCTTGACTCCCATCACCACGGCTTCCGACGTCGCCACGATCGCGGTGGCCGAGAGGAAATTGTTGGCGAGCTTCATGGTCTGCGCCGCGCCCGGCTTCTCGCCGATGAAGAACACCTTTCCGATCACGTCGAGCGCAGGCTTCAGAAGCTCGAACTCCGCCTTCGGCCCCGAGACCATCACCGCCAGCGTGCCTTTCTCGGCGCCGCCGACGCCGCCGGACACGGGACAGTCGATCTGCACGATATCGCGCTTGGCCAAGAGGCCGTGGATCTTCGCAGCCATCGCCGAGCCGACGGTGGAGAGATCGATGAAGCGTTTCGCGCGCTTGCCCTCGATCACGCCGTTTGCGCCCGTCGCGACCTCGAGCGAAGCCTGCAGCGAAGGCAGGCTCGCCATCACCGTCTCGACCTGGTCGGCGACGTCCTTCGGCGATGTCGCAGCAGTGGCGCCGCGCGCCACCAGCTTGTCGACGACCTCCTGGCGCATGTCGAACACGACGAGCTTGTGTCCCGCCTCGATCAGCCGTCGCGCCATCGGGAAGCCCATGTTTCCAAGCCCGATGAATCCGATGTCCATGGTGTTTCCTTGTGGTTGTTGTTCGTTGTTGTGAAAGATGCGCACTCCACCCTCGGTGTCGTCCCGGACCAGCGCGCCTTAAGCGCGCGCCGATCCGGGACCCACAGGCAGGAATTGTTGCGCGAAAGCGGTAACTCCGAGTCCCCGCAACCACATCGGCCTGTGGCTATGGGTCCCGGATCTGCGCTTACGCTTGTTCGGGACGACGGCGGCGGGTGGCTTGCCGCTCACGCCTTCCCATCGATCTCCGAAAATACCTCGCGCGCGATACGGAAACTGTCGACGGCCGCCGGCATGCCACCATAGATCGCGACTTGCATCAGGATCTCGCGGATCTCCTCGCGGGTGACGCCGTTGGTCAGCGCGCCCTTCAGATGTGCGCGGAATTCGTGCTGGCGGTTGAGGATCGCGATCATCGCGATGTTGAGCATGCTGCGGGTCTTGCGCGGCAGTTCCTCGCGGCCCCACACCGTGCCCCAGCAATATTCGTTGAGCATTTCCTGGAACGGACGGTTGAAATCGTCGACGTTCTTCAGGGCGTTGTTGACATAGGCCTCGCCCAGCACCGCTTTGCGGACTTCCAGGCCCTTGTCGTGCATCTTCTTGTCCATGGCGTTTCCTTCGTTTTCCTCGGGATGGCGCCGCGGAAATTACGGGGTCGAGCCGGGCCAGTCACGTCCTCGTGTTATGCGGGAAAAGGGGTGTCTCCCGTCCAGGAACGGATGCCTCAGTGCTGCCGTTGTGATAGGCTTCTCTCTACCGGGCAACCTGGAGAGCTGATTGAACGGCGTCACCCCCGACCCGTCAGACCCGATCCGCGATGGGGACGCTCTGTCGCGGCTGAAGCTGGCGCAGGCCCTCGATCGGGCCATTTATGCCATCGCGTGGGAGCGTGCCTGGCCGAACCTGGCGCGGCTTCTGACCGTCATCGGTCTGTTCCTGGTGGTGTCCTGGGCCGGGCTGTGGCTGTCCTTGCCGTTCGTCGCCCGCGCCATCGGTCTCGTGATTTTCGCCGGCATCGCGATTGCCGCTCTGTTCCCGTTGATTCGCTTCCGCTGGCCGAGCCGGGAGGAGGCGCTGAGCCGGCTCGATCGTGGCTCCGGTATCCGTCACCGCCCGGCGACCACGCTCACGGACACGCTGACCTCGCAGGACCCGGTTGCCAAGGCGCTGTGGCAGGCGCAGCGCGAGCGCACGCTGGCCTCGCTCAAGCGCATCCGCGCCGGCCTGCCGCATCCGCGGCTCGCGCTCCACGATCCCTGGGCGCTGCGCGCGCTCGTCATGGTGATGCTGGTTGCGACCTTCTTCGCCGCCGGCGACGAACGTGCGATGCGGCTCGGGGCCGCCTTCGACTGGAACGGCGTGCTGGCCCCGACCAATGTTCGCGTCGACGCCTGGGTGACGCCGCCGCTCTACACCGGCAAGCCGCCGATCATCCTGTCGGCCGCCAACAAGGAGGCCGCGGCATTGCCCGCCAGCGGCCCGCTTGCCGTTCCCGCCGGCTCGACCCTGATCGTGCGCTCCTCCGGCGGCAGCCTGGATGTCGCGGTCTCCGGCGGTCTCAAGGAGGTCGCCCCCACGGAAGCCGCGCCCAAGGGCACCAACGAAAAGCACTTCGCCATCGCCGCCGACGGCACCGCGCATGTCCGCGCGCCCTCGGGCCAGCCGCAATGGGCGTTTGCGGCAACGCCGGATCGTCCGCCGACGATCGCACTCGCCAAGGACCCCGAGCGCCAGGCGCGCGGCGCGCTCCAGCTCTCCTACAAGATCGAGGACGATTACGGCGTCACCGGCGCCGACGCGCACATTGCGATCCGCCCCGCCGACGCCAAGGATAACATCAAGGACGCCGGCAAGAATGGCAGCAAGGATAACGCGAAGGACAACAGCAAGGACGCCGACGCCAAAGGCGCGGCGCGGCCGTTGTTCCAGCCGCCGCAATTCCCGCTCGTGCTGCCGAACGCGCGCACCCGTAACGGCGTCGGCCAGACGGTGAAGGACCTCAGCGAGGATCCCTATGCCGGCGCCGACGTCACGCTGACGCTCACCGCCAAGGACGAGGCCGGCAACGAGGCGCGCAGCGAGCCCTTCAACCTGCGCCTGCCCGAGCGTCTCTTCACGAACTCGCTCGCGCGAGCGCTGATCGAGCAGCGCCGCATCCTCGCGCTAGACGCCAACAGGAATTCCGAGGTCTACACCGCGCTCGACGCGCTGATGATCGCGCCCGAATTGTTCACACCGGACGCCGGTTGCTATCTCGGCCTCCGCAGCCTGGCGTCCCAGCTCGAGGCGGCCCGCACCGACGACGCGCTGCGCGAGGTGGTGGCGAGCATGTGGGCATTCGCGGTCACCATCGAGGACGACGGCGTCGCCGGCAGCGTCAACGCGGCGCTGCGCTCGGCGCAGGACGCACTCAAGGCGGCGCTGGAACGCGGCGCCAGCGAGGACGAGATCAGGGTGCTGACGCAAAAGCTCCGCGAGGCCATGGCCGGCAAGGTGCGTGACCTCGCCCGGCGCGCCGAGCAAAATCCGCTCGGACCGCGGCAGCCGTTCCCCGCGGAGGTCCAGCTCATCCTCGACAAGGCTGTCGAGTTGCGACAGAAGACCCAGCATGCGACGCCCGAGCAGCTCGAGGAGCTGGCGCAGCAGCAGGACGCACTTCGCCAGCAGCTTCAGGCCTATCGGAAGTCGGCGAGCAACCGGGCCAAGGCGGGCAACGACGGGGCCAACCAGTTTACGCGAGACCGGAAATGCGGAAGCTAGCACGCGTGCCAGTCTTGAGGGCGATGTCGATCGCCAGTCTCACCTTCTTGTTGGGAAGCTTGTCGCCTGCGGCTGCCCAGCTGGATCAGGATCCCGATGCGCTGCTCGACAGCGCCGAAAAGGCCATGCAGGATTCCGGCGACAGCCTCAGGCAAAAGGAATCCGGGAAGAGCCTGAACAACCAGTCCGACGCCATCCAGAAGCTCGAGGAATACAAGCGGGCGACGGAACGGAGCCAATCCTCCAGCCGTGATCGCAACGTCATCACGCAACGCGATCTCGACGACCTCCTGAGGCAGATCGAGAAGGCGGCGCGCGAAGGCAATCGCGAGGCGGCCCAGCGCATGCTCGAGCAGCTCGCGCAGATCATGGAAAATCTCCAGATGGCGCAGCCCGGGCAATCCGGCGACAGCGACATGGAGCAGGCGCTCAACGAGCTCAGCGACATGATCCGCAAGCAGCAGCAATTGCGCGACAAGACATTCAAGCAGGGCCAGGATTCCCGGCGTGACCGCTCACGCGGCAAGCAGGGCGATCAGTCGATGTCGGACCTTCAGCAGGACCAGCAGGCGCTGCGCGACCGCCTGAAGAAGTTGCAGGACGAGCTCGCCAAGCGCGGCCTCGCGCAGAAGGGACAAAAGGGTCAGAAGCAGCAGGGGCAGAAGGGGCAGCAGGGCGAGCAGGGCCAGTCCGGCCAGAATGGCGATCAGGACGGCGACCAGGGCGATGACGACAGCAGTCTGGATGACGCCGACGGGGCCATGGGCGATGCCGGATCGAAGCTCGGCGAGGGCAATGCCGACGGCGCCGTGGATTCGCAGGGCAAGGCCCTCGAGGCCTTGCGCAAGGGCGCGCAGAAGATGGCCGAGGCGATGCAGCAGGGTGATGGCGACGGGCAGGGCGATGGTCCCGGCAATCGCGCCGGCCGTCAGCAGAGCGGCGGCAATCAGACCGATCCGCTGGGCCGTCCGCTTCACGGCCGCGATCTGAGCGACGACTACACCGTCAAGATCCCCGGCGAGATCGACGCCCAGCGTGTCCGCCGCATCCTCGAAGAGCTCCGCCGCCGCTTGGGCGATACCTCGCGCCCGCAGATCGAGCTCGACTATCTCGAGCGGCTGCTGAAGGATTTTTGAGCGGTCGGTGAGTTAGTCTCCGGGACGTCCAACAATTCTCGGTGTCGTCCCGGCGAAGGCCGGGACCCATAGTCACAGGGTTGGGTTTGGCGAAGACTCGGAGTAACCCATTCGCGCTACGACCACTCCCTGGGAGTATGGGTCCCGGCCTTCGCCGGGACGACGCCGTGGATGCGGGAGGAGCTTGCGTTACGGCCGCGCCTCGCCCCGCCGCTACCTCTTCTTCGCCGCCAGCGCATCCGCCACCGCGGTGCGGATGTCGGCGACCGAGAACGGTTTTGTCACGACGTCGTGCACCAGCGCGTTGAGGTTCGAGGCGCGCTCGCGCTGGTCGGCAAAGCCGGTCATCAGCAGGATGGTCAGGCCGGGGAAATCGCGCGCGGCGGAGAGGGCCAGTGCGATGCCATCCATGACAGGCATCTGGATGTCAGTGAGCAGCAGGTCGAACGCGCCGTCCTCGCGGGTCAGGATCTCCAGCGCCTCGGCGCCGTCCTGCGCGGTGACAGTCTCGTGGCCGTCCATGGCGATGGCGCGCGCCACCAGCGTGCGCATCGAATCCTCGTCGTCGGCGATCAGGATTTTCGGCATGAGAGCAAACCTTGGGACCAACTCCCGCTTGCGAGGCTGATTATACGCTGCCGCCGGCAATGTCGCGGCGGTTGAAGAAGCGAACGTCGATATTGCGGCCCTCGGGCGGCGGCGAGGCCAGGCGCGAGCGGAAGAAGGCGCGCTCGCCGGGCCGCAGCACGGTCTGCTCCAGCACCGTGTTCCAGGCGTAGATCTCGGCGCCCTGCGCGTCGCGCACGGCGAAGCGCAGGCGCGGGATGTCGAGCGGCTTCTTGCCCTCGCCGACGATCACGCCCTCGATCACTAGCACCTGCTTACCGTCGACGGTTTCGCTGGACAGCTTGACGTCCTTGAAGGCCAATCCTCTCAGATTAACCTCGAGCCCGACCATCTTGTAGAACGCTGCCGTCTGCGGCAGCAGCCGCACCATGTCGCCACGCCAGATCACGAGCGCCAGGACCAGTGCGCCCATGGCGGCGCAGGCGGTCGGCAGGCCGAAATAGGTTTTTCGCGGCGCCGTGGCGGCGGCCGGGCGGCTGACCCGCGCGCCGCGGCGACGGAACAGGCCGCGGAACCAGGACTGATGCTGCGCGCCGGCGACGTCCTCCTCGGCGGCCCGGGCCGCCGCTGACCACTCGTCCTCGATCTCCCTGGTGTCCTCGGTCGGCCAGTCGCTGGCGATCGAGGGGCTTTCGACCATCGGGGTGTCAGCCGCGCTATCGTCCTTGGCGTAGGAGTTCCACTGCTCGGCGAGGTCGGACTGGTCCTCCGCCTGGCTGGCCGCGGCCATGGCCGGGACGGACGCCTCCTCGATGGCATCCTCAGCATGGGCGACCCAGGTCTCCTTGCAACGGGAGCAGCGCACCGTCCGGCCGTTCGCGCCCAAGCTCGCGGGCTTGATGGCGTAGGATGTCGTACAATGGGGGCAGACGATATGCATGGACGAGCCTTGATGCATGGACGAGGACTTGGACTGGTCTTGACGATGCCACGATCGCGGAGAACCGGGCGGCCCTTATGCTACCGGGCGAGCGTTAACGAACCGGAAACCATAACGGTCGCAAAACCCGTCAATCGCGTATGGCGGGCCACAGCCGTGTGGCCCGCGTCCCCTCTCGAACGGAGCTGAGCTTGGTTCGGTTCGAAAATGTCGGATTGCGTTACGGTCTGGGGCCGGAGATCCTGCGCGACCTCAGTTTCCAGATCCCGGCGCATTCGTTTCAGTTTCTCACCGGACCGTCCGGTGCTGGCAAGACCTCGTTGTTGCGCCTGTTGTTCCTGTCGCATCGGCCGACGCGGGGCCTGGTCAATCTGTTCGGCCACGATATCTCGCGGCTCGGCAAGGACGAGATCGCCGACCTGCGCAAGCGCATCGGTATCGTGCTCCAGGATTTCCGCCTGCTCGACCACATGACGACCTATGAGAACGTCGCGCTGCCGTTCCGCGTCATGGGGCGTAGCGAGTCGAGCTATCGCAAGGAGGTCATCGATCTCCTGCGCTGGGTCGGCCTCGGTGACCGCATGGATGCGCTGCCGCCGATCCTGTCCGGCGGCGAGAAGCAGCGCGCCGCGATCGCGCGCGCGGTGATCTCGCGCCCGCAGCTGCTGCTCGCGGACGAGCCGACCGGCAGCGTCGACCCGACGCTCGGCCGCCGCCTGCTGCGGCTCTTCATCGAGCTCAACAAATCAGGCACGGCCGTCATCATCGCGACCCACGACATCGGCCTGATGGACCAGTACGAGGCGCGGCGGCTGGTGCTGCATCAGGGACGGCTGCACGTCTATGAGTAGGACCGACGAGCGCGGCGTACTGGTCGACCTCGGGCAGGAGCGTCCGCAGCTTCCGGCCAAGGCACGCAACATGTCGCCGATCGTGCCGCGTGCCTCGATCCACGGTCGCGCGCTGGTCGCCGTCGTCGCCATCATGACCTTCCTCGCCTCGATGACGACAGGCACGGTGCTGCTGGTCAGCGCTTCCGCCGCCGAATGGCAGTCGGAGGTCGCCAGCGAAATCACCATCCAGGTCCGTCCGCTGGCTGGCCGCGATCTCGAACGCGACACCGCGGCGGTGACGGAGGCGATGCGCGCGCAAGCAGGCATCGTCGAGGTCAAGCCGTTCACCAAGGATGAAAGCGGAAAGCTGCTCGAGCCCTGGCTCGGCACTGGCCTGTCGATGGACGATCTGCCGGTACCGCGCATGATCATCGCGCGCGTGCAACCGGGCACGCCACTTGATCTCGGCGCCCTGCGCGCACGCGTCACCCAGGTGGCGCCGAGCGCGAGTGTCGATGATCACCGTGCTTGGATCGAGCGCATGCGTTCGATGACCAATGCCACCGTCCTCGCCGGCATCGGCATCCTCGCGTTGGTCATCATCGCCACCATCATCTCGGTGTCGTTTGCGACCCGCGGCGCCATGGCGGCGAACCGCCCGATCGTCGAGGTCCTGCATTTCGTCGGCGCCGGCGACCGCTACATCGCCAACCATTTCCTGCGCCATTTCCTTAGGCTCGGCTTGGAGGGCGGCGTGATCGGCGGCGGCGTGGCGATGCTGCTGTTCGGCTTCTCCGAGTCGATCGCCGGCTGGTTTTCCGGCACCCCCGTCGGCGACCAGTTCGCAGCCCTGCTCGGCACCTTCTCGCTGCGGCCATCCGGCTACATCGTGCTCGCGGTGCAGGCGGTGCTGATCGGCGCCATCACCGCGGTCGCGTCACGCCAGACACTGTTCGCGACCCTGAACGATGTCGATTGAGATTTCTTCGCCTCTCCCCGCTTGCGGGGAGAGGCCGGAATGCGCGCTGAATGCGCGGATTCCGGGTGAGGGGGACTCTCCACGAGTCCAACTGTCTCCGTCCCTGCGGAGAGTCCCCCTCACCCCAACCCTCTCCCCGCAAGCGGGGCGAGGGAGCACAGCCGCCGTCGCGGATAGCGTTGTTGTCCATCGCGTTGATTGAGCCCGTCAAACCAGACTCCACTTCGCCTCAAAACGTCTTAAAATCACCTCAGGGAAGGGATCACCGACATCGCATGACCTCGCCGACCGAAGATCGATCGCCGAAACTGCCGCGCGGCTGGCTGCGCGCGACAATCGTGTCGACGATCGCGCTTGCCTTCGTCGGCGCGGCGGCGGGCTTCGTTGCGTTCCTGTCGCAATTGCGCGGCGCCGAGATGGTGCCGGACCGCAAGGCCGACGGCATCGTGGTGCTGACCGGCGGGTCCTCGCGGGTGTCGGACGCGATGGAGCTGCTCGCTGCCGGCTACGGCAGGAGGCTCCTGATATCGGGCGTGCATCCGACCTCGACGGCGAGCGATATCTCCCGGACCCTGCCGGAGAACCAGTCCTTCATGACCTGTTGCGTCGATCTCGACCGCACCGCGCTCTCGACCCGCGGCAATGCGGCGGAGGCGCGGCGCTGGGCCGAGGGACGCCGGTTCAAATCGCTGATCGTGGTCACCTCGAATTATCACATGCCGCGCGCGCTGGTGGAATTCTCGCACGCGATGCCGCAGACGACGCTGATCCCGTTCGCAGTCGTCGGCGACAAATGGCGCGAGGAGCCGTGGTGGACTTCGCCGTCGACGTTGCGGCTGCTGCTGTCGGAATATGCCAAGTACGTCGCGGCCGAGGCCAGGGTGCGGCTGGAGAATTTCGGGATTGACCTTTCGCCCGAAGTGTCGGAGCAGCCTTCAGGCTTGCAGCCGAAGCGGCCTGCCACCGCACAGGCCAATTGACCGGCAATGATCGGATCGTCGATGTTTCTGATTTTCCTGCGCTCGCTCGTGTTCAACGTGCTGTTCTACGCCGTGCTGATATGCCTGGCGATCGTGGCGCTGCCGACCTTTGCGCTGCCGCCGCGCGCCATGCTGACGGTCGCGGAATGGTGGGCAAAGGCGACGCTGGTCCTGATGCGCGTGATCTGCAACATCAAGGTGGAATTCCGCGGGGTCGAGAAGATTCCGCAGGGCCCATTGCTGATCGTGGCCAAGCACCAGTCGTTCTGGGAGACGTTCGTGCTGCCCGGCTTCTTCGACCGTCCGATCTTCATTCTCAAGCGTCAGCTCATGCAGATCCCGGTCTTCGGTCAGTTCCTGGTCAAGACCGGCATGATCGCGATCGACCGCAATGCCGGCGTGAAGGCGCTGCTGGACATGACGCGGCGGGCGCGCGTGGCGGTGCGCAGCGGCCGTCAGCTCGTGATCTTTCCGGAAGGCACGCGGCGCGCGCCGGGCGCTGTCCCCAACTACAAGACCGGCTTTGCGCAGATCTATTCCTCCTGCGGCGTGCAGTGCCTGCCGATCGCGCTCAATTCCGGCCTGTTCTGGCCGCGCCGCACCTTCATGCGCTATCCCGGCACGCTGGTGGTGGAATTCCTCGATCCACTGCCGGCGGGCCTGCCGAAGGACGAGTTTCTCGCGCGCGTGCAGACGGCGATCGAAGACGTGACCAGCCGTCTCGTCGAAGCCGGCCGGAAAGAGCAGGAGCAGTTGATCGGCTCCGCGCCGAGCTATGCGCCGTCGGAGAGTTAGCGGTTCTCTCGATCTTCGGCCGGCGCCGGCGCGTGCAGAGAATGCGCATCACCGTGCAGCATCGTCGCAAGCCGGTGCAGCTGCGTGTCGCGAAAGCCTTCGGCCTCGATTGCTTTCACCGTCGCGGTGACGTAGTCCCGATTGGCGCCGGACTGGCCATGGCCCTGGATGACATGGCGGTGCTGCTCGGTAAGCGACAGCCGGCCGGCATATTGGACATGGCCGCGGTCGACGACATAGGTGAGTGCGGAGACGCGCTGGCGCGCATCGTTCTCCAGCCACACCGAGCGCATCACCTCACGGTAGACCGAGGTGACCTGCTCGCGTTCCCGCAAGTAGGCGACGACCTCGGTGCGGTTCTTCTCGGCAACGCGGAAGGCAATGCCGCAGCAGGCGCCGCCGCGGTCGAGCCCGAGCACCAGACCCGGCTTCTCCGGCGTGCCGCGGTGCACGAAGGAATAGACGCAGAGCGCGCGATGCTCGCCGACCAGCCGCGCCGGGACGCGCTCCTCGAATTCGAAGCCCGGCCGCCACATCAGCGAGCCGTAGCCGAACACCCAGAGGTCATCCTTGGCTGTGGTGACGGAGGGGAGGGGGATTTCCGACATTTCGGGCACGGCTACCAGAACCGTGCCCCCAAGCGAAGCGAATTCTCCGCCTTTCGTCGGGGGCCGGCCTCGCTTACATTTGCCTGAATCTGGGGGCAAAGGGTCGCCGCATGTCCAATATGACCGTTGCCGCAGGCCGCCGCTCCCGTTGGGGCCTTTTCATTGCACCCGTTCTCGTCCTGATCCTCGCCGTCGCCTGGAGCTGCTTCTGGTTCTATGCGGCGTCGCAGGCCGAAATCGCCGCAGACGCCTGGCGCGCGCAGGAGGCCAAGTCGGGTCGCATCTATGATTGCGCCAAGCGCTCGATCGCGGGCTTCCCGTTCCGCTTCGAGGTCCAGTGCTCCGGTGCCAGCGTCGCCCTGGTGTCGCAGAATGCGAGCAAGACGCCGTTCACGGCGAAGCTCGACAACATCCTGGTCGTCGCCCAGGTCTATGACCCCAAGCTCGTCATCGCCGAGTTCTCCGCGCCGGCGACGCTGACCGACGGCGTCACGCAAAACACCTTCGTGGTGAACTGGAGCAAGGGCCGCGCCAGCGTGGTCGGTCTGCCGGCCGTGCCGGACCGCGCCTCCATCGTGTTCGACGATCCCGGCCTCAACCGCCTCGACGGCAGCGTCCAGGTGCCGCTCGCGCGCGCCAAGCAGATCGAGCTGCACGGCCGCCTCGCGGACGGATCGCCATCCGATCACCCGGTGATCGAGACGGTGGTCCACGTCGCGCAGGGCAGCATCCAGGGCGTTCATCCCTTGCTCGCCGAGCCGTTCGAGGCGGACACCCGCGCGAAGGTCACCGGCCTCACCGATCTCACGCCAAAACCCTGGCCGCAGCGCTTCCGTGAGATCCAGGCCGCCGGCGGCCATATCGAGATCGTGCAGTCGCGGATCCAGCAGGGCGAGATGATCGCGGTTGCGGCCGGCACGCTCGGCCTTTCGGCCAATGGCCGATTGGACGGCGAATTGCAGATGACGGTGGCGGGCCTCGAGCGCGTCATTCCGGCGCTCGGCATCGAGAAGATGCTGGAGGAGGGCGTGCCGCAGGCAACGCTCGACCGCGTCGCGCCGGGCGTGAAGTCGCAGGATCTCAACAATTTGTTCGGCGCGCTCGACCGCGCCGTGCCGGGCCTCGGCAAGGTCATCAAGCAGAACGCCAATGCCGGCGTTGCCGCCGGCATCAATTCGATCGGCACCGAGAGCACACTGGAAGGCAAGAAGGCGAGAAGCTTCCCGCTGAAATTCGTCGACGGCGCCGTGCTGCTCGGCCCGGTCAAAGTCGGCCAGATTCCGCCACTGTATTAAGGGCGGTGATTTGCGCCAGAGCTCTCCACACCGTCATTGCGAGCGCAGCGAAGCAATCCAGACTGTCTCCGCGGAGGTATCCTGGATTGCTTCGCTACGCTCGCAATGACGAAGAATGAGCAGTTTCGCTACGGCTTCTTCAGCGCCGCATGGGGCCGGCCGAAATCCGGCGCGGCCGAATCCTGGCCGATCTCCACGATGCCCCGGCGGATGGCGCGGGTGCGGGTGAAGTGGTCGAACAGGGCTTCGCCGTCGCCGCGGCGGATCGCGCGGGTGAGCTTGGCGAGGTCCTCGGTGAAGGTACCGAGCATTTCCAGCACGGCCTCCTTGTTGGCAAGGAAGACGTCGCGCCACATCGTCGGGTCTGACGCCGCGATACGGGTGAAATCGCGAAAACCGCCGGCAGAGAATTTGATCACCTCGGATTCCGTCACCTGCGCCAGCTCGTCGGCGGTGCCGACGATGGTGTAGGCGATCAGATGCGGCAGGTGACTGGTGATCGCGAGCACGAGATCATGATGATCCGGCGTCATCACCTCGACCTTGGCGCCCATCGCCGCCCAGAAGGCGCGCAGGCGATCGGTGGCAGCCGCATCGACGCCTTCCGGCGGCGTCAGGATGCACCAGCGGTTGATGAAGAGCTCGGCGAAGCCGGAATCCGGACCCGAATGCTCGGTGCCTGCGACCGGGTGCGCCGGCACGAAATGCACGCCCTGCGGCAGATGCGGGGCCATGTCCCTGACCACCGCGCCCTTGACCGAGCCGACGTCGGAGATGATCGCGCCCGGCTTGAGATGCGCGGCGATCTCCCGCGCCACCTCGCCGCAGGCGCCGACGGGAATGCAGAGGATGACGAGATCGGCATCCTTCACTGCTTCCACATTGGTCGCCACGACGTGGTCGACGATGCCGAGCTCGGCGACCCGCGCGCGCGTCTTCTCCGAGCGCGCGGTGGTGACGATCTCGCCAGCTAAGCCCTGGAGCTTCGCCGCACGCGCGATCGAGCCGCCGATCAGGCCGAAGCCGATCAGCGCGACGCGCTGGAAGTGCGCCTGCGCACTCATTTGCCGGCCATGAAGTCGCGCAGGGCCTCGATCACGAGGCGGTTGGCCTCCTCGGTACCGATGGTCATGCGCAGCGCATGCGGCAGGCCGTAGTTCTTCAGCGCGCGCAGCACCAGGCCCCGTTTGGTGAGGTAAGCGTCGGCATCGTCCGCGGTCTTGCCCCTGTCGGAAGGGAAGTGGATCAGCACGAAATTGGCGACGCTCGGCGTCACCTTTAGCCCGAGCTTGCCGATCTCTTCTGTCAGCCGATTGCGCCAGGTCTCGGTGAACTGCTTCGACATCGCCTGGTGCGCGGTATCCTCGATCGCGGCGACCGCGGCATACATTGCCGGCGTCGACACGTTGAAGGGACCGCGGATGCGGTTGACCGCGTCGATGATGTGTTCGGGCCCGAACATCCAGCCGATGCGCAGCGCCGCAAGTCCGTGGATCTTGGAGAAGGTGTGCGTCACCACGGTGTTCTCGGTGGTGGCGACGAGCTCGATCCCCATCTCGTAATCGTTGCGCGAGACGTAGTCGCAATAGGCGGCATCCAGCACCAGCAACACGTGCGACGGCAGGCCGGCGCGCAGGCGCTTGACCTCGTCGAACGGCAGATAGGTGCCGGTCGGGTTGTTGGGATTGGCGAGCCAGATCAGTTTTGTCCGCGGTGTCACGGCCTTGAGGATGGCATCGACGTCGGCGGTGAAGTTGGTTTCGGGCGCGACCACGTTCTTGGCCCCGTTCGCCATGGTCGCGATCGGGTAGACCAGGAAGCCGTGGGTGGTGGAGATCGCCTCGTCACCCTGGCTGAGATAGGTGTGCGCGAGCAGATTGAGGATCTCGTCCGAGCCGGCGCCGCAGATGATGCGGTTGGGGTCGAGCCCGAAGCTGCGCCCGATCGCTTCGCGCAGCACGCGCGAGGTCCCTTCCGGATAGTCTTCCAGGTGATCCGCCACGTGCTTGAACGCCTCGATTGCCTTCGGCGAGGGCCCGAACGGCGTCTCGTTGGCCGAGAGCTTGAACACCTTGCGGCCCGGCTCCGCCACCGGGCTCTTGCCGGGCGTGTAGGGCGCAATGTCGAGAATGCCGGGATTCGGCACGGGGCGGGACATCTTCAACTCCGAAAGTGGCTTCAGGCGGTTCGCGATCTACGATTTTGGCCCGGTCGGGGGCACCGTATAGCGCGTTGCGTGGCTGCCGACGAGGGCCGTGGAGCGCACCGAGGCCCCCGCCTCGATCAGGGCAGCCTTGATTTTGTCGATGCTGGTCGCGCTCGTGACCGAGACCAGCAATGCCGCGCCGTCGAAGGCGGTATCGGGCACTGCCACGATCTCGGCAAGCGGCGACAGCGCGCGCGCGACCTCGGCGTTCCACCCGGAGACGCGCACGCTGAAGGTCTCGACCTCCGTCACCAGGGCGCTGTCGGCGACGCGCGAGATCGCGAACACCGGCAGTGCGGCCGGATGGTCGGCGCGCTCGACGAACGGCATCCGCGCGATGATCTTGGGCGCGCCGTCGGCTTCCAGCTCCAGCCACCACGGCGTGCGGCTCGAGGTCGCCGAGACCAGCGCCAGGTCGCCCTTGGATTTCGCCACCGCCTCGACCGCCGCCTGCGCGCTGAAATGCGCGACGTAAGGCACGGTGAAGCCGAAATGAAAGCGCGCGGAATCGCGCATCGCCGGCTCGCTCACCGAGATGTCGGCATGCACGGAGAACGGCGCCTGCACATAGGTGAAGGTCGAGATGATGACGCGCCAGATGCTCTCGACCGTGTCGAGCGGCAGGATGCCGCGATGACGCTGCACGATCTCGCGCATCATGGCGGCCTCGCGCGCGGGGCGGAACGCCGAGCCGACTTCCTGGGTCTGCTTCACCTGAATCAGGCGGTCGATGATGTCGCCGCGCTGCATCAGGAGGCGATGCATGCCCTCGTCGATCGCGTCGATCTCCTTGCGCAATTCCTGAAGCGATGGTGGCGCGGGCGGACGTTGGGACATGACTGACAAAGGGCTGTTGAGAGGTGCCGATCCGCAAAAGCGGTCAGCTGCGGTCTATCCTGATTAGGCAGGATAGGCAGCGAAAGCAAAGAGAAATGACGGCCTTTTCGATCGACCGTTCGGAGGCAAATCCGGTTGACCCGGGCCGCGACTTGACGAAAACCGCCCCAGAGGGTAGTTTTTTGCCTGTTCCGTGGTCATTTGAGCCGGCCGGCTTGCAGCCACGTTAAAAAACTCGCTAAACAGGCCGGGGACGCCTCCGATCCCGGCCGAACCTATCGTTCAGGCCGGGTTTTTCATGGCCTGATGTCACTGCGGTCTGAAGTCCGATCGCAAACGAGGTCGATGGTCAAAATGGGTAGCGTCAAGTCGATACCGAGTCCTGCGATCAGCACCGATGATCGGTCACACGAGGTCGATCATCCGAGTTCGCAGGTTATGCGTTTCGGCGCCGATCAGCCGCTGCGGCTCGATTGCGGCATCGATCTGTCGCCGTTCCAGATCGCCTACCAGACCTATGGCGAATTGAACGCCGATCGCTCCAACGCCGTTCTGATCTGCCATGCGCTGACCGGCGATCAGCATGTCGCCAATGTGCATCCGGTCACCGGCAAGCCCGGCTGGTGGGAGACGCTGGTCGGCCCCGGTCGACCCATTGATCCCAAGCACTACTTCATCATCTGCTCCAACGTGATCGGCGGCTGCATGGGCTCGACCGGGCCGGCGTCGATCAATCCCGCCACGGGCAAGGTTTGGGGCCTCGATTTCCCCGTCATCACCATTCCCGACATGGTGCGCGCGCAGGCGATGCTGATCGACCGGCTCGGCATCGACACGCTGTTCGCGGTCGTGGGCGGGTCGATGGGTGGCATGCAGGTGCTGCAATGGACCGCGGCCTATCCTGCTCGTGTGTACTCCGCACTGGCGATTGCTTGCTCGACGCGGCACTCGGCGCAGAACATCGCGTTCCACGAGCTCGGCCGCCAGGCAGTGATGGCCGATCCCGACTGGCACAATGGCGGATATGCCGACCGCGGTATCCATCCGCATCGCGGGCTCGCGGTGGCGCGCATGGCGGCGCACATCACCTATCTCTCCGACGCCGCGCTGCACCGAAAATTCGGCCGCCGCATGCAGGACCGTGAGCTGCCGACCTTCTCGTTCGACGCCGACTTCCAGGTCGAGTCCTATCTACGCTACCAGGGCTCGTCCTTCGTCGAGCGCTTCGACGCCAACTCGTATCTGTATCTGACACGCGCGATGGATTATTTCGACATCGCCGCCGATCATGGCGGCGTGCTGGCGAAGGCGTTTGCCGGCATCAAGACCCGCTTCTGCGTGGTCTCCTTCACCAGCGACTGGCTGTTTCCGACCTCGGAATCGCGCGCCCTGGTGCACGCGCTGAATGCGTCGAGTGCTCGGGTGTCGTTCGCCGAGATCGAGACCGATCGCGGTCACGACGCCTTCCTGCTCGACGTGCCCGAATTCTTCGACATCTCGCGTGCCTTCCTGCAATCGGCAGGCAAGGCACGCGGTCTCGACGGCAAAGGTGGCTAGAATGTCCGTGCAGGAAGTGCTGCCGTTGAACGGCGTTGCGGCCGGGCCGTCCGGTCAGTTTCGCGCCGACCATCTGCTCGTGGCCGAGATGGTCAAGCCGGGCTCGAAGGTGCTCGACGTCGGCTGCGGCGAGGGCGATCTGCTCCAGCTGCTGGAAGCGCGCGGCATCGACGGCCGCGGCATCGAGCTGTCGCGCGAGGGCGTCAACCGCTGCGTCGCCAAGGGGCTTGCGGTGGTGCAGGGTGACGCCGACACCGACCTCGTCAACTATCCCGACGATGCCTTCGATTACGTGATCCTGTCGCAGACGCTGCAAGCGACGCGGCAGCCGCGTGTGGTGCTGGAGAACCTGCTGCGCATCGGCCGCCGCGCCATCGTCTCGTTCCCGAATTTCGGCTTCTGGAAGATGCGGCTCCAGCTCCTGATCGGCGGCCACATGCCGCGCACCGAGAATCTGCCGGCGACCTGGTACGACACCGCCAACATCCACTTCTGCACCATCAAGGATTTCGTCGAGCTCTGCGACAAGATCAACGTCAAGATGGAGCGTTCGGTCGCGCTCGATCTCTACGGCCGCCCGGTGCCGCTGAACCTGCCGTGGTGGGTGTGGAATATGTTCGGCGAGCAGGGCGTGTTCTTGCTAAGCCGCGGGCAGGGAAAGTAGCTTTTCGTCATTGCGAGCGCAGCGAAGCAATCCAGAGTCTTTCCGCGGAGGGATTCTGGATTGCTTCGCTGCGCTCGCAATGACGGCGTGTGTGGCCACGCCTTCGTTCTAGTGCGCCACCGACCGCGGATCGCGCACCGGCCAGCGGCCCGCTTCCACCAGCATCACGAACCGCTCCACGCTCTCGTTGAACAGCGCGGGTTCTTCGAGATTGAGCACGTGGCCCGACTTCGGAAACATCGCGAGCCCGGCCGCCGGAAGGTGCTTCTTCAAGAACAGGCTCGGGCCGACGCACGGGTCGTCCTCGTCGCCGCAGATGATCAGCGCCGGCGTTGAGGCGCGCTTGATCGCGTCCGTCATCGTGTAGATCGAGGGACGGCCACCCTGGAAGCCGCGCATGGTGCGCGCCGATCCCTTGGCGTCGTGGCGCGCCAGCGCGGCGTAGAAATCGGCGTGGCCGCGCGGATCCTTCACCAGGAAGGGAATCCGGCTCGGCGCCTCGCGCGTGACCTTTGCGACTTCCGCGGAGCCAGATGTCTCGAACTGTTCGGCATTGGCGCGGCACTGCTTGCGCCAGGCGTCGAGATTCTCGATCTCCGAGCCCGAGCCGACGCCGGCCAGCGTCATCGACAATGCGCGCTGCGGCGCGTTGAGCCCGATCTGGAGCGACGAGTAGGCACCCATCGACAGGCCGACGAGATGCGCGCGCTCGATCCCGAGATGATCGAGCACCGCGAGCGCATCGGTGTAGAAATGTGTGTAGGTATAGACCTCGCCATCGGGCACGTCCGAGGGTGTGTAGCCGCGCGCAGAGTAAGTGATGCAGCGATGACCGCGCGAGAAGTAGCGTATCTGCGGCTCCCAATTGGTGTAGTCAGCCGCGAACTCGTGCAGAAAAATGATCGGCGATCCCTGGCCCGCCTCCTCGAAATAGATGCGGACGTCGTCCCTGGTCGTGGCGTGGGGCATTAACCGTTTCCCTCTGTTCAAGCCGCATTTGGAGGATCGCAGTTAATGCTGTTGTCCGCAATACGGCAGCATCAGACGAGTATTGACGCAAAATCATCGCAGCTATTCGCCGACGCGGCGTCTTTTTCTCGCCACATGGGACGGCTTAACGGCCTTTCGGATGTCGGCCGCCGCACGGGCCGATGGGAAGTGGGGGTGTTAATCAAGGATGAAGAATGTTTGAGTTGTTTGCGTATCGCCTGTCGCGTTGTGTTGTCGCACTGGCGCTTTTCTTCGCGGCGGTCGCCGTGCTCGTTTCTCCGGCCTCAGCGCGGCCGCATCATCGTCATAGCGCAGAGCGGCACGTTTACGTGCATCAGGCCAGACATCATCACTACCGCCACCATGCAGGCAGCTCGCGCTTCGAGCGCAGCGCGACGCAGTTGCAGGCGAGTGGATTCGCCAACACCCAGGCGAGCTATGATCCGAACGCCAATAGCGGCGGCATGGCCAACAACGCGATGAGCAACGGCGGCTTCGGCGGCGGATCGGGCCTCGTGTCCGAGGCGCGCCGCTATCTCGGCGGCAATCCGACCGGACGCGGCAGCCTGTGGTGCGCGCGTTTCATGAACATGGTGCTGCAGCACACCGGGCATCAGGGCACCGGCTCCGACATGGCGAGCTCGTTCGCGCGCTACGGCACGCGCGTCTCCGGTCCGCAGGTCGGCGCCATCGCGGTGATGTCGCGCGGTGGCCGGGGCGGCCATGTCGGCATCATCACCGGCGTCGATGCAAAGGGAAATCCGATCATGATCTCCGGCAACGACGGCAACCGCGTCCGCGAGGCGCCGGTTTCGCGTGGCCGGATCTATGCGTATGTGATGCCGAACTAACGAAGGAGCCGTAGGGTGGGCAAAGGCGCAAGAGCGCCGTGCCCACCGGCGGTGCGTCAGCGTTCGCTAGCAGGAACGGTGGGCACACTTCGCTTTGCCCACCCTACGGCAGCGGTGCCTCGTCACACCAGCTTCGGCTCTTCCACCGCGACCGCATCGCCGACGCCGATCTCGCCACCTTCGATCACCTCGGCATAGATGCCGCAGTCCATGTGGCCGAGATTGCGCGAGAGCGTGGGCGGGATTTCGAGATCGCGCTTTGCGGTGATGGGGTCGACATTGGTGGCCGGGCAGCGGACGATGCGCTTGACCACCTTCAGCCGGGCGTCACCGATCGCAAGCGTCTGACCGACGAGGTCGAGCTCCGACCAGGCCGGCCAGCCCTTCAGGTAGAGATTGGCGCGGAAGCGCAGGGGGTGGACTGCGGCGCCGCCTAGCATGGTCTCGATGGCGCGGACGCTGTCGAGATTGATGATGGATACGACCTTGCGGGCGACGTCGGAAAAGCTGTGGTCGCGGCCGGACAGGACCTTCGGCGGTCCCTTCAGCTCCGGCTGAAAGTTCTCGTTGAAATAGCTCTCGATGGCGGCGCGGCCGGCAGCGGTCTCGAGATCGCCGCTGGCGACGATCTGGCCGTCCTTGCGAATGGTCAGGCGGTTGGTCGCGTCCTCGAACCGGCTCTCGAGGGAGGCCAGCCGCTCATTGCGCGCCAGCATCAGAAACTGGATTTTCGGCTTCCACTGCGGCGCCTCCGGGTCGAACCCGCTCGGCCCGTTCTCGATGGCGTAGCGGCGGTCGGCAGGCAGGGTCTGGCCGCTCCGCATGGTGACGCGGGTCAGGCGTTCCGGGGTCAGGCCTTTGATCGGGTAGCGGTAGAGGCCGGTAATCTCGGCGGTGCGGCTGGCTGTCATGCCGCTACTTAGGGGATTCGACGGGCCCGCGCCAAGCGGCCCATGAGCGCACGAAATTGTGAACTCGCCTCTTTCGCATCCGCAACCCGCTTCCCACATTTGCCTCAGGCCGGCGGCCACGCCGGCAAAAGAGACCCGTTACCGGTTGAGAAACGTCAATGCGGTAATCGGAAACCCAGTGAAGATGCCATTTGGGGTGCCTGAGAGGGCCCCAGGGGCAGGCCGAGGGATAGAAAAGACATGAATATCGAGAAATACACCGAACGCTCCAGGGGCTTCATCCAGTCTGCGCAGTCGCTTGCGATGCGCGAGGGGCACCAGCAGTTCTCCACCCTGCACATGCTGAAGGTCCTGCTGGACGACACTGAGGGGCTGGCTTCCGGTCTGATCGACCGAGCCGGCGGCAATTCCCGTGCGATCCTGAAGGCGACCGAGGACGCCCTGAACAAGGTGCCGAAGGTCTCCGGCGGCGGCGCCGGTCAGATCTATCTGGCGCCCGAGCTCGCCCGCACTTTTGATGCCGCCGAAAAGGCCGGCGAGAAGGCCGGCGACAGCTTTGTCACGGTCGAGCGGCTGCTGCTCGGTCTTGCGCTGGAGAAGTCCAGCGAGGCCGGCACGATCCTCAACAAGGGCGGTGTCACCCCGCAAAATCTCAATGCGGCGATCGAAGCGCTGCGCAAGGGCCGCACCGCGGACAGCGCGACCGCCGAGAACGCCTATGACGCGCTGAAGAAATATGCCCGCGACCTGACCCAGGCGGCGCGCGACGGCAAGCTCGACCCGGTCATCGGCCGCGACGAGGAGATCCGCCGCACCATCCAGGTGCTGTCGCGCCGGACCAAGAACAACCCTGTCCTGATCGGTGAGCCCGGCGTCGGCAAGACCGCCATCGCCGAGGGCCTCGCGCTGCGCATCGTCAATGGTGACGTGCCAGAGAGTCTGAAGGACAAGAAGCTGCTGTCGCTCGACCTCGGTGCGCTGATTGCCGGTGCGAAATACCGCGGCGAGTTTGAGGAGCGCCTCAAGGCCGTGCTCCAGGAAGTCACCGCGAGCGAGGGCACCTATATCCTGTTCATCGACGAGATGCACACGCTGATCGGCGCCGGCAAGGGTGACGGCGCGATGGACGCCTCCAACCTGCTCAAGCCGGCGCTCGCCCGCGGCGAGCTGCACTGCATCGGCGCGACCACGCTCGACGAGTACCAGAAGCACGTCGAGAAAGACGCGGCGCTGGCACGGCGCTTCCAGCCGATCTTCGTCAGCGAGCCGTCGGTCGAGGATACTATCTCGATCCTGCGCGGGCTGAAGGACAAGTACGAACAGCACCATGGCGTGCGGATCTCCGATTCCGCGCTTGTGGCCTCCGCGACGCTGTCCAACCGCTACATCACCGACCGCTTCCTGCCCGACAAGGCGATCGACCTCATGGATGAGGCCGCGGCGCGGCTGAAGATGCAGGTCGATTCCAAGCCGGAAGAGCTGGATTCGCTGGATCGCGAGATCATCCGGCTCAAGATCGAGCAGGAGGCGCTGAAGAAGGAAAGCGATCCCGGCTCCAAGACCCGGCTCCAGACGCTGGAGAAGGATCTTGCCGAGCTCGAGGAGAAGTCTGCGGCCCTGACGGCGCGCTGGAGCGCAGAGAAAAGCAAGCTCTCCGATGCCCAGAAGCTGAAGGCCGAGCTCGACGGCTTGCGTGTCGAGCTGGCCAACGCCCAGCGGCGCGGCGAATTCCAGAAGGCCGGCGAACTGGCCTATGGAAGGATCCCGGAGCTCGAGAAGAAGCTTGCGGATATCGAGGCCAAGGAGAACGCCGGCGAGATGATGGAGGAGGCTGTTACCGCCAACCACATCGCGCAGGTGGTCTCGCGCTGGACCGGCGTGCCCGTCGACAAGATGCTGGAAGGCGAGAAGGAGAAGCTCCTGAAGATGGAGGAGCAGCTCGGCAAGCGCGTCGTCGGCCAGGCCGAGGCCGTGCGTGCGGTGGCAACCGCCGTGCGCCGCTCGCGTGCAGGCCTGCAGGACCCGAACCGGCCGACCGGCTCGTTCATGTTCTTGGGACCGACCGGCGTCGGCAAGACCGAGCTGACCAAGGCGCTGGCGGAGTACCTATTCAACGACGAGACCGCGATGGTCCGGCTCGACATGTCCGAATACATGGAGAAGCATTCGGTCTCGCGTCTGATCGGCGCGCCTCCGGGCTATGTCGGCTATGACGAGGGCGGCGCGCTCACCGAAGCGGTGCGGCGCCGGCCCTACCAGGTGGTGCTGTTCGACGAGATCGAGAAGGCGCATCCTGACGTCTTCAACGTCCTGTTGCAGGTGCTCGACGACGGCCGCCTGACCGACGGCCAGGGCCGCACCGTCGATTTCCGCAACACGCTGATCATCATGACCTCGAACCTCGGTTCGGAATTTTTGGTGAACCAGCCGGAAGGCGAGGACACCTCGGCCGTGCGCGAGCAGGTGATGGGAATGGTGCGTGGGCATTTCCGCCCCGAATTCCTCAACCGCGTCGACGAGATCATCCTGTTCCACCGCTTGCAGAAGAGCGAGATGGGCCGGATCGTCGAGATCCAGTTCGCGCGGCTGCAGAAGCTGCTCACCGATCGCAAGATCGTGCTGACGCTCGATGCCGCAGGGCGCGACTGGCTCGCGGCCAAGGGCTGGGATCCTGCCTACGGCGCACGCCCGCTCAAGCGCGTGATCCAGCGTCACCTCCAGGACCCGCTCGCCGAGATGATCCTCGCCGGCGACGTCAGGGACGGCGACAGCGTTGCGATCTCGTCCGAAGGCAATGTGCTGACCTTCAACGGCAAGGCGCCGCAGACCGCGGAGATCGCCCAGTTCGAGGCGCCGGTGTCGAAGCGGAAGCTGAACTGATCGTTTCTGCCACCTTAAACAACAGGCCGCCCCGGAGAGGTTCACCTCTCCGGGGCGAATTGTTGGGTGGGATCTGCTGCTAAAGCGCGATGAGATTAAGATGAACCGTCATCGCGCTTTAGGTTGTTGTTTGAGCATGATCTTTTCGGAAAACCGCTGCGCACTTTTCCGGATCATGCTTTAGCTGACTGCGGACGCGGAGCCCGGAGAGGCCGGACCTTCCTCGTCGTCAACCTCCTCCAGCTCCGACAAAATATCCACCAGCTCGCGCACCCGTCCCTGCGCCAGCGGCCGCAAATCGTTGATCATCGGCTCGTCGTTGGCGAGCCAGGCCTGGGCTTCGGCGAGTTCCTCGACGGTCGCGCCGGTTCCGATGATCTGGGCTATGGTGACGTCGTCGGCCCGGTCCACGGCCTTGATGACATCGTCGCGTGAGAGGCGCGTCATGGGCGATCCTCCTGCTGGTCGGCTTCCGTCAGCGTCTAACCGTGAACCCGCGCGTGGGTTCCGCGGTCAGGTCTTCTCGGGCGGATGTTACTTCTTCACAGCCTTGTAGATCGCGTTCTCCACGTCCGAGCTGAAGTAGATAACGCCGCTCGCGCCGATCGCGACGCCTGTCGGGATATGCGTCGGCAGGCCGCCCGGCGCGCCCGTCAGGCCGATCGGGAGATTGGCCGCGATCTCCGTCACCTTGCCGGTCTCCGGCGCGATCTCGATCAATCGTTTGGCGCCCACTTCCGCCACGACCAGCTTGCCGTCGCTGGCGCGCGCGATGCCTTCGGGCATTTTCAGCTCCTTGGCGAGCACGGTCTTTGCGCCGTTCTGGTCGATCCGGGAGACCACGCCAGAGAAGGCTTCGGTGACGTAGACCTCGCCGTCCGATCCGCCGACGAGACCCACCGGTCCCTCGAGATCGCCGATCAGCGTGGCGCGATCCTTGCCATGCTCGCCGCTCACCTTGACCAGCGATTTGGTGCCGAGCTCGGCCACCAGAATGCTGCCGTCCGCGAGGACGACCGCGTCATGCGGCGCCTTGAAGTCGTGCAGCATCTCGCGCGTCGCGCCGGTCTTGCCGTCGATCACCTGCACCGTGCCGGTGAACCAGCTCGACAGGATCACGTCGTTACCCTTCGCCGTCGCGCTCATCGGATATTCGAGCGTGGTACCGGCGGCGTGCATGCGCGCCTTTTCGGTGACCTCGCCGGTCACCCCGTCCACGGTGCGATAGGCGAACACGTCGGCGACATGGATGGTATCCTTGCCGTTATCCGAGGTGACGCCGATGCCGCCGGGCAGGGCGAGCTTGCCGATGATGATCTGCTTTGCCTGGCCGGTCGCCGGATCGACCTCCTGGATGCCGTTGTCGGCCATGTTGGAGACGTAGATGCGGTCCTTGTCGTCGATCGCGAGATTGTCCAGCGACGGCTTCAGTTGCGCGACCATCGTCTTGGCGCCGGATTTCGGATCGACGCGGACGAGCTGGCCGAGCGCGGTGTCGACCACAAACAGGTTGCCCTTGGAATCGAAGTTCACCGCGGCCGGGACCTTAAAGCCGTCGGCGACGACTGTCAGCTCGGCCTTGTCGACGTCGACTTTGGCGACCTGTCCCTTGAACCAGAGCGGACCGTAGAGCTTGTCGTCGGGGCCGAACTCGAAACCGTTGAGGCCGCCCATTTTCTCCATGATCTGGCGGGGCGGTTTGACGCCCTCGACGTCGATCTCGTAGAGCGTGTCGCCGAGGAAGACGGTGGTGGCGTAGAGTCTGCCGTCCTTGCGGAAGGCGAGCGAGTTGATGCCGGGAAGACCGGAAGCGAGCTTCTTGATCGGGCCATCGCCCTTGCGCGCATAGAGATCGCCGGCCAGGAAGCCGGTCCAGGCCATGGTGCCGTCGGGCGCGAATGCAATGTCGTCGGCCATTCCGATCGGAGCGGGGATTGCAACCTTGGCGGTAGCGCCCGCGATGTCGACCTCGTAGAGCGCGGCGCCCGCGACGCTGCCGGCGAACAGATGGCCGGCCTTGTCGATGCCGAGCCCATGTACGCCGTGGAATGCGGAGCCCGGGACGAGTTTGGTGACCTCCCAGGTTGCCGGCAATGTCTCGGCCGATGCGCTCGTGATGGAAAAAATTGCACCAACCAGAGCTGCGCAGGCGAGCCTGTTCTTCATGGCGAGACCTCCCATTTTTCGGAAAGTATTCGCCCATCACACGGCTTTGGCAAACGAAACTTGACGTTGTGACGCACTGAAGCGACTTCATTTCACTGGTGTTGTGATTCCGACAGTTCATTCCGGGCATTCCGGGCCCGAGCGGGGCGAGGGAGCCCGGAATCCGTTGGGCCACGGAGTACGCGGGTAATGGATTCTATGATGCGCAATTGCGCATCATAGCTCACGCCTTAGTTGCGCCCGGAATGAACGTCCCGGAATGACATTTGAGTGAATCAGACGTCAGAGACACAGCACTAGCATCGCATCCAACTCGCATTCGGTATCCGGATGATCGCGCCGTTGCGGCCGCTCATCATCGCTTCGAGCCCGCCGCGGTCTTTCGAGGTTTGCGTATCGGGCCTTCCAGCAAGTGGCCGCGCGGCAATCGCGATTGAGCGTCCAACCGTTCCATCGTCCCAGCCCGACGCGGGGCGCCGGAACCCTTCGATTTGATGAAACTGGTGCGGTGGACTGGGGTTGCCCCAGAGCAGCGCAGGATATTGCCATGAAACAAGATCTTGTCGCCCACCATCGTGTCTTTGACGAGCTTCATCCCAAGATCTACGGGGCAGCGGTCGGCCTTGTCGTATGGTTCGCGTTCATGGCCTGGGTGCTGTTTGACCGCAGCAGTGACATCAGTCTTTCCCTCGGCCTCGTCACGTTGCTGTTCGTAGTCGCGATCCTGCTGCCCTGGGCCCTTTCGCGGCTCTGGAGGAGGTATCGGATGCCGTACGAGCCGCATCTGGGGCCGACCTCACTGCACGACTGGGAGGCCGGCGAATTCAAGGTCTGGGGTGCAAAACTTCGCGGCTCGCATGCCGCGATCGATGTCCTTTTGCCGCTGGCGGCCGTCTCGTTCGGCCTGACGGCGATCGGGATCGTCTTCGTGATCGTGCGGGCGTGGGCGCTGCCGTAGCTCTCTGGCGCCTGATTGCCGGATACGGTGGAAGTGATATCTGCATAATGGCCCCGCCCGCGCCGTGGTGCGGACGGGGGCTTCTGTTACCGGCCTGTCGTCAGCCGCGGCGGGTTCTGGGACATCATCCAGAGTTCGACCGCAGCAAGCACAGCCACCAGGATGCCGACCACGACGTGCACCGTCATTGCCGTCTTGGCGCCCTGGAACCCGAGCACCCAAGGCGCAATAAGCGTCCACAGGCCGACGATCAGGTTAAGCCACTCCTCCCACACCGCGAAGGCTGCGAGCGCCGCGATGGCCAGGATCGCAATGACAATGCCCGCGACATACGCGTTCTGAGAGGCTACTCCGGCATCGAATCCGAATATCCAGGGCGAGAAGAACAGGAATGCGCCGAGGACCAGATTGGCGACGTCGCACCATTTTGCGTTCGTCCAATTCTCCATGACATCCTCCGTTAGCTCCGCCCCCTCATGCGAAAATAACCGGGCCACCGTCCGGCGTGTTCCTTGCGGTTCCAGGGAAATTGAATGAAGGAGCGGAACGCGCGGCACCTGATGTGAGGCGGCAAGCCGGCTCGCCACGAAGTCCACTCAGCTGGCTTAGCGGTTGATGACCTGCAGCGGCCCGCCGGTTGCGTCCGACATGCGGGCGATGGCGCCGCCGCGGCCGCTCATCATGCCGTCGAGCCGGTCGCGCTCCTTCTCGAAGCTCGCCAGCATCGGGCCTTCCAGCGACCGGCCGCGCGGCAGCTTCACGCGCATTGGATCGACGAAGCGGCCGTTGACCAGGATCTCGTAGTGGACGTGCGGGCCGGTCGATAGGCCCGACGATCCGACGAAGCCGATCACCTGGCCCTGCCGCACCTTCTTGCCGACTTCCATACCCTTGGCGAAGGCCGACATGTGGCCGTAGGCGGTCTCGTAGCCGTTGGAGTGCTTGATGCGGATGTACTTGCCGTAGCCGCCCTCGGGGCCGGCCTTCTCGATCATGCCGTTGCCGGAGGCGAAGATCGGCGTGCCGTAGGCGGTGGCCCAGTCGACGCCGGTGTGCATCTTCACATAGCCGAGGATCGGATGGCGGCGGCCGCCGAAGCCGGAGCGCATGATCGCGTTGTTGACGGGCTTCCTGACCAGGAACTTCTTCGCGCTCTTGCCGGTCTCGTCATAGTAGTCGACGACGCCGTCGTCGGGGCTCTGGTAGCGGTAGTATTTCTTGGTCTCGCCGCCCACGGTGAGCGAAGCGAACAGCACCTCGTTCTTCTCGCTCGCGGTCACGCCCTCGTCTTCGCCGGCGTAGAACACGTCGAAGGAATCGCCCGGCTGCACCTTGCGCTGGAAATCGACGTCGTAGGAATAGATCTTGATCATGTCGTCGATGACCGGCATCGGCACCTTGTTGCGCATCGCGGTCTCGTAGATGCTCTGGTAGAGCCGCACGCCGGAGCCGTCATCGTCGTCATCGTCGTCGCTGTTGGCGCTGGCCGCTGCGTCGGCGACGGTGTTCATGCTGGAGACGTCGACCGCGACGTATTTGCCGAGATCGGACAGCGCCGCGATCGCCTCGACCATGGTGTCGTTTGCAACCACCACGCGATAAGGCTGCAGGCGGGCGCCGGGGCTGGCGGGCGCCATCAGGATGCGGAGCTTCTCGCCTTCCTTCAGGCCGCCGTCGCGGCCGCGCGGACCGAGCGTTGCGGTGATCGCCTTGATCTCGTCGGCGGTGGCGCCGAGATCGCGCAGCACGCCAGCGACGCTGTCGCCCTTCTTGACCATGTGGACGCGTTCGCCGTTGGGATTGCCGCCGGTGATCTGCTCCTTGGTCTTGGGCAGCAGCGTGACGTTTTCCGGCACCACGCGCGTCTCGAAGCCGGCATAGGGATCGGACGACGACACTTCGGTGGCGTAGGCCATCTTCATGTCGGACGCCCCGGTCGCGCCGGAGACGTCGGCGGTGGCATTGGCGAGCGAGGCGTAGCGCACCCCGCCATTGCCGCGCCAATTGGCGGCATCGCGCACCCGCATCAGGATGTCGTCGAGCGCCACCACCGCGGAAATCTTGGCCTTCGGCAGCACCGGCGACAGGTCCTTGGTGACGAAGGAGACCTCGGCGTCGGGCTCGACCGCTTCCGGATTGTTCGGATCATCGGAGGCGGTCTTCGGATCGGAGCCGACGTCGGTTAGCAGGCGCTGGGCGTTGAACGGTGGGATCTTCGCCGACAGATCGCTCGTCGTCATCGACAGATTGCCGGCGATGCGGACGAAGGGGCGCACCCGCATCACGTCGCGATTGCCGACGCGGGCGACCGTGGAGACGCGGACGATGTTGCGCGACGCCGTGGATTCGCTCGGCGGCGGCAGCCGGTCGCTCTTGTGCAGCGAGGCGGTGCGATCGGCTGCGCCGAATGCACCGCGCAGCGCGCCTTCGACCCGCTCCGGCACCTTGGCGAAGGTCATCTCGCCGTCGAGTGACGCGAAAACGGCGCCGCCGATCAGGGCCGCGCCGCAGAGTCCGGTCAGAATTGTACCGCTGAACCATTGTACCGAGACACGACGGCGATCGATGACGGCGGCCTCAGAACCATCGACGGACAGCGGCGGCTCGTGGCCGAGATCGATGATCCCGGTCTCACGCCCGTAAGCGCCGCGTGACGTCCTGTGGTTCAACCCAAGTCCCCCAATTCAACGACCCAAAAGCCCCGCCTCGAGCCTCTTCCCGGTCGCCCTCTTCGAGGCGTATCGCAGGAAAACAGCAAGCCGCATAGGCGTTCGCGGTCAGAAGGCCCCGATGACGGGCCGGCCGAAATTACGAACAGCTAAACGGAAAAAGGTCTCTCGATGTCTCTCGAACGCCGGAAGAAGGCCGCGTCATCTGCAAGATCGCCTTCCTCTGACCCCATGAAAACCGCCGGCAGCCCCCACTGGCATCCCCGCGATTCAAGCTTGTCTCTTATCAGAACGCCGCGGGATTGTGGCTCAAGTACGGCGCCAAATATGGAAAAAGTTTCCTGAAGGAACGGGCGCGGGAGGCCGCCTCGGAAGGGCCTCCCAAGCCGCCTCCCAAGTCCCCCTGCCAAGTCCCCCCTGCCAAGTCCCCCCGCCACGTCCCCTTGCCAAGTCCCCCTCCCAAGTGCCCCTCCCAAGTGCCCCCTAAGCCCCCCTCCGGAGCCCGCAGGGGCGCAAACTTTTTTTCAGTTTTTTCTCCGCGCGACCTCCGTCCGCGCGCCCCACGCCCTTATAACCGCCTGGAATCGCACGAATTTTTCAGCAAATCCACTGTGCGACGATTTGTTGACGATTGGCGTTGACAGCCCGGAAGGTGGGGCCTATAACCCCAACCACTGAGCGCGGCGCCGCCGGGTCACTGACCAAGGCGAGCGAACGCGCCACTGATGCTCCTCACCTTGTTGAGTGACACAACAATCGACACCAGTCGGTTGGAGTTCATTCATCGTCGGTAAGGGTGTCGGAACCCTTCCTCCCAGGAAGGTTGGGGCCTCCACGGTCCCGGGCTGTTTGACAAGTGAAGATGAAGAAAGAGAAACGTGGACGGCGGAGTCCTTGCGGGTCTCGCTTCTGAAAAGCTTCGGCTTTTCTGATCGAGACCGGACGAAAGACTTCGGCGGTACACGTTTCAAAGGTAACACCATGGCCTCTTCATTGAGGTCAGTTCGCAAGCGATGTGAATCGCTTCGCGAGTATGGTGGGACCTCGTCAAACGTTGTGATCAGCCGGTTCAAAGTTCAAGTCCAACTTGAGAGTTTGATCCTGGCTCAGAGCGAACGCTGGCGGCAGGCTTAACACATGCAAGTCGAGCGGGCGTAGCAATACGTCAGCGGCAGACGGGTGAGTAACGCGTGGGAACGTACCTTTTGGTTCGGAACAACTGAGGGAAACTTCAGCTAATACCGGATAAGCCCTAACGGGGAAAGATTTATCGCCGAAAGATCGGCCCGCGTCTGATTAGCTAGTTGGTGAGGTAATGGCTCACCAAGGCGACGATCAGTAGCTGGTCTGAGAGGATGATCAGCCACATTGGGACTGAGACACGGCCCAAACTCCTACGGGAGGCAGCAGTGGGGAATATTGGACAATGGGCGCAAGCCTGATCCAGCCATGCCGCGTGAGTGATGAAGGCCCTAGGGTTGTAAAGCTCTTTTGTGCGGGAAGATAATGACGGTACCGCAAGAATAAGCCCCGGCTAACTTCGTGCCAGCAGCCGCGGTAATACGAAGGGGGCTAGCGTTGCTCGGAATCACTGGGCGTAAAGGGTGCGTAGGCGGGTCTTTAAGTCAGGGGTGAAATCCTGGAGCTCAACTCCAGAACTGCCTTTGATACTGAGGATCTTGAGTTCGGGAGAGGTGAGTGGAACTGCGAGTGTAGAGGTGAAATTCGTAGATATTCGCAAGAACACCAGTGGCGAAGGCGGCTCACTGGCCCGATACTGACGCTGAGGCACGAAAGCGTGGGGAGCAAACAGGATTAGATACCCTGGTAGTCCACGCCGTAAACGATGAATGCCAGCCGTTAGTGGGTTTACTCACTAGTGGCGCAGCTAACGCTTTAAGCATTCCGCCTGGGGAGTACGGTCGCAAGATTAAAACTCAAAGGAATTGACGGGGGCCCGCACAAGCGGTGGAGCATGTGGTTTAATTCGACGCAACGCGCAGAACCTTACCAGCCCTTGACATCCCGGTCGCGGACTCCAGAGACGGAGTTCTTCAGTTCGGCTGGACCGGAGACAGGTGCTGCATGGCTGTCGTCAGCTCGTGTCGTGAGATGTTGGGTTAAGTCCCGCAACGAGCGCAACCCCCGTCCTTAGTTGCTACCATTTAGTTGAGCACTCTAAGGAGACTGCCGGTGATAAGCCGCGAGGAAGGTGGGGATGACGTCAAGTCCTCATGGCCCTTACGGGCTGGGCTACACACGTGCTACAATGGCGGTGACAATGGGATGCTAAGGGGCGACCCTTCGCAAATCTCAAAAAGCCGTCTCAGTTCGGATTGGGCTCTGCAACTCGAGCCCATGAAGTTGGAATCGCTAGTAATCGTGGATCAGCACGCCACGGTGAATACGTTCCCGGGCCTTGTACACACCGCCCGTCACACCATGGGAGTTGGCTTTACCTGAAGACGGTGCGCTAACCCGCAAGGGAGGCAGCCGGCCACGGTAGGGTCAGCGACTGGGGTGAAGTCGTAACAAGGTAGCCGTAGGGGAACCTGCGGCTGGATCACCTCCTTTCTAAGGATGATCCTTCAGCGAGCTCACGCTCACTATCGGATCGTTTTAGAAACATCAGTGGCCAACAGATCGCCAGATCGTTGAGCTGCATTGGCGGGATTTCGCCGTCTTCGTTTCTCTTTCTTCGCGGACGAACACGCGCCGGGGCTGCGCTGTGCGATTGCATCTGCGCTGGTCGCCGATGCATGCACGCAAGACCCTAGTCCTGAAAAGGATAGCGTTAGGGCTTGTAGCTCAGTTGGTTAGAGCGCGCGCTTGATAAGCGTGAGGTCGGAAGTTCAAGTCTTCCCAGGCCCACCACTTTCATCGAGTGAGCATTCGTCTTCTGGTTACGGGGCCATAGCTCAGCTGGGAGAGCGCGTGCTTTGCAAGCATGAGGTCGTCGGTTCGATCCCGTCTGGCTCCACCAGATGGTTTGATCACCGAGATCATGTACCGTCGTCCGCGAAACATCACTTCGCATTCACTAGTCTGGATAGACAGTGAACTGCGTGTTTTCTGACATCGTAAAGAGGAGATCGATCCGAGTTGGGTCGTGCAGCATATCGTTGCGCGAGCCTTCATTATCTCCGGATCATTTTCGGCGCTCGCTTTCAGCCGTGAGGTTGAATGCGAGTTGTAAAATGATCCTTTTAGCGAAGCTTGACCGCCTCGCTATCGGAACGATCTTACGAAGCAAGCTGGTCTTTCTAGTCAATGTCCGGCTGCAGATAGCGCTCATCGAGGGCGCGTGCCGCAAGGCAATTCTGCAGACAACATTCTGCCGAGTGTGTGGACATTGATAATGAGAGCAATCAAGTGCCTTAAGGGTGTTCGGTGGATGCCTTGGCGCTGAGAGGCGATGAAGGACGTGCTACGCTGCGATAAGCCGTGGGGAGCTGCG